>Ga0315322_10000712_pt1 | contig 24945 bp, 22 predicted proteins | sample M110021515metaG_FD_203461 | JGI IMG/M metagenome (GOLD analysis project Ga0315322, IMG submission 203461) | Ammonia-oxidizing marine archaeal communities from Monterey Bay, California, United States - M1 100m 21515 | ecosystem: Environmental > Aquatic > Marine > Intertidal zone | place: USA...
TTCATCACCCGTTCCGCATCCTTCTGATCCACATCCATCACATTATCTACTCTGCTGCGATCAAAAATTTTAGGCAGGTATTGTTCCGGCCAGCGCCGGATACCGGGTATACGAGAACCATCCTTTGGCTGCAAGCCGATCACCTGAATCTCCGGGTTTTGCTCTTTCAGATATCTGGAGACTCCCATGATCGTACCGGTGGTTCCCATAGAACTGACGAAATGGCTAACACTGCCCTTACTGTCCCTCCATATTTCCGGCCCGGTATGCACATAATGAGCGTTAGGATTATCCTGGCTGGCAAATTGGTCAAGTACCTTACCCTTGCCCTGCTTCTGCATTTTATCGGCAAGATCTCTTGCTCCTTCCATGCCTTCCTCTTCACTGACTGACACCAGAACAGCGCCATATGCAGTCATGGATGCCTTTCTTTCTTCGCTGCTATTGTCGGGCATTATGAGGATCAGACGGTATCCTTTGACCGCCGCCACCATTGCCAGCGCGATGCCGGTATTGCCACTGGTCGCTTCAATCAATGTGTCACCGGGCTTAATTTCTCCCCGCAGTTCTGCTTGCTGGATCATATTAAGCGCCGGGCGATCCTTCACTGAGCCCGCCGGATTATTGCCTTCCAACTTAACCAATACCGCGTTACTGGTTTCACCCGGCAGACGTTGCAGCCGCACCAGTGGCGTATTGCCTATCTGGTTTTCAATAGTGGAAAAGGACATGGGGAACTCAAGATCTCACAGGAAAGAAGAAAATTTTACACGTAATCAGCTGGCGGTGAAAGGCATACACTGGGTAGCGAGACAGGCCTAGGACTCCCTATTGAGAAAAAGGCTGCGGCTCATTAGGGGCTTTTCTCCCAAATGGGCATTGAGGGCGATACGCAGCAGGCGCTTTGCTGATTTGGCTGCATCAGGCTCATGAATCTGCATTTGCCCTATAGCCTGAATATGCTCTCCGCGAAATAACCGGGCATTGTTTGCTGAACCAATGTCCTCCTGGCTCAGCTCGAAACCGATATCGGGAGTGAAACGGTAAGTTTGGTCGCTAGCAATCGCTTCATGACTGTGACAGTCCGAGTCGAGATTAATTCCATATCCTAACTCCGACAGCAAGGCTAGCTCGAATCGCCGCAGCACGATTTCGATACTCTCATCGCCCTGCAAGGCAATTAATGCATCCTGATAGTTCTTGTACAGGGATTTATGCTCAACATGATTTAGCATCAAACGTGCAAGTAACTCATTTATATACATGCCGCTAAAAAGTCGCTGTCCTTCGAGCTTGATAGCACCGTGTCCACTTTCGAGAGTGGTTACAGTTTTCATCTCGCCCTTGCCAGTGAAAGAAACCAACAGCGGGTGGAATAACTGCAGCAGGGAACGATATTTCGACTTGGCGGCTCTGGCGCCCTTTGCGACACCTCTTACTCTGCCGTAATCGATAGTAAAGAAATCCACCAGCAAGCTGGTATTTTGAAATGCATGCCTATGCAAAACATAAGCGGGCTGAAGGTGGACACGGGATTCCATAATCGGTGTTTATTCCAGATAGCCCAGACTCTGCAACGCCCTCTCATCGTCGGCCCAGCCGGACTTCACCTTGACCCATAGATTGAGCATTACTTTGGTCTGGAATGCATTTTCCATGTCTTCACGGGCTGCACTGCCTATTTGCTTAAGCCGCTGACCGTCTTTACCGATAATGATTCGTTTCTGTCCCTTCTTGTCCACGAGAATCAAGCCATGAATATGTAATACCGATTTCTTTTGTTCGAATTTTTCTATTTCAACAGTCACTTCGTAGGGGATTTCTTCCCCCAACTGACGAGTAACTTTTTCCCGTATTAATTCAGCCGCAAGAAAACGCGAACTTCTATCTGTTATCTGATCTTCGGGGTACAGGAAAGGGCTGACTGGCAAAAAACTCTTTACCCTGCTTTCTATCGCATCAAGATTATGGCCTCCCAATGCAGAAACCGGAATAATCTCCGCGAAATCCCGCTTGGAAGAAAGCTCACCGATGTGGGGAAGCAATTTCTCCTTATCCTTGATCAAGTCGATTTTATTGATTAACAGAATTACCGGAACCTTAGTTTCAGCAAGCAGGTTCAGTACCAACTCATCTGTCTCGTTCCATACAAAGCGCTCAACCACAAATAGAACCAGATCTACATCCTTTATAGCACTCGCTACGGTTTCGTTCATAGCGCGGTTAAGTGCCTTGTCGTGCTGACCATGCAACCCAGGGGTATCGACAAAAATACACTGAGTTTCTTGGTCCGAAGTAATACCCAGAATTCGGTGCCGGGTAGTTTGTGGCTTTCTCGAAGTGATACTGATTTTCTGTCGCAGAAGGTGGTTCAACAGCGTTGACTTGCCCACATTGGGACGCCCTACAATGGCGACGAGACCACAACGAGTCTCCGGTTTATGCTCTTCATCGCTCAAGAAATCTCTCCCAATTGCTGCAATGTTTTCATGGCAGCCTCTTGCTCTGCTTCGCGCTTGCTGCTACCCGAGCCTGTCTGGGGAGTTTCCAGTATAGCAATGCTGCAGGCAACCTCGAATGTTTGCTCATGAGCAGCTCCACTTGTACCGATGACTTCATAATGGGGAAGTGCCAGGGATTTTGATTGCATTAACTCCTGCAAGCGGGTCTTGCTGTCCTTAAGGTTTTCCGGCTCGAGGTCTATCTCGTTACCGGGCTGCAGTTGAGATGAAAACCAGCGACTGACAAAGCCCCTACAGGCATCCATACCCGCATCAAGATATACCGCAGCGATAACAGCTTCCACTGCGTCGGCAAGAATTGAATCCCTGTCCCTGCCGCCGCTTTTAACTTCGCCACTGCCTAATTGCAGAAATTCACCAAGCCGCATTTCCCGGGCGATGGCTGCCAGAGAACCATTATTCACGATAGCCGAGCGCAGTCGACTTAGCTGACCCTCACTCGCTTTGGAGTGATGCTCATATAATTGATTTGCAATAAGAAAACCAAGAAGTGAGTCGCCGAGAAACTCTAATCTTTCGTTATGGTTTTTCTCAGCGCTGCGGTGAGTAAGGGCCTGTTTTAGCAACCCAGGCTCAGAGAATTGATAATGGAGATTGCCCTGCAGTTTGTCCAGCGTGTTCGGCATTTACTGCAAGACAGTATCGAAGCTGGCAAACACGTCCAGGTTTCCTGCTATATTTACCCGGCGTTCATAGGCAATGGTAATAACAGGTAGGTCGTTTACTTTGCGCATTTTGATATCCGAAATATCGAATCCATCAATATCGTTAATCCGCAAAGAGTTCGACACTCGTTCCCGCACATCAGACTGGCTCATGGATGCAGCATTGCCGTTTTCGATGAGCTCTTCACAAATTACGGCAATCATATTGTGGTCCACATAGAATGGCGCCACTTTCAGGCCGAAGGTCAAAAAGCCAGCTATCAGTATGAATAGCATTAACAGGCCGAACTTTGAAACTCCTTTCTGGAGCCGTAAATCTTTGTGCTTTAGCTGTTTCATAGTCTGCTTCATGATTAGTCCCGATACCTTGTTAATGCGATCTATATTAGTTCGATCTATACCCAGTTTGGAGATAAAGCCCGATGCGATATGTGCTGCCCTGTGGTTTACATCGGTTATCTCCAGTATTTTTTCAGTAAAAATACCCTGTAAAAAGCCAAATAACCGCTCAGTGTTCTCATTTTAGGGAAATTCACACAAAGAATCCGCTAAGGCGGGCACAGAGATTCTGTGAACTCTTACCTAATTGCTTGATTTCGTGAAAAATTTGGCAGACTAAAGCCGGGTTCCTTATGCATCCACACGGCAATCGCCTTACCCACTATGTCTTTCTCCGGAACCGTACCCCATTCCCGGCTATCACTGCTGTTGTCCCGATTATCACCCATCATGAAATAGTTACCGGCGGGTATCACCCAGGTTGTCCGTGCACGCTGTCGTGCTACGCCAGTGATATGCTGGGTGGCATGCTCAATTCCATTTATGGTCTCTGTATGCAAAGTGCCGGGCAATTCACCAATACTGGTCTCAATAGTAATATCTTCCTCGAATTCCTCACTGACCATTTCTCCATTGACGTAGAGACGCTTGTCCTCGTAGCGAATGGTGTCTCCCGGCAATCCAATTACACGCTTGATGTAGTACTTGTCCTCATGGGGAGGGAAGAACACCATTACTTCACCACGCTGGGGATCATCGATGTCCATGATCTTTGTTCCAATTACCGGCAGACGTACACCATATGCATACTTGTTTACCAGAATAAAATCTCCTACCTGCAGAGTTGGAATCATCGAGCCGGTGGGAATCTGGAATGGCTCCAACAAAAATGAACGTAGCACTAATACAATGAGTAATACCGGAAAGAAAGATTTTGCATATTCAGTCACCAATGGCTCACGGGAAAGGTCGGCAACTGTTCCTGCCTGCTCCTCTTCACTCTTACCCTTACCCTGACCTGCCTGATAATTTGATACGGCCTGTAAACGGGACTTCTTGAGCAACAGGGAATCCAGCAACCAGATCACCCCGCAAAGAGCCACTAGACTTAGCAGTACAGCTGAAAAATCGACATTCATAATCGGGCTACCTCCTTCTCGTACTCAATACTTATCTTATTCTGACCTGAAGCGGATTGGCTGTAGTTAAGCTATTGTTACACTACTGACTGTTAATCCACTGATAGTCAATCAACTGATAGCTAAATACGGACAACTAAAATGCAGATAATTAATCAACTGAGGTTAATCAAAACCGTAACTAGCTGTCCACCTTCAACACTGCAAGGAAAGCTTCCTGGGGCACTTCAACATTACCCACCTGCTTCATACGTTTCTTACCGGCCTTCTGTTTTTCCAGCAACTTTTTCTTACGTGTAATATCACCACCGTAACATTTTGCGGTTACGTTTTTACGCAGCGCTTTTACGGTTTGCCTGGCAATTATTTGCCCACCGATTGCCGCCTGAATAGCCACATCGTAGAGCTGCCTTGGAATCAATTCCTTCATCTTTTCCACCAATGCCCTGCCTTTGGATTGAGCATGGTCACGGTGCACAATCAAGGCGAGAGCATCAACCTTATCGCCATTGATCAACACGTCCAGCCTTACCAGATTGGCTGGCTCAAAACGGATGAAGTGATAGTCCAGTGAAGCGTAGCCACGACTGGTGGATTTCAGCCTGTCGAAGAAATCCAGCACTACTTCATTCATCGGCAGTTCGTAACTCAGCGATACTTGTTTACCGATGAACTGCATGTCTTTCTGGATGCCCCGCTTCTCCACACACAGGGTAATTACATTACCGAGGTGCTCCTGCGGAACAAGAATGCTCGCCAACACAATGGGCTCCCGGGTCTCTTCAATGGAAGTTACCGCAGGTAGTCTTGAGGGGCTATCCACCTTGACCACCTCACCGCTGGTGAGCACCACTTCGTAGACCACCGTAGGTGCTGTAGTAATCAGGCTCAGGTCATATTCTCTTTCGAGACGCTCCTGAATGATTTCCATGTGCAACATGCCGAGAAAGCCACAACGAAATCCGAAGCCCAGAGCGTCGGAATTTTCCGGTTCGTAATACAGCGAGGCATCATTGAGTGTAAGCTTGGAGAGTGCATCACGAAAATTTTCGAAATCATCTGACGAAACTGGAAACAGTCCCGCATAAACCTGTGGCTGAATCGTTCGAAAACCTGCCAGCGCCTCTACTTCCGGCGTGCCGGCCAGTGTCAGAGTGTCACCAACTGGTGCTCCGTGAATATCCTTGATACCGGCAACAATAAAGCCTACTTCACCGGCAGCAAGCACGCCGGTTTCATTACGCTTTGGCGTGAACACACCAATACTGTCTACCACATGGGCCTTGCCCAATGTCTTGGCTATTATCTTGTCACCCTTGCGCAGCGTCCCTGACACCACTCTCACCAATGACACAACCCCAAGATAATTATCGAACCAGGAATCGATAATCAGCGCACTCAATTTGGCATCACGATCACCTTCCGGTGGCGGAACCTTATGAATGATCTCTTCGAGGATTTCTTTTACCCCGAGCCCGGTTTTGGCGCTGGCGCACACCGCCTCTGATGCATCAATACCGATAATTTCTTCGATTTCAGTTCGTACCAGGTCGGGTTCAGCCTGAGGCAGATCCATTTTGTTCAGAACCGGGATCACTTCCAAACCCTGTTCGATGGCGGTGTAACAGGTCGCAACAGACTGGGCTTCGACTCCCTGACCAGCATCCACCACTAGCAAGGCACCTTCACAGGCAGCCAGGGAGCGGGACACTTCATAGGTAAAGTCGACGTGGCCGGGTGTATCGATGAAATTCAGTTGATAGCGCTTGCCATCGTCGGCATCGTAGTAAAGCGTGACGCTTTGCGCCTTGATAGTAATTCCGCGCTCACGTTCAATATCCAGACTATCGAGGATCTGCGCGTCCATTTCCCGCTCGCTTAGGCCGCCACACATCTGGATAAAACGATCGGCAAGCGTCGACTTGCCATGGTCAATGTGGGCGATAATGGAAAAATTGCGGATGTGGCTTAAATCAGTCACGAATCGGGTTCACTTTTGTCTGTTTCACTGGGCTCTTTTATTGGACTATTTTTAACTACAAAAGGCTCAGTTAGAGTAATCCGGCACAGCCTGTCGGAGTGCTGAAAAAATAAGGACGCAAGTCTACAGCATATGGGGAACAGTGTCAGGAGATGACACTGCCTGCAGACCCGGCATGAGAATTCAGAAGACTATTAAAACGGTGACTAGCTAAAACAGTCACCAGCAAGTACAGACAGCTACTCGTACTCTAGCCAGCACCCAACTCAGTGAGAAAGGTCCAGAGACATAGTGGTGCCCTGCCCTTCACGCATGATGCGAACCTGGACAAAACCCGATTCCGGCAGATTACTGGCAACGCGCGCAAAAGTGTCCGCACTGTCAATTTCAAGCTTGTTCAGAACAACAATCACATCACCCTCTCTCAAGCCCGCATCTTTACCGGGGCCTTCGCTAAGCTCAGCTATGCGCACACCTTGCATTCCTGTTACCTGACGGGTTTCTTCGCTTAACTCCGCAACCCTGAAGCCCAGCGGGTTACTGGACTTTCGTGGCTCTTCGGTCTCGGCTACAGCCACTATATTGGTTGGAGAACTGCCCAACACAACAGTTAATTCCTTTATTTCGCCATTGCGATAAAGGCTCACAGCGGCTGCCGTGTTTGGCCGGTATTGCCCAACATAGAAAGGAAGGTCTGCGTAATATTCTATTTCGTGCCCGTTAAACTCCAGAATAATGTCTTCGTTAAGAATTCCTGCATCAGCTGCCGGACTGGCGGGCAATACATCGTCAACAAAAGCTCCCCGCGGACGCTCCATTTCAAAAATTTCCGCCAGCGCATAATCAACTTCACGCATACGCACACCGAGCAGGCCTCTTTCTACCGCGCCGGAATCCCGTAATTGGCCAACTACATTGATGGCCACATTGCTGGGAATTGAAAAGGAAATCCCGTTTGAGCCGCCGGTGCTGCTAAGTATTTGGGAGTTAATCCCTATGACCTCGCCATCCAGATTAAAAAGCGGGCCACCGGAGTTGCCCTGATTAATGGCAACGTCGGTTTGAATGAATGACATGTAGTTATATGTTGATCTCCCCGGCATGGATCTACCCTTGGCACTGACTATGCCGGCTGCGGCGGAAAATTCCAGACCGAAGGGAGAGCCAATGGCCAATACCCAATCACCGACACGCAGAGCATCTGAATTACCGAATTCAACAAAAGGCAAATCCTCAGCATCAAGCTTCAGCAGCGCCAGATCCGATGGCTCATCCAGCCCAATAACTTCGGCATCGAATACCCGTCGGTCATTCAAATGAACCTGAATCTCATAGGCGCCTTGCACCACGTGATTATTGGTTATCACGTAGCCGTCATCGGAGATAATAAATCCTGAGCCTACCGCACCGCGCTCTCGCCGCTCGGGTAGGTCTTCAATATCAAAATCCGGGTCTCCTCCGGGATTCAGCTGACGCAATAGCTCTTCAATCTCACCGCCACCCAGCGGCGCGGCCTCAATCCTTCGCACAGTGGATATTTCCACGATAGTGGGGGCGTTCTTCTCCACCAGGTCAGCAAAATTTGGCAGCTCGGCGGCGCTGCTAACAGCTCCGCTTAAAAGCATGACAAGGGTAATGACAGCACTCTTGTATATGCCGATTTGGCTTCGAAACAACGAACTCATAAATTTATCCAGCAATTCTCATAGTCTCCGGGAGGCATTAACGGGCCTACACCTTTGAATAACTAAACCGGCTATTCATTAGGATGCTGGCCGCAAAAATCAGAAAAAGTACTTTAGCACAAGGCTGCGGCATACTGACAGTCGTGATAAAAAGCTATTGGGCAGCCCGAAAATGCGCTGTTAAAAACTGGCAAACTATAGGTGAATTAGGGACTCTAGCCCTAGAGGCATGATCAGTAACGAGATGTCTTGCGGGATTTTGGAGACTATTTAATCTGTGTCTTGCAGGTCATTAACCAGACGGAACAGGGGCGAATCCTGAATATGCTCCATGCGTACCGGCTTCTCTTCATCGAAGCTCATGCTCTCGATGTAGTCTCGCAGACGCTGCCGGGCAACAGGATCGACTTCTTCACTGCTGTTTTCCGCAATCAGAGTTTGAGGATTTTGCTGGAGAACTGTACTGGATACTGGAGCAGATTCACTGGCAATAGCTGCCGGCACTTGCTCCATATCGGAACCTCCAGTGAGGGAAGACTGGATCGCAAAAGTGAAAACCAGAGCAACTGAAGCAGCAACTGCCAACTTGGCCATCCCCTGCTGCCAACTGGAAGTGGATTTTGTCTTGGTCGGAGTGTCTTCTACGGCTATTTGAGCGGCTATACGCTGACTGAGGCCGGCGCCTAAGGGCTTGACCGAGTCATGCAGAGCCGACTGAACCAGATTATAACGCTCCCAGGTTTCGGCCAATTCGGGGCTTTGTTCGCTGGCTTTCAATATTCGTCGTAATTCAAGCTCATCTGCCTCATTGTCCAACATTGCAGATAAGGATTCCTTATTACGATCATCAAGCTGACTCATGAGGTTGCTCTTCCTTTTGCCCTTACTATCGATTTACTGTCAATTTAAAAACGATTCATTATCTGTTTACAGTCTTAATCACTCTTTAGCTCCGACACTCGCTGTTAGCTTTAGTTCCGTTGCTCTACAGGTTCTTGCTGCATTTTTTCTGTTTTTCTAAAAATTTTTTAAAAACCCTCATCCGTTTTAACGCTTATACGGACTATATTAATCAAACTACAGCGCTTCCCTGATTTTCTTATCGATGGCCTCGCGAGCCCTGAATATACGTGACCTGACTGTCCCCACCGGGCAGTCCATTACTTCGGTGATATCTTCGTAACTCAGACCTGAGAACTCCCTGAGGGTAAAAGCCGTTCTCAAATCTTCAGGCAGATCTTCAATGGCCTCATTGATTGTCTGCTTTAGCTTTTCCGTTGCCAGAGCGCTTTCGGGGTTTTCAATCTCCCTAAGCACGCCGCCTCCATCATTTATTTCGGCATCTTCTATCTCCACATCACTGGCGGGAGGACGCCGGTTTCTGGAAACTAGGTGATTCTTGGCCGTGTTCACTGCTATCCGGTAGAGCCAGGTATAAAAAGCACTGTCTCCGCGAAACAGGGACAATGCCCTATAGGCCTTGATAAATGCCTCCTGACACACATCTTCTGCTTCCTGTGGGTCACGAACAAATCGTGATACCAGCGCAGAAACCCGATGTTGATAGCGTAGAACCAACAGATTGAAGGCGTTCTTATTACCACTTAACACCCTTTCAACAAGCTGCTGATCGGTATCTTCTGACATTTGTTCCGGCTCTCGTTTCTACTTCCTGACTAAATTCGGGGACCCCGAATACTCCATACGCATCTGGAACAAATGCTCTCATTGTCACAGATAGACCGCAATGAAGTGCAAAAGTTCGCAAAATCTTTAAAATTATGACAGCTTTATTCTGCTGCGGTGTAAAGCATCATCATGAACTCACACCTAGCGTCTCAAAACCGGAGGCTAAATCAAACTCAGGCAATTAAGGGTTTAACGAAAAGAGACTGAGAAGTTAACGACTGAACGGGACGACCCCACTTCCCACACATATAATCCACATTAAGAATACATACTTAGACTAAATATATCAGATACTTATGAGCTCTTTCCATAGCAAAGCAGCGTCAACAAGCTGCCGTGAATATGACATTCTTGTCATTGGCAGCGGAGCGGCGGGCCTCACCATGGCACTGCGTTCCGCTGACTTCGCAAGGGTCGCTGTGCTAAGCAAGGGGGACCTCAATCAGGGCGCAACCTTCTACGCACAGGGCGGCATTGCAGCGGTACTCGATGAAGAAGACAGCGTAGATTCTCATATTGAGGACACACTTTCCGCCGGAGTCGGCCTGTGTCATCCGCAAATGGTAGAATATATCGTGTCCCACAGTGCGGATGCCGTAAGCTGGCTCGTGAATCAGGGGGTTCCATTTACTACCAAGCAGAACTCCCAGAGCGAACCCGCGGCTTCGAACTCTGATGCAACCACTCTGTCCTCCCTGCATCTCACCCAGGAAGGGGGGCATAGTCACCGAAGAATCATTCATGCCACCGACGCCACCGGCAAGGCCGTGTTCGAAACACTTCAGAAGCGCGCACACGAGCACCCATCAATCGATCTGATTGAGGGCTGTACTGCTGTAGATTTAGTGACACAAGTCTCTGAAGACCCCTCAAAGCGGGTTTGCGTGGGTGCATATGTGTTAAATCAACAAACAGACTCTGTTGAACTGATTAAAAGTAAGTTTGTAGCACTGGCGACTGGCGGTGCCAGCAAGGCATACCTGTATACCACCAATCCTGATGGCGCCAGCGGCGACGGTATTGCCATGGCCTGGCGAGCCGGCTGCCAGGTTGCCAATATGGAATTCAATCAATTCCACCCTACTTGCCTGTACCACCCCAAGGCCAAGTCTTTTCTGATTACCGAAGCACTTCGTGGCGAGGGAGCAACCCTGGAACTACCGGAAGGTTCCCGATTTATGGATCGCTTTGATGAGCGCCTCGAACTTGCGCCCAGAGACATAGTGGCACGGGCAATCGACCATGAGATGAAGCGCTTGGGCTGCGATTGTGTCTACCTGAATATCAGTCACAAACCTGCTGAATTTATCAAGCAGCACTTCCCTACAATCTACAGTCGCTGTCTTGAGTATGGGATCGATATAACCACAGAGAGAATCCCCGTGGTCCCGGCAGCTCACTACACCTGCGGCGGCGTGTTGGTAAACCGGCAGGGAGAAACCGACATCGGTAATCTGTATGCCATAGGCGAAACCAGCTTCACCGGCCTGCACGGTGCAAACCGCATGGCCAGCAATTCCTTGCTGGAATGTTTTGTCGTGGCTTTTGCTGCGGCCAAAGACATCCGCGAAAAGATCGGGCACACGGCGTTGGGACAGGACATCCCGCTTTGGGACGAGAGCCGCGTCAGCAATGCCGATAATGAAATACTTGTTTCCCATAACTGGGATGAAATACGACGCTGCATGTGGGATTTCGTCGGTATCGTACGTAACAGTGACCGTCTGCAACGGGCGGAGCGGCGAATTAATTTACTGGCGGATGAAATCCAGGAGTATTACAGCAAGACCAGAGTCAGCAATGACATGCTGGAATTGCGTAATCTCGCTTTGGTATCCAGCCTCATTATTCGCTGCGCCCTGCAACGAAAGGAAAGCCGAGGTTTGCATTACACACTGGATTATCCCGAACTCGATGACAGGGCAACGGATACCATTCTCGACCCGAATTAAGCCCCTGAATAATCCTGACAGCCGTCATAGGCCTTGAATCAGAAACCCAAGACCACAAGCCTTGCGTTAGGATGAAAGGACAAGGAGTGAGGAATGACGCTAATCCGGCTCCCTGAAAATAAGCTTGCGGCGTAGCTTGCAAATATCTTGCTGGGACAGCGAGTCAGGCTAAATAGCAACCCCGGGGTTATCAGCCCATATCCCGCCGGGAAACTTGCTTCTGTCCTGCTGCGACTTGCCCATACCTTTGCTCGCGAAATCCAGAACGATTAGGAACTCACTGAAATAACTAATTCGTAGAGGTCCCACCTGTATTTGCCGATCTGCGTAAATCAAGCGACCCCTCCGCTCATGGAGACATATGGCGCGCAAGGAATTGCTGCCGTAACCGAGACAACGATAAAGCTCCAGAGCGAAGCAATAACATGCCAGCAATGCCATGGATGCCAGCAATAACCAGTTCAGATCACAAATACTCAGCGCGTACAGTGTGCCCAACCACGCGATAAGCAGAATCGTGGCTTGCACAAGGGATTTACGAGCCGTTACAACAAGCACCGGAGCTGCTCTCCTCTTTCCTCTTTCCTATATTCCTTTCCTCGTATCTTCTATATCTCGCCGAAATCAAGCGAAAAAAATTATGCAAGAACATCAGCTTTGCTTTGAGGAACAACACTTATTATTGCAGGGCTAGCGGCAAGGCAGACTATTCTAAAGACTAGTCAGCTTCTTGATTATGGGCGAGTATTTTGTCAATTATGCTATTGAATCGTTCCTGTTCAGGCTGCTGCCTCTTCATCAACCAGGCAAAGATATCCTGATCTTCTTCAGCAAGAAAATCGACATATAACAATTGATCTTGGTGATCGAGGGTATGAAAGACTTCCCGGGCAAACGGCACCAGCAATAGATCAAGCTCCAGCATTCCTCGTCGGCTATGCCAAAATATTTTATCCCTGTTAAATTCTTCCATCGCCTTATCCATTTTATGGGGTTTGCTGTGATTATTCGTCGCGGGTGAATTATGCGGAAAAAATGAATCGGTTGCGACTGTCAGCACAAGAAAAGCTGCTAACATAGCCCTTCACAGGAGATCAGCAACCAGCAAAACGAAATTAGATGCAATAGCACAACCATGAAAAACAGAATTATAGAATTAAGCAACCATGAGTTTGTCCGCGTTAGCGGCAGCGATGCAGTGAGTTTTTTACAGGGCCAGATTACAGCAAATCTGGACAATCTCAGCGCCGACAATTGCGTGTCCGCAGCCCTGTGTAATCTTAAGGGCCGGGTAATCGCGGATTTCAGAGTCATACTTAGAGATGATGACTGTATTCTGCAAACCTCAAAGGGCATGGCCGGAATAATCATTTCAACCCTGGCGAAATATGCCGTGTTCTCTAAAGTTGAAATTAGTCACGAGCAAGACATTGTTGCCCGCGGCATTATGATGGCGAGCGATCAGGCCGGTCCAAATGTCGATGGCTTTGATAGCTTTCCGGCCCGCAGCAATCAATGCCTGCAAAATAGCGATGCCCTGCTACTGAAACTAGAGTGTGCGGGTATGGACAAAAGTGGAGATGCAAGTAAACACAGAGCGGACCAGCGCTTCGAACTCTGGCAATTCCATAACTCTGTGTGCGCTGTAGAAAATAGTGGGGCAGGATCTCCCGAATCAGACCTTTCTGACTGGCAGCGTGGAGATATACTGTCAGGCACAGTTCATGTTGATCAATCTATCAGCGAGATGTATACCCCCCAACTTCTTAACTACGATATCTCTGGTGTGGTGGATTTCGATAAAGGCTGCTACACCGGTCAGGAAGTCGTGGCTCGCATGCACTATCGTGGCAAGGCCAAGAAAAGGCTCTTTCTGCTAAGGCTTAAAGAAACAGGCATCACTGTCCCTTGTGAACGAACAATCTCCCTTGGGGAAGGTTTCGAGCAGACCGAAGTGGAAATTCTCAGCGCTGTATCCACCGCTGAAACAGATAATGATTCAACGAAAAGTCTGGTGTTGGCAGTTATGGCTACCGGGGTCAGTACTGCCGGCGAAGCTGCTGAGGCAAGTATTATTGAGCTTGCCTATTCTAAATAGATGATTGAGAAAGTCCTAAGGAGTGCGGGCCAGAAGCCCAGTTAAGCATCCTGGCCTTGTTGCAGTAGGATTCGATCAAGCTGGCTATCAGATCAATATCCATATTCTCCATCATCTGAATAAGATCGATGCGCTGCTCTATCTCGTCCTCGCAGAGATTTTCCCGCTCAAAAATAAGCTTGTTCAAACGGATTCCATTCTGGATTCCGATCAGATAAATCACTGAATTAGGTGCATCATGCATAGAGCGCACATGAATCGTATCGATAGAGTATTGTGCCAACTTTCCAAAGCAGGCCTTCAGATCAGTAGCCCCAACAACGAATTCCAATGGAACCAAGCCATCGCTGGCGATATCTGTGTTCAAGTCTGAAGATGACTTTCGATAGTCTCTTAGATTTACTACTTCACCCATAATTTTTCTCTTCATCGTTATATGCTTTTTCTTCAATCCCTGAAAAACAAGGCCTGAGAGTGTTAGGAGCAAGTGGTATTCGGAAAACCCGAGAACTAATGAAAATAATTTTTATAACAACCGATTAATAACGTCAATATATTGATTTATATAAGGTTTTTTAATATTTTTGCACTTTAAAAATAATGATAACTGAAAATTTAATAAGAGTTTCATTTTTGAAACAGGTTTTTTGTGGGAGTTTCGGTGAGGTTTGTAGGAATGGGAATGGAGGTTTGGGATGCCTGGCTCCATTGATTTTATATTTGACTTAGTTGAATGGCTTCAATTTTTGGGCGGTGTGTTTTTTTTGGGGTTCACGTGATGGCTTGTTGGGCGGTTGGGGTGTAGCTGGGTTGGTGAAGCCCGAGCTGCGGTGATGCAGGAGTGATTCAGGAGTGATTCAGTATTTAGCCTAGCTAAATACTTCACCCCGTTGGGGCCGCGCTTTGCGCGGTCTGCGAAGCTTCGCTCCTTTCAAACCGACAGGCTCAACTCTGCCGTCCAGGACGCCAATAAAAACCCGCCTCTGGCGGGTTTTTTTATTGGTGCCCCGGACAGGAGTCGAACCTGTGACCTGCCCCTTAGGAGGGGGCCGCGCTATCCAGCTGTGCCACCGGGGCTGCGCGGCAGGAGTATAGCATAGGGTTTATAGGGGGCTATTTATTTCAGACGCGGGGATTTATTGCTCACTTTGGCGGCGGCGTGACTAGTTCAGGTATAGGTTTATTAGTCTTCCAGCAGGATGCTGGCTGTTGCTAGTGCTGGATTGTCGGAGTCAGCTGCGTAGCGGTCTGCTTTTCTGTGGAAAGTGGTTTTGTTCAGACCGAGTATTCTGGCGGCTTCGCTCTTATTGTTATGGGTTACCCGCATCGCTTCTTCAATAAGCATTCTCTCGATCAGGGAGTTCCAGCTAGTCAGCTTGATGTCTTTGCTGTGCAGGGCGAGCTTGGCAAGGATTACCCACTTCAGTTTAAAGCGCAGGTAGTCTCCTCTTTCATCGATCATCAGCGTCCACACAAACATTGTGGAGGCAAAAGGCATAATAAGAGCAGACGATGAATCGAATCCTAGCGCCCTGAAAATCAATACACCGGCGCCAACGAGACACATGGGAACGATGGCGATGAAAGTAACCTTGGCCCTGCCCTTAATCTCTTTAACTTTGGACTTTACAGACACTGCGAGGGTGACGAGGCATGTCCCTATTGCTACTAACATGTAACTGGCAAACAACGGGTAGAGCGGCCCTTCCATACTGATGATGGTGTAATCCAGTTTGGTATAGCCTTCGACGATGAGGCCGGATGCATGAAGAACCACCAACAGACCTGCTGCGGCAGCGAATAGAGAGGAAACCTGATTGGCACGGCCCACCTGACAGACTCTCATCACCAGATGAACACATGCAGCTGCGAGCGCGTAGATAGAGATCAGGACACCATCCACCATATAACCGGAAAACACCGAGTCGTTGGCATAGGTGAAGTAACCCAGAAATTCGAAACAATTCTGGGCAATCAGCACAAGTATCAACAGATTCAACGCCGAAGTCAGCGGTGATTCTGTAACTACTTGATATAAGATGTTTATTTTGAATATCGCCGCAAACAACGCGATGAATCCAAATACGTAAAACATCTCCATAGCTACCCTTTCTTATCAACTAGACAGTGACCACAATTGAGTAGCCACAAATATAGCGGGAGATACACGACTGTGTAAACCCTATTTTGCAGGTATTTGTGAGCAAGATTCGCTTAGAGTGTGACACCCATCTGACTCGCAACGATGCCACTTCCAGTTGAAACAATAAATAGTTTGTCCCGACTCTTTAAACGACCTGCCGATTCCAGTAAATCCCAGGAAACAGCGATGCTGGCACTGGTCAAATTACCCATATCTCTGTATGCCGCAATGGACTTCTCTGCAGGCAACCTAAAAGGCGACTTCAGATAGATATCGAAAGGTCGTTTGCCAACCTGGTGAGGCAGCATAAAGTCAATATCACCTCTTTCCCAGCCAAGGTTATCCAGGGTTTTCGGGAGCATATTGCTCACCAGCTTTATTGTGCGGCTGCAAATCAATCCCATCTTCATGGCGAAAGACGAATCCTCCCAATCCACGTAACAGAGCTGCCGTTGTTTCGAGTCACTCTGGGTGTTAATAAATTCAATTCCCCGGCCATTTTCATTCTGGGCGACAATAAAGGCACCGCCGGCATCCCCGACCGTAAAGGCACCGATCGTGTCATTAATATCGCTGGCGTTTAACTTGTCGTTATTGAACTGATCGGTGATGAAGTCAGTCCCCTTGCTGGCCCTCTCTCCCGTACACACCAGTGCACTGCGTATCTGGCCATTCTGGATGAGTGCATTGGCGGTAATCAGACCTGTGGTCAGTCCGTGGCAGGCATCTGCCTGATCCCAACAAAACGGCGCATTGATATCCAGTTCATCGGCGATTTTGTGAGCCGTCGATGGCTCGGTGTAGTCCCGGCTCATACCGCAATAAAAGACGGCATCGATTTCCCGATTACTGAGATCGGATTTGGCGAGTGCTCTCTCAGCTGCCTTAATGGCAATATCTCCCGGCCTGATACTTCCCTGACACTGGCGCACAGAAGATATTCCCAGCCCAGATTCAATCATATCGAGTGGCTTGTCGAAGCGGTCAAAATGGGCATTGGCTAGCAGGTCACGTGTGCTGACTTCGTGCTCACCAATGTATGAGCCCACTGCTGAAATTCTGGATTTGATCATTTTTAATCCTCCGTAAATCTCTGGTTTATGGGGCTAGCGCGGGGTGTTCCATTATTGAAACACCCAATTCTAACGATCCTAACCTCGTTACCCTCTCCAACCCACCTTTTTAGGGGGCATTGCGAATATACCTGATATACTTGTTATATTTGCCAATTTTCACTGAAAGCCATACCTGACCGGGATAGAGCCAAAAGCAATTCCTGCCCACATCAGCTGGAAAGACCAACTCGACCGTGACCAGCATTTCTGCCCTCTCGAATACCCTGAGCTGTAGCGCAAATAGTGTTAACTATTGAAGTATCTGAACCCTTTAGGTAGGCATGAGCTCATTCACCTAATATTTCTTTTTATGGGGTAAAATCACCGCCATAATCAAAAGGCAGGCCTAATTCAACCTGGCGAGAAATGATTCTAAAAAACCGAAGCAGGAACAAAGAGACTGTGAGCACAGAAATCACATGGAGTTGTAAGAATTTCCATCAACTTGACAATGAAGAGCTGTATCAGGCCCTTAAACTCCGCAGCAAAGTCTTTGTCGTGGAGCAGGATTGTGTTTACGAAGATCTGGACGACATGGATCAGCAAGCCTACCACCTCGTTGGCTATCAGGATGGTCGGTTACTTTGCTACGCCAGGTTATTTGAACCCGGAATAAAGTATCCCGCCGCCTCTATCGGCCGCGTTATAAGCAGTAATGAAGTAAGAGGTAAAGGCTACGGAAAACTACTGATGCTGGAAGCTATCCGCAGTTGCTCCAACCTGTGGCCCGATACGGCCGTCAGCATCTCGGCACAACAGCATCTGGAAAATTTTTACCAATCCATAGGTTTTGAAACAGTTTCCGAGCCCTATATGGAAGATGGCATACCCCATATTGAAATGTGCAAGTCTGCCAATGCCGAATAGCAAAAATAACGAGCCTGCTCTTGCTAAGCCAGTTAATAAATCTTCTGTGCAGCAAAGGTTCAGCTTCGACGAGACAAAGGCCGACAAGGTCATGATTTTCTCATCGGGAAAACTGGCAAAGACGCTTACAGGAAAGGAAGCAATTAAGTTTCTCAACAAAATGGATCTATGCAGGGAAGAGCCGGAAAAACAATTATTGATGGCTAAGATTACCGGTCAATTCAAATTCGGAAATGAACGACAAGGAAAGAATTCTCTCGTCTGATTCCTTTCTATTCATTCCGCTGGAAGCTGTTCGAGCAATCGCCGGCTTTCATCAAATTTCTGCAAGGCCAATTCGCCCTGCTCTGGCCTCAACTTACTTATAATTACTATTAGCATCGAAGCAAGCGCGAAGCCTGGCAGTATTTCGTAAAGATCAAAAATGCCACCTTGCAGATTGGACCACACAACAACTGTAATGGCGCCACTAATCATCCCGGCAATTGCAGCCAACGCAGTCATATTTCTCCAGAACAATGAAAAAACTATTACCGGGCCAAACGAAGCGCCGAAGCCAGCCCATGCATAGCTCACCAAGTCGAGAACCCTGCTCTCCCGGTCGCTGGCAATAAACAATGCCAGCATAGCAATCGCGACAACAGCCAATCTGCTTATAAGTAATAGTTCCTTTTCTGAAGCGTGGGGCTTAACAAATACCCTATAGAAATCCTCACTAATTACCGATGACGAAACCAGTAGCTGCGAATCGATAGTAGACATAATCGCTGAAAGAATAGCCGCTGTGATTATTCCGGCAACCCATGGATTGAACAGATTCTGACTAAGAGCAATAAAAACCGTTTCCGGGTTTGCCAGCGGCTGTTCTGAAAAATAGGCTATACCCGCCAGGCCCGTGATTACCGAGCCGAACAACACTATTACCATCCATAACATGGCAATGCGCCGCGCAGGCCCCAGTTTTTGCGGGCTTTCCACTGCCATGAAGCGTGCCAGAATATGTGGCTGGCCAACATAACCAAGCCCCCATCCCATTAGGCTTACGAAACCGATTACGGTCATATTGGCAAACCACTTGGTACTGTCAGGATTCACCGCCTGCATGCGGGAAGTTACTTCATCGATACCACCACTGCCGATTATCACAGATATCGGAGCGAGCAACAGTGCCAACAACATCAAAATAGCCTGGATAGCATCAGTCCATGCCACCGCAAGAAAACCACCAAAAAAAGTATAAGCCACAATAATAATTGCACCAGACAGAAGCGCGGCTGTGTAATCCAGACCAAAACTATTTTCAAAAAGTATGGCTCCACCAACCAGGCCAGATGCTGTATAAAAAGTAAAAAACAGAAGAATAACGAATGCCGATAGCAATCTGAGCACACGGCTCTTATCCTGAAATCTGTTTTCAAAATAATCGGGGAGCGTTAGAGAATTATTTGCAGACTCGCTATAAACTCTTAATGGCTTGGATACAAAAAACCAATTCAGATATGCCCCGGTAACAAGGCCAATTCCAATCCATAGCTCACTCAAGCCGGACAGGTAAATAGCACCAGGCAGACCCAATAGAAGCCAACCACTCATATCAGATGCACCTACACTCAGCGCAGTAACAACCGGGCCTAACTTACGACCACCCAGAATGTAATCGCCAAGATTATGGGTGCGACGATAAGCTAATAGCCCAAGGAAAAGTACCAGCAGCAAATAGGCCGTGAAAGTAATCAGCAGTGGAGCATTCGAATTCATTGGCGCATGCTAAGCCATGGCCACGCTAATGCAAAGTGAATAGTCCTCTGCAAAAAAAGTATTGGCACGATAGTATGCAATTGCTCTCCAGAACTGGCCGCACAGCTATAACCCTCAGCAACTCCCACTACTCTCAGCAATTGTCTTCCAGACCTTCTTTCCAGCCTTTTCTTTTTCTCTAATTTTCGTTTACTATATAAAGCATATGCTTTACTAATAGCAAGTATAATGAACATTAGACTAATTAAAGTAAAAACTTTGTTTAAATGGCCGACAAGCCTTTTAGTGCCATTGCCTACAGCAGTACGCCGGAATTGAAATGGAACTATCGAAAAGCCAGCACACTATTATGTTGCGCCTCAAGACCAGAGGCCCTCAGTCTGTAAAAATTCTTTCAAAACAATTGGGTATGACGACAATGGGTGTGCGTCAGCACCTCAACTACCTGGAGTCCAGAGACTATGTTGGCCAGACGCGTGAGGCAAAACAGACCCGGGGACGGCCGGTACACCTGTGGAAACTGACTGATAAGGGCCACGGTAGCTTTCCGGACACTCACTCCAGCATGGCAGTTGAACTCATCGACGTCCTACGCTCTTCCCTCGGGGGAGCTGAACTGGAGAGAATCATAGATAGCCGCGCAGAACAGCAGTTAGCCGGCTATCTCAGGGATCTGGCGGGCTTCGGAGAAGATTTGCAGTCACGTATTGCCCGATTGGCGGAATTACGAAGCGAAGAAGGTTTTATGGCGGAGGTGCGCTTGCTCCCGGATGGCTGGCTCCTCATTGAGAACCATTGCCCTATTTATTCAGCTGCCAACAGCTGCAGAAATATCTGCGATTCCGAGTTACGGGTATTCCAGCAAATGTTTCAGGATAACGCGGAAGTGAGTCGAACAGATTATCTACTGGATGGCGCGCGAAGATGTGCCTATAAAATCCAACGTCTTTAAGCGCTTTTTTAGACCCGAAAGCGTGTTGCGGATTATCCAAATCAGTACCGAAACTGCTATAATTAGTTACTAATAGTTCACTATTAGAAATACAGCCTTAGATTCTGATTCATTATCGTTTTCCTTTAATCACTCCCAAGTCGGATTTCCATGACAGCTCATACTGTTCGTCTCTCTCTTGCTATAGTGATTATCACTGCTTTGATACTTACCATAAGCCCGAAAGTCATTGGCGTGGGCATCCAGTCATCGGCCATAGACAATATTCTGAACCTCATTCCGCCTGAAGCAGAGTATGAGTTTGAAATACAGCAGCAGTCATTGCAAAGCGGCTGGTTTGAGAGCGAGTCCTCTCTGGAACTAATCTACACTCCCATCGGAGCCGACACTATCACCCTTGTATTCGACCTTGAGATCGACCACGGTCCTGTATTAATGACACATAAAGGCCCTAGACTTGGGTTGGCCTATGCAAGCATTACTCCCCATATCCGCAACGAGGTATTCGAGCTCGCTATTGCGGACTTTCCGTTTGAATTGCCACCGGTTTCCATGGACCTTATGGCCGGCTTCGATCAATCCCTGTTGATAGGCATTGAGATAGCCCCTGTTGATTACTCGGGAGAAAACGGCGAATTGAATTTCGGCGGTGTGAATGGCTCGTTTACATCTGCCTCCGATCAGTCGGCTGAATTCATCATGACCATGGATCAACTTCAGGCCAATGAAAGCAGCGCCAGATTTAGTTTCGATATGTCCGGACTGGAGATAAGTACACAGACCGAGCGGGTAAGCGACATTCTAGCGCCCAGCAATGCCCGCTTTAGCATTCCATCCTTTGAGAGCAGCTCACCCTTTCCTATTAGCGTTGAAGATTTTTCCAGCAACACTTCCTTGTCGAAAGCCGAAAACGATGATCTAAATTTTCGACAGAGTATCAATATCGAAAAGATCGCTTCCGACTTGCCGGTGAATTCATTTAACTGGGAGTTGGAATTTCAGCAATTAGACCCACAGGTCATCGCTCTTTACTATGATCTGCTCGCACAGTTACAACTGGAACTGGCAAACAATAGCAACACGACTACACCGGCTGTCAACCAGATTGGACGAGAGCTTGCAGTGCTTGCCGCTCAAAATCCGCTGACAATAAAAAATTATCTACACACCGATGCTTACGGCGGAGAACACCGTGCGCAACTGGAAGTCAACTGGCAGGGCCTGCCCGATCTGGACAATATTGCCCGCATGGATATCAACGAGGCTATTGCAGCCTTGGCTTTCGATATAGATATCACTCTGGATCTGCAAGCCGTCATGTCCAGTCCCGCAGCTCAACTGCTAGATTCGTATGTGCAACAGGGTTTCCTGCAACTGGATAACGGTAGAATTCTAGTAAAGGCTTCATTGAAAGAAGGCGTTCTCATCATCAATGGAGAAGAGTCGAAAATAAGCTTTTGACCCCTATAAATAGTTTAGAAGAATCTAATTACGTCTGCGCCGGGTCTTAACAAAAAGCCCTTAAGCAAGGAATAGCTTAAACAAATGCCAAAACAGAACAGCAAAGCAAAAAAAGCGACATCATCTCCAGCTGCGCCAAAACTTTACGGCTATCCAAAATACTGGGCCGAGTGTTTTGGAACTGCGCCCTACCTTCCCATGTCCCGGGCAGAAATGGATGAACTGGGCTGGGACAGTTGCGACATCATTCTCGTCACTGCAGATGCCTATGTTGATCATCCCAGCTTTGGCATGGCAGTTGTCGGAAGGCTGCTTGAAGTGCAGGGTTTTCGGGTTGGGATAATCTCCCAACCGGAATGGGATAGCGCCGAACCATTTAAACAACTAGGCAAGCCAAACCTGTTTTTTGGTGTCACCGCCGGCAACATGGACTCGCTGATTAATCGCTATACTGCCGATCTGCGCATGCGCGGCGATGACGCCTATACACCGGATGGTATTGCCGGCAAAAGGCCTGACAGGTCAGTTATTGTATACAGTCAGCGTTGTCGTGAAGCCTACTATGACACTCCTATCGTAATCGGGGGCATCGAAGCCAGCCTGAGACGCATCGCCCAATATGATTATTGGAGCGACAAAGTAAGACGTTCGGTGTTGATTGATTCCAACGCCGACATACTGTTATTCGGAAATGCGGAAAGAGCGCTGACAGAAGTTGCCCATCAGATAGCCAACGGCAAACAGCTTGCTGACATGACTGACCTTCGCGGTACTGCAATTGTACGCCGCAAATTACCTGCTGGCTGGACAGAAATTGACTCTACCCGAATCGACTGGCCATCAAAAATTGACAAGATTCCGAACCCTTACGACTATCATGAAAATCTCGAAAAGGCTCAGCAAACAGAGCAAATGAAATCAACTAAAGAAGGGAGCGAACAAGAGGGGCAAGATCAAGCAATCCGAATCATCCCCTTACCTTTACAACGCAAGGAAGAGTTTGATGAATCCCGGAGCTATATTCGTCTGCCATCTTACAGTAAGGTAAGTAATGACCCCGCTCTGTACGCCCACGCCTCCAGAGTTCTTCATCAGGAATCAAACCCCTTCAATGCCAAGGCTCTTGTTCAGAGACACGAAAGTCTGGACGTATGGGTAAACCCACCCCCTATTCCTCTTGAGACAGACGAGATGGACTGGGTATTCGACCTGCCCTATCAACGCCGACCACACCCGGCATATGGTGACGCAAAAATACCCGCCTATGACATGATCAAAACCTCGGTCAATATTATGCGTGGCTGTTTCGGTGGCTGTACCTTCTGCTCTATTACCGAACACGAAGGCAGAATCATTCAGAGCCGGTCCGAGGAATCCATCCTGCGGGAAGTGGAAAAGATTCGCGACCAGGTACCCGGCTTTACCGGCACTATATCCGACCTTGGTGGCCCTACGGCAAATATGTACAAGTTAAACTGTAAGTCACCGGACATTCAGAAAAATTGTAAACGACTATCCTGTGTCTACCCGAGTATTTGTAAACACCTCAACACCGATCATAGTCCAACTACCCAGCTCTATAAAAAGGCTCGAGCTATTCCCGGTGTAAAACGAGTCGCTATAGCTTCAGGGCTTCGCTATGACCTCGCATTAAAAGATCCTGAATACATCGAAGAACTTGTAACCCATCACGTAGGCGGTTATTTGAAGATCGCGCCGGAGCATAGCGAAGACAAAACCCTGTCGATGATGATGAAACCATCAATATCCAGCTATGATGAGTTCAAAAAACTATTCGACAAATTCTCAAAGAAGGCTGGCAAGAAGCAGTACCTGATACCTTATTTCATTGCTGCCCATCCAGGTTGTGATGAAGAAGACATGATGAACCTTGCGCTGTGGTTAAAGCAGCATGACTTTAAACCGGATCAAGTACAGACTTTCTATCCTTCACCCATGGCTCTGGCAACTGCCATGTACTATTCTGAAAAAAGCCCATTGCAGAAAGTGCGCTACAAGAATGCAAAGCTCAGCGTGTGCAAAGATATTGAGCAACGGCGCTTACAGAAAGCCTTTCTTCGATATCACGATGAAAAGAATTGGCCGGTATTGAGAGAAGCCCTGCAGAACATGGGCAGAAGTGACTTGATCGGAAGCGGAGAGGAAAAGTTAATTCCTGCCCCGCAAAGCAGACATAAACCTGCAAAACCACTCGGCAAGAATCAGCGGCAGAGAAACAAAACTAAATCCAGAAGGCGATAATAGAAAATTGTTGTAGGAGACTATTTCTTCTTTCGCACCTTCTCTTACTTCTTCTCTTGCTCTTGCGCTTTTTCTTTGAGCCGCAATTCATTGTTTGAGCCGGGGTGAATTCCCAGCTTATATTCGATATTAGTGAGAATTCCCCGCAGAATATTCATTTCCATTACATCGATGCGGATGCGGCTAAATAATCTGCGCATTCTCTGCATTAGCTGGCGTGGGTTTTCCGGATCATGGAAATCAATAGCTATCATCACTTTCTCCAGATGACGATAAAAGTGTTCCACCTGTTCGCCATTGGCTTTCTCCTGATCCCAATATTCTTCCTGCTCATGGGTCTCTGCCAATTCTTCAGACATGGCTTTTTTATAGACTTC
>Ga0315322_10000714_pt1 | contig 24933 bp, 17 predicted proteins | sample M110021515metaG_FD_203461 | JGI IMG/M metagenome (GOLD analysis project Ga0315322, IMG submission 203461) | Ammonia-oxidizing marine archaeal communities from Monterey Bay, California, United States - M1 100m 21515 | ecosystem: Environmental > Aquatic > Marine > Intertidal zone | place: USA...
CTTGCAATCCTGGTAAGAACGCAAGTGGATCGATTTGTGATTTGAAATTTTGCCAACCTTCAACCTAGATCAAGGAAACGCCATGAACCCAAGTCCCATACCAACTGAACCCGGAATTCTAACCACCACCGTCGGATCCTACCCCGTGCCCGACTGGTTGAGCGCCTTGCCGTCCGAGCAGGCGGTCATCGATGCCACCCGGGTGATCTTCGACACCCAGCGACAGTCGGGGATCGATTTGCCAACCGATGGCGAACTGTACCGCTTCGACGTCAATCACCCCGACACCAATGGGATGATCGAGTATTTTGTCGGGCCCATGGGCGGGTGCGATTCCACCATCGGACGCGCTGACACCGAGGCTTTCCGGACCAAGCAGGAAATGGGCTTTCGCTCAAAACCCGCCGCAGTTGTCCGGGAGGGCCTTCATGGGGGAGGCCTCAACTTGATTGAGGATTGCGCCCGGGCCGGGGGAGTTGCCGGAGGGGCTTTCAAGTTCACGGTCACGAGCCCTTACATGCTTGCCCGCACCCTGTTGGATACCCACTACGGTGATTTCGAATCCTTGACCATGGCAATCGCGGACGTTCTGGCCGAACAAGTAAAAGGGTTGCCCTGCACATGCTTGCAGGTGGACGAGGCAAATATTCCCGGCAGTCCGGAACATGGGCCCTTGGCCGCCGAGGCAATGAACCGCGTGCTCGATGCTTTCGACGGCCCGACCGGTGTTCATTTCTGCTTTGGCAACTATGGGGGACAGACCATTCAGGCCGGAAAATGGAAACCGTTGCTCGAGTTTCTCAATGCCTTGCATACCGATCACCTCGTTCTCGAACTTGCTCACCGCCCGAAGGATGACCTTGAGGCGCTGAAGGAAATACGTCCGGAGATCGGGATCGGTCTGGGGGTGGTCGACATCAAGGTCAATCACGTCGAGACCCCCGAAGAGATTGCCAAGTCAATCGAGGAAGCGGAAAGCGCCCTTGGGGCTGGCCGTGTAAAGTTCGTTCATCCGGATTGTGGATTCTGGATGCTCAAACGTTCCATTGCCGACCGCAAGATCGCAAACCTTGCCAAAGGAAGAGATTTGTACCTCGGATGAGAATCCATCCTTCCCTGATCGCGTTTGCCTTCGTTTTCACGATGGCGTTCGCTACGGGTAAGGATAAAAAGCAACCCCCGCCCTGGAACCAATGGATCGAGAAAGACTTTCCCTTCTTCTCCTGCGTGGTCGATGCGCGGGACGAAGGAATCAAGGATAACCTGACCCCCCGGGCCATCGTTCTGCCACTGGGCAACGGTCACTATCTGGCCTACGACCTGGACATGCTCCGGGTGGCGGTCGTATGGAAAGCCAAAGACCTGCCGTTTCAAAACGCAAGCATGTCGGTTAACAGTTATCCCTATGAATTAAAGAAGGTCGGGGGCGGTCAGGGAGCCTTGCCCAAGCCCAAAGGTAAAATCCTTTTCCAAAACGGGATCTATCCGGGTGTGGGTTCGGGTGAACCTGATTTTACGGACCACCGTCCATTGCATCCTTCCAAGGAAGAGGTGGGTCGCGGAGCTCTTGATCCGAAGGTCGCCCGCTTCAAGGGGATCAAGCTTCGCTCGCCCATTGAGCTGGAATACGAGATCGCAAAGACCTTGGTTCGCGAACGCATCCGCTTGGGGAAAGATGGCTTGGTCCGCAGGCTCGAGATCGGGCCCCATGAAAAGAGTCTCTACTTCGCTCTCGCCCAAACCGATTCGGATACCCCGGAGTTTTCCTGTCAGGGAGATGGGAGAATCGAAAGGATTGAGGGCCGTGCCGTTTTCGTGATCCCCGCCTCCCAAGAGCGGAAAATCGTATCCCTCGTTTGTCCGCTCCCCGTAAAGCCGGGAAATGCCTCCAGGATAGAGGGTCGCCGTTGGAAGGAATCGATCCTTGTTTCTCTTGATGAGAAGAAGGAAGAGGACGCACTTAATTTCGAACGCATTCCCTTGCCTTTGGAAAACCCCTACGGTCGGGCCGTCCGGGCCGCCGGCATTGATTTTTCCCAGGACGGACGATTGGCTCTCGTCACCTTTGACGGGGACGTTTGGATGGCGGAGGGGTTACGCCCCGGTTCCAGCGAAGTGAAATGGTCCCGCTTTGCATCCGGTTTGCACGAACCGCTCGGCTTGCGCTTGCGTGACGAGGAAATTTTCGTTTTCGACCGCAACGGTCTTTGGCGCATTCATGACCGCGATGGCAATGGCGAGGCGGACTATCACGAACTATTTTGTTCGCAAGTCGATCAGACCGCGGAGACTAGGGAATTCGCTTCCGCTCTCGAGGTCATGAAGGACGGAAGCTTTCTCGTGTGCAAGCCGGGTCAGACCGGGAGTACCATCGGGCGCTCTTCGGGCTCTATTTTGCGAATTTCGTCGGATGGCCGCAAAGTTATCCGCTTGGCTCAGGGCTTCCGCCAGCCCTACTTGGGCTATGACCGCGTTACCGATCAGGTTGTCGCGACCGATCAGCAAGGGCATTTCGTTCCTTCGACCCCCGTCACCTTTGTCAAGAAGGGCTCCTTTTACGGACATCCGAACGGGGATATGGACAAGGACAGGCTGGTCAGCCCGCCTCTTGCCTGGATCCCGCATCAGGAATGCGGATCGGCGGCGGCCATGCTCTGGATGAGAAACAGCAAGATGGGCCCATTGGCGGATCAGCCGGTTCTCGTGTCCTTCAACCCTCCCCGGCTCTTTCAGGTTCATCCCGATTCGGACGAATTCGTTTCCCAAGGAGGGGTCACTCCCTTGCCCCTTGCCCTGAACGATCCCTTGCTCAAGGGTGCAATCAACCCGGCCGACGGTCTGCTCTACCTAACCGGTTTCAACATCTGGGGGACTAAGGCAAAAGGTAAAACTTTCCTCGGGCGAGTCCGACCCAACCCCAAGTTCGTTTTGCCTGCCCCGGTCGATCTACGGGTTGGCAAACGGGGGGTTCTTTTGCGTTTCGCCCGGGCTCTTGATCCCAAGACGGCCTCGCAAACCAGTTCCTACTCGGTGAGCAGATGGAATTACAAGCGTACATCCAAGTACGGTTCCGCCAATTACAAGCTAGATGGTTCTCCGGGAACCGAAGAACTGCCCGTCTCTTCAGTCAAGCTGTCCAAGGACAAGAAGACCGTCTTTGTCGGGATACCCGATATGCGCGAGGTCATGCAAATGGAATTGGCTTACGAATTGCGTGCCGGGGACGGATCACCGATGAGCAACAAGACCTTTTTGACTGCCCATCTCTTGCGCAAGCTTTCCTTGAAGAAGGAAGGCTTTGCCAATGACCAAGTCGATTTGAACATCGTGGGTTCTCAACCCCTTGCCAAGCGCCCCTTCGAGCCAACCCTGGAAAAGGGCAAGGCGCTTTACGGGCAGTTGGGCTGCATCGGTTGTCATTCGGTGGACGGTACCCGCGAAGGCAGAACCGGGCCGAGTTGGCTTGGTTTGTTCGGATCGAAGCGCAAGCTTCTAACCGGGGAAACGGTAATCGCCGACGAGGCCTACCTGCGCGAATCCATTCTCAACCCCGCGGTCAAGGTTGCGGAGGGTGCCGTCAATGGGGAAGCCGGCATGCCGATTTACGAGGGCGTTCTCAACGAGGAGCAAATCCAGTCGATTCTCCTCTATGCCCGCTCACTTGGGCGCTGAAGAATCGTTTCCCCAAACCTTCTCTTGGCTTGGTTCTTTTGCGTTTATCACTACAGTAGAACTATGAAATCCCATCTCATAACCTTTGCCTGTCTTTTGCTCTGCTTATCCATCTTCCATGCCCAGCATGGGGAGGGGAAAGAAACAAAGGATCCCATGTCCTCGCTCAATTGGAAGAAATGGTCACCCGATCCGGTGCCCGTCTTCTCGGCCAAGGAATCCCTCACCAAGTTCAAGGTCGCGCCCGGCTTCAAGGTCGAGCTCGTTGCATCCGAACCCATGGTCAAGGATCCCGTCTTCGTGGACTGGGATGATCAGGGCAGGATGTGGGTCGGTGAACTCCGTACCTACATGATCGATCTGGACGGATCGAACGAAAGAGAGCGCAAGAGCCGGGTCATGGTTTTGGAGGATACCAACGGGGATGGGAAGATGGACAAGTCCACCGCTTTCGTGGATGACATGATCAACGTTCGCTGTCTCTCCTTCGTGGATGGCGGTGTATTGGTCGTGGAGTCGGGAGCCCTGTGGTTGTGCAAGGACAAGGACGGAGATTTGGTCTGCGACGAAAAGAAGAAATTGATCGATTTCGCGACCTCCGCTCATGGCAATATCGAACATGCCGAGAATGCCTTGCACTTCGCCTTGGACAACTGGATGTACAATTCGAAATCGAGCCGCAAGCTAGCCTGGCGCCGTGGACAGATTGTACAGATGCCCGCCCGGGGGAGAGGACAATGGGGAATGGGGTCGGATGCTTATGGGCGTCTCTACTTCAATTCCAACAGCCAATGGTTCGAAGTCGACTGGGCAACCTACGACCGTCAGTGGCCGAGTAAGGGAAGTTCGGTCCGGGCTCCCACCAACCGGGTCTACGGAATCCGTCCCAACACCGCGCTCAACCGCAACTACAAGCCGGGCCGTATTCTTGAGGACGGACGGGTGGCAAGCGTCACCACCATCAGTGGTTTGGCCGTGCACAGTCACGGGGCATACGGCAAGGATTGGGAAGGCGCGATCTTTTCGATGTCCCCCGGGACCAATACGGTGGGCGCCTTTCTGCCCGAGAAACCCTTCCCCGCCTCGGACAAGTATCTGCACAAGTTTTACCCGGATCCCGTTTGGAAAGAACGCGAATTCCTTGCCAGCACGGACGAGCGCTTCCGACCAGTCAATGCATCGATGGGGCCCGACGGTTGCCTGTACGTGGTCGATTTTCACCGCGGGGTCATTCAGCACAAGCGCTTCCTGACTTCCTACCTGCGCAACCAGTCGGCCGAGCGCAAACTTGACAAGCCCATCGGCCTGGGACGCATTTACCGGATTGTTCCCGAAGATCACAAAAAGGTCGCTCCACCCAAGGATTTGGTCGCGGGCTTGTCCCATCCTTATCTCTGGTGGCGCTTGCGCTCCCAAAAGAGAATTGTCGAGGGGGACAAGACCGACTTGGTCCCTGCGGTCCGAAAACTGGCGGGTGACGAAAAAGCTTCTCCTTTTGGCCGGGTTCATGCCCTGTGGTCCCTTGCCGGCTTGGGTAAACTGGACGAGAAGTCAGTGCGCGGAGCCATGCGGAGCGAGGATTGGTTTCTTTCCATGACCGGCTTGCGCCTGGCCGGAGAATCGAAGGGCGTTGTCGACTTTTTTCCTGATGAGTTCAAGCCTTTGGCCGCCGAGGTAGCGAAGCGAGAGGCCCCCGCCACCCTCGTTTCCTACTCCACCCTTTTGAGTGAGAAGGGCTACCCATCCCGAGCCGTCAAGACCTACAAGGACAAGGAAGCCGACTGGGTGAAAAAGGACAAGGATTTGCTTGGTGCTTACCGCAAGGGTCGTGATCAATATAAGGTCACCTGCGGGGCTTGTCATCAGGCCGACGGAAAGGGACTGACCAACATGGCCCCGGCCCTTGCCAAGAGCGACTGGGTTCTTGGCGACACCCGCAGGGTGATCGGGGTGGCGGTGCATGGGCTGATGGGCCCGATCAAGGTGAACGGCGAACCGGTGGTCGGGGTTCCTCCCGTCATGCCTCCGCACGGCTTTATGAAGGACGAGCAATTGGCCGACATTCTCACCTACGTCCGCAATGCTTGGGGTAACCAAGCCGATGGCATCTCGGCGGATCAAATTTCCGACTACCGCAAGAAGGAATCGGCCCGCGTGGCACCTTGGACTGAAGCCGAATTCTAGTACGGGTTCGTCCCTCGCTTGAAGGGGGGAAGGAGATTCGGGGAGCCTCAGTCCCAGTACCAAATTGGGAGTCTGGTCGGTTTTTCCGTGAAGATCTTAAGCGTTTTGGCGGGGATATGCCTCTTGTGCACGATGACGTGGTCGACGTGCTCGTCGAACCAGGAGTCAAAGAGGGTCCAGAGTCCCTTTTGGCCCTTGTCGTCCCCCCAGCTGTTCTCAATGAGCCATTTTTGCGGAGCGCCCTTTTTGAGGTCGGTCCCGATGATGGCCATCATGTGCCCGGCACGCTGGGCGCAGAGTCGCTTCCGTTGTGCTTTGGTCAGGTCCATTTTGATCCCGAACAAGGACTCGTAGTCAAAGAGCTTGTGTTCCATCAAACCGTGCTTGGTCGATTGGTCGATCCCCATGTCTACCCCGAAGGGAACCGGTTCATTTGCGAGGATTGCCTTGAGGCAAATCTTCTTGATCGCCCCGATCTCGAGGTTCACGAAGTTCATCTCGTCGGCCCCCACCGTGCAGTATTGTTCGTCAAAGACGTAATGCTTTTCGAAGGGCCTGTCGGGGGCATGGAACAGGCAGTGATAGTCGGAAAGCTCGAGACCGACGGTTTGCTGGAAAAAACTTTTCGGGGTATATTTCTTCAGGGCCGTGAGCCGGTCCTGCTTTACCCCGTTTTTCTTGCCACCTTTTGATTTCTTCTGCTTCTCGTGGCGCCACTCGAACTCGGTGGGCGGAACCCCCAGGTTCAGGCTGAGAAAGCGGAAGACGTCCTCCATGGCTCCTTCCTTGATTTTGCGCAGGGTAGCTTCTCGGGAACCCTTGTCGCTTTCCATCAGGATTTCAGCGGCCTTGGAGCGCAGGAGCTCGGTCAGTACCTTGCTCATGATCCGGGTGTCCTTGTTGTTCTTCGTCTCGGGCATGACGGAAGCGGGAACCAGTCCGTATTTTTGAATCAGTGCTCTGGCATAGGCCCACCATCCTCCATCTCCAACAGTCCATTGGTTGAGGGTTTTCCAGGTGCGGTCGAGCGGGTCGGCTTTCCGTAGTTTGATTACGCCCTCGAGGTAACGGTTTCCTTTTTCCAAAAGATCCCAAAATTGCAGGTAGGCGGTGGAGAACTCGAAGTTTTCCAAGCCGAGCTTCTCTATGACCCGGGGACGGAGAAGATTGAGCGAGGCATGAAGCCAGCAAAGTCCGGCCGCTTTCTGGTTGGTAATGCCCTTGGTCTTTACCCGGTGGCTGAAATGCCCGTCGTCCTTGGCCTTGAGCTCGTGGCTCAGGGCGATTTGGCTGAGATCGGAATGGGCGATGGCATTGAAGCGTGCCCGGTCGGCCTCGTCCATCTCGAAGGATGAGCGCAAGTGGGAAAGCAACGGACCGGAAAGGGATCCTTTGGCAGGTCTGGCCGGTTTGCGTTTTGCGGACTCTTTGCCCGTCATGGTCGCCTGGAGATCGCCCGTTTGATCAGGCGATCAGTTTGCGGGCTGCCAAGTTGTTGAGGCGGTGAGCCACGTCGATCACTCCGTCGGTAACCGCCTTGTTGTAGGTCCGCCCGTCGGTGGTGTTGACTCCGTGTCCCTTGACTGCCTTGCGCAGAGGGGCGAGGGCCGGGTCCTGGTGATGGAAAAGTTCGACGAAGACATGCTTGAGCTTGCCCGTCGGGGCATAGGCGGCGAGCAAGGCCCCGATCCAACCGTCATCGGTGGAGAGGCATCCCCGGGTGGTTTTGGCGGAGGCGTGGAAGATTCCGAGGGCATCGTTTTTGGCCAAATCCTTGATTACTTTCTCGTTTTCCTCCATCGAAAGATCGGAATCTCCGCAATGAGCGGCATCGATCATTACCTTGAAGAACTTCTTCTTGATCTTCTTGTTGATTCCCTTGACCACGGTGGCCGCCTTGGCCGCATTGGTGAAGTTCTGAAACTCGACCCCGCGCAGAAATTCCATATGCCAAGCCTCGATTGAGCTTTTGGCCAGACCGCTTTCCTTGTAGCAGCGGGCATGGACGTTGATCACTTGCTTGACTGCATTGTCAAAGGCTTTTCCCTTGAGTTTCTTGCCGGCCAGCCATTCCTCGAAGGACGTGGAGGAGACGTGCTTGACCTTGTATTTCTTGGCCACCGCAAGCCCGGAGTTGAGCATGTCGACCACCGCGTCCTCGTCCTTCGGGTTGAGCGGGTTGGCTCCGCCGACCATCATGATGAGATGGACGTTGAGCTTGAGGGCGCGGAATCCTTTGAACATATCGTCCAAATCCTTGGAGTCGGTTCCCGGGAACAAGGTGATCTGAACGTTGTTGAGCTTGACCGGAGAAGTGCGGCAAAGCAGGCGCATGCCCGAAACGACCTTGAGGTCACCCGAGCGGGTGCGGGGAAGTTTACCCGATTCATCCGGGGCGAGGGTACCGACGAACATGAGGTGAGTGGGGACGACGCCGATTTCGACTTTTGATCTGTTTCTTAGGGTCATGATGAAAGAAAGGGGTTGAATGGTTAGGGGGTGAGACGAAAGGGAACGATTCATTGGAAAATTCGCAAGTTAATCAAGGAAATTGTCTTTGCAGGCAAATTTCATAGCGACGTTTCATTATCGAACGGTTTGTATACGGGGATGAAAATCCTCGTTCGCTCTCTCGTCTTCATTCTTGCCTGCCTGCCCATTCATGCCAAGCAGGAGAAAAGGCCCAACGTCGTGGTTGTCTTGTGCGACGACCTGGGTTACGGAGATCTGGCCTGCTACGGGCATCCGAAGATCAAGACACCTCACTTGGACCGCATGGCCAAGGGGGGGATCCGCTTCACCGACTTTTATTCCACCGCTCCGGTCTGCTCGCCTTCGCGGGTTGGCCTTTTGACCGGGCGCAGTCCGAACCGGGCGGGGGTCTATGATTGGATTCCGAGCGGGCGCGGCGTCCATATGCGGGCTTCCGAGGTGACCATTCCCAAGCTTCTTAAGAAGGCCGGATACGCAACTTGCATGTCGGGCAAATGGCATTGCAACGGAAAGTTCAACAATCCCCAGCAACCCCAGCCCGATGCGGCCGGATTCGACCATTGGTTCGGTACCCAGAACAATGCCAGTCCGTCCCATGAGAATCCAAAGAATTTCGTGCGCAACGGTAAGGCGGCCGGACCTTTGAAGGGGTTCAGTTGTCAGCTCGTGGTGGACGAGGCTTTGGGCTGGCTGAAGAAACAACAGGCCAAGGATTCCCAGCAACCTTTCTTTATGTACGTTGCCTTTCACGAGCCCCATGAGCCGGTGGCTTCGCCCAAGGAGATGGTCAACCAATACGACGGATTGGCCAAGAACCACAACCAGGCCCAGTACTTTGCCAACGTGACGAACATCGATGCAGCGGTGGGCAAGTTGATGAAGGCCCTCAAGGCCATGAAGCTCGATGAGAACACCCTCGTTATCTTTACCTCCGACAACGGACCGGAAACCCTCCTGCGCTATGGCCCTCGCTCAGGCCGTTCTTTCGGTAGCCCGAAACCCTTGCGGGGAATGAAGCTATGGACCACAGAGGCAGGCTTCCGGGTTGCGGGCATCATGCATTGGCCGGCCCGTATCAAAGCTGGCCAAGTAAGCTCACGTCCGGTCTCGGCCTTGGACTTCCTTCCCACCTTTTGCGAGTTGGCCGGAACCAAGCCCCCGAAGGATCTGGCCTTGGACGGGACCAGCTTTTTGCCTGCTCTGGAGGACAAGCCGGTTATCCGGAAAAAGCCCTTGGTTTGGGTCTATTACAATGCCCTTAACAACCGCCGGGTCGCCATGCGCGACGGGCAGTGGAAGGTGTTGGCCAAATTGAATATCGGGAAATACAATACGGTGCACGCTGGGAATGCGGACCAAGTCAACGGAGCCACCTTGTCCGACTTTCAGGTTTTCGACCTTTCCAAGGATATCGGGGAGAGCAAGGACTTGGCGAAAACCAACCCCGCGAAGTTGACCGAGCTCAAGAAAAGGCTTCAGACCCATTATCGGGAATTGGTCGAGGGTTCGCACGTTTGGGGGAAGTAACCCGTTTTGTTTCCGGCCCAAGGTTTGCCCGGGCCTTCGTCCGGATAAGCGAAATCACTTTGCCTGCGCACAAAAGCGTTGATTTTTACCTTCGATTCGGGTCATGAACGGATGATGCCTTCTTTCCCCCTCATGCCCTTTGCTCGTATCCTGATTGTAGCCGTTGGCTTGGTCGGTTGGCTTTGTGCGTACACTTTCGCGCATGCCGAAACCAAGGGGGTGTCCGAGGTGAAGGTGCCTAGCTCGTCCGACGACAGTTTGCAATGGACCAAGTTTTTCTCTCCGTCCTCCCTCGAACCCGTTCCGCTTGTCGTCATCCTTCATTCCTGGTCGGCAAACTGGAAGCAAACTCTGCACCGGCCCATTGAGGAGTATTGCGTGAAGAAAGGGTGGGCTTACCTGCATCCTGATTTCCGGGGGCCCAACCGCAGACCACAAGCAACGGGGTCTGCCTTGGTGGTCAGCGATATCGTGGATGCGGTCGAATATGCCTGTAAGCAAACCAAGGTGGATCGTAAAAGAATTTTTCTGATCGGAACTTCGGGTGGTGGGTATACTTCGTTGGTCATGGCGGGCAAGAGGCCAGGCTTGTGGGCGGGTGTTTCGGCATGGGTTCCGATTTCCGACTTGCGGGCCTGGCACAAGGAGTGCAAGGCGAAGGGCAGGAAGTACTTCAGGGACATCGAACTTTCCTGCGGGGGCGCTCCGGGCTCATCCACCGAGGTCGACCGGGAATATGCCAATCGGTCCCCCCTTACCTTTTTGAAGAACGCCAAGGGGGTGAACCTTTCCATCAACGCCGGAATCCTCGACGGGCACAAGGGAAGCGTGCCCATCAGTCACTCGCTCCTCGCCTTTAACGAGGTTGCAGAGGAGAAAGACCGGTTGCCAATGGAGGACGTAGGGTACTTTACGGAGAAGGCCAAGGTTCCCCCATCCCTGCTGCGCGAAATCAAGGATCCTTCGTATGGAAAGAAGGCTCCGCTTTTCCGAAGAACCTCCGGCTCGGCTACCGTCACGATTTTTCAAGGAGGGCATGAGTTGGTCGCATCTGCGGCTCTTGCCTGGTTGGAGGGGGAGAACAAACGAATTCTCAAAGGTAAGAACAAATGAATGAATTGATCCAAAGACGGGTGCTTGAACGCCTCCTTACCCCTTGCCTTGCGATTGTTGCCTGGTTCGGACTTTTGCTTTTCCAAGTTGCGTCAGGGGCCAAGTCCCGTCCGAACATAGTTTTCATTCTGGCGGATGATTTGGGATACGGGGACGTCGGTTGCTACAACCCGCAATCCAGGATTCCCACCCCCAACCTCGACCAGTTGGCCAAGAAAGGAATGCTTTTTACCGATGCCCACAGTCCGTCCACGGTTTGTACCCCCACCCGTTACAGCGTGCTGACCGGGCGGATGGCTTTCCGTCTCAATTACAAGGGAGTCTTTACCGGGGTGGGGGGACCCTGTCTGATCACTCCGGACCGGTTGACCTTGCCTGGCATGCTTCGCAAGAAGGGCTACGAGACGGCGATGTTCGGGAAGTGGCACGTCGGGCTAACCGCCTTTGACAAGAAGGGCAAGCCGATCAACCGGAACGGGTTGGATGCGGTGCGCGTGGTTGACTATTCCCGCCCCATCAAGGGCGGTCCGGTCGACCGTGGGTTCGACCATTTCTTTGGCACCGCAAGTTGCCCGACCACCGACTGGCTCTATGCCTATATGGACGGTGATCGTATTCCCGTCCCGCCTACCCGTATCGTAGATCGCGGTCCTTTGCCCAAACATCCGTACTCCCGGGACAACCGGCCGGGCATGATCGCCCCGGACTTCGACCTTGAGGCAGTTGATCAGGTCTTTCTCAAGAAAAGCCTCGAGTTTCTCAAGCGCCACAAGAAGGAAAAACCAGACAAGCCGTTCTTTCTCTTTCATTCCATGCAGGCCGTTCATCTGCCTTCCTTTCCAAGCGAGAAATTCAAGGGCAAGACCAAGTCCGGACCGCATGGGGATTTTATCTTCGAGATGGATCATGTGGTGGGGGAATTGACCAAGGCCCTCGAAAAAAATGGCTTGGCCGAGGACACCCTGGTCATTTTCTCCAGTGACAACGGTCCGGAAGTTCCAACCGTGATCAATATGCGCAAGACCCATAAGCATGACGGAGCCCGGCCTTGGCGGGGCGTTAAGCGGGATAATTGGGAAGGCGGGCACCGCGTGCCCATGCTGGTCCGTTGGCCCGGCATGGTGAAGGAGGGGAGCGTCTCCGACCAAACGGTCTGCCTGACCGATCTCATGGCTACTTGCGCTCAGATCGTGGGGGCTGAGTTGCCAGACGATGCGGCCGAGGACAGTTTTGATCTCTTGCCCGTCTTTCTGGGCAAAGCGGACAAACCGGTGCGAAATTTCACTTTACACCAGACCATCAGCCTGGCCCTCGCCATCCGTCAAGGCGACTGGAAGTACCTCGACCACAAGGGATCGGGTGGGAGCAACTACAGCCGGGACGGAGAATGGGGCCTCAAGCAATACGCCTTGCCCGAAAAGGCTCCGGATGCACCCGGCCAGTTGTACAATCTCAAAGACGACCCGGGGGAGACGAACAATTTGTATTTCAAGGAGCCTGCCATAAGAAAGGCGCTGAAAGCCAAGCTCGACGAGCTCAAGAAAAGCGGGAGAAGCGCGCCGAAGAGCTAACCAGGCTGATTTAATGCCATGAACAACCGCTTTCTTTGGTTTTTACGAATCCTTGTCATAGTCCAATCATTGGGTTATGCCGCGAAGTTGGTTGCTCCGTCTGCCTTGAACTCTTTTCTGCTCGGGTCAATGGGTGATCCTTTCGTAACCCATTTGGATCAATCGGTTCAGGTTTTCCTCTGGTTATCCTCGGCCGCTCTCCTTGGGTTGGGCTTCTTGAAACCCCCAGCCCGTTCTCTGGGTCGCAGGATTGATTTTACGCTTCTTGGATTGCTTGCCGGCTGGTCCTTTGTTTTGGCGATCTTTTCCTGGTGGGTCAATCCGGGCAATCCCTTCCATGCGACCGACCCGGTAGGTCATGCCGTACGCTTTGCCGCCCCCTTCGCCTTGATACTTTTCATCGCCTTTCCAGGCAGAGAGCAAGAATCCAAGATCGAGTGGGTTTTGCGTTGGGGAGTGGCGGGAACTTTTATCGGTCATGGGCTTTGCGCTCTTTGGATCAAGCCTTCCTTCGTCGATCTGATCGTCGGGACCCTGAACTTGTTTCTTGGAGATCCCATTCTGACAGCGGGATCTCTGGAGGCCTTGGAGGAGGCTTTTGCCGTCGCCGCATCGAGACAATCCTTCGCCGAAGCGGCCTTGCCTGTCATTGCCATCCAGGACTTCATTCTGGTTGCTCTCCTACTCCTGCCTGGGAAGAAAATCAAAACCATTGCCATGTGGATGGCGGTTTGGGGAATCGTTACCGCCATGAGCAGGATGACGGCCTATGGTTTGGATCATTGGCACGACTTGGCTTTAAGGATTTGCAATGGTGGGGTACCGCTCTTTCTATGGGCTTATTGGAAAGCTCAAGATTCTACAAAAACTAAACAATGAAATTAAAATCACTGGCACTGTCGCTCCTTCTTTTAACGCCTCTATTTTCTTCAAAGGTCTTTTCGGAAACTCCTTGGCTAGACAAGGACTATGTTGAAAAGAGGATGAAAGGCATGGCCCCCGTCCAAGGTGACGGTCCTTCTCAATGGCGCGTGATCTGGACTGAGGAGCCCTCCACCAAGGCGACCATCTCCTGGACCACGGCCAAGAAGGGGAACTCTCATAAGGTTCGATATGGGGTTCGTTCGACCGGCAAATCCATAGCGGGCGCGATGATTCAGGAAGCTCAGCGAAACGGAGCCTACTCGGGAGCCAACGGGGAATATTTCCACCACGCCCGGATCAGTGGGTTGAAGCCTTCCACGACTTATGACTTCGAAATCGAGTCGGATGGCAAGAAATCCCCCATTATGCATTTCACGACCGCTCCTGCGGACGACCGCGAATTCAGGCTCCTGTTCGGTGGAGACTCGCGCACCGGAATCGTTTCCCGAGGCCAAGTTAATTTGCTTATGGCCGACTTGTCGGAAAAAGACGACCAATTGATCGCCTTTGCCCACGGAGGCGATTACATCGTGAGTGGAAAAAGCTGGAGTCAATGGTCGAAATGGCTTAGCCAACATGAACTTACGGTTACCAAGTCGGGCAAGGCGCTTCCTATCATTCCTACCCGAGGCAACCATGACGGCGGGCCTTTGTACGATGAAATCTTCGACACCCCAGGAGGTTCCGGTAAAAATTATTTCCACACCATGATTTCGCCCAAGGTGGCCTTGGTTACCTTGAACAGCGAGATCAGTGCTGGCGGTGAGCAGCAGGCATGGTTGGCCAAAACCCTTTTAGATTTGCGCCCCAAGGTCCGTTGGCTTCTGGCCGAGTACCATCGGCCGGTTTGGCCCGCGGTGAAAGGTCCGGGCAAAGCAAAGAATTTTTGGGTTCCCTTGTTCGAAAAATTTAACCTCGATCTGGTCGTTGAGTCGGATGGTCACGTCATCAAACGGACCGTTCCGATTCGAAATGAGAAGCAAGATCCGACAGGTATCGTTTACGTTGGCGAAGGTGGATTGGGAGTCCCTCAGCGCAAGCCCAAGTCGGACAGGTGGTACCTGCAGAAACCGGGCATGACCGGTGCGGGTCATCACGTCATGCGGGTTACTTTTGGCAAGACGAAGATGGACTACGAAGTAGTTCTGCTTGACCGCAAACAGGCGGATAAACATCAGTTTTTGCCGCGTTAAAAGAACGGTGTACAGATAGCCGTGAATAAGTCCGCACTCGCCGTTTTTGCTCATCCCGATGATATCGAGTTCGTGGCCGCGGGAACGATGTTTCTTTTGGCCGAGGCCGGATACGACCTTCATTATTTTCTCCTCTGCTCGGGAAATTGCGGAGCAATGGACTTGGGTCCCGAGGATATACGGGACGTCCGGCAAAGCGAAGCCCGCAAGGCTGCTGAGATTCTGGAGGCGAAGTTTTACCCTCCCATTGCCGATGATCTGGAATTGATCTACGGCGTGGAGAACCTGAGGAAGGTTGCCGCTGTCGTTCGTCAGGCCGAACCATCGATTGTCCTTACCCATTCTCCGGAGGATTATATGGAGGATCACATGAATGCATCGAGGCTTGCCGTCACAGCTGCCTTCGCCCGGGAAATCCCCAATTTCTTTACGGACCCGATCGCCGGGGAAATGGAAGGGGAAGTGGCGGTTTACCATTCCATGCCTCATCAATTGATCGATCAGTTGCGCAAACCCATCGTTCCTGATTTCATCATCGATACCGGTTCCGCGCACCAGAGAAAACGCAAGGCTCTTGCCGCTCATGCCAGCCAAAAGGAATGGCTCGACCGGACTCAGGGGATGGACTCCTATATCCAGACCATGGACGATTTGTCTCTGAAGGTAGGAAGCTTTCTAGGTAAAACCATGCATGCGGAAGGATGGCGCAGGCACAGCCACATGGGTTTCAGCGCCTCTGCGCAATTCGATCCATTGCAGGACGCCCTTGGCTCTTTTTATCACTCCCACTCCCAGGAATAACCTTATGGCCCGAAAGCTTTCCAAAATTTCCCCCCAATGGTGGGATTACACGACCTTGGAGGACGAACTGATTCAAGATGCCGCCAAGCTGAATGAAAACGATCTTCTGCAACTGAGCAGACCTGGCTTCGAGGTGGTTTTTTACGACACACTTGAAGAATTCTATCTTGCCGAGGCCCTGGAATACGTTTCGGCCTGGAGGGAAGCGACCCTGGATAACCCGGTGGGCATTTGCGGTCCGATCGGCCCGACCGAGCAATTGCCTTTGGTCGCCCGGTTGGTCAACGAACTGGAACTGGATCTTGGATCTGCCCATTTCTGGGGAATGGACGAATGGATAGGCGCAGATGGCACAGCGGTATCAACCGCTCATCCTTTATCCTTCGAACGGGCGGACCGTGAACTGTGCTTCGATCGTTTCGAGCAACCGATCCCCGAGGAGAACCTCCATTTTCCAACGGAAGAGATCGAGGCCTTCGCATCCACTTGGGAGGGCGTGCGTTGCAAGGTCATGCAGGGTGGGCAGGGGGACGTCAAGCATTGGGCGTTCAATGATCCGTTGAAAAGGGAAGGGGCTTATCTTGACGAACCGCCCAGTCCTGCAGAGTACCGGCAACTAGGAACGAGGATTGTCGATTTGCACCCCATCACCTTGTCTCAAAATGCACGTACTTCAGGGGGTGGAAACCTCTCGCTCGTTCCCGAACGGGCCGTTACGGTGGGTCCGGTCGAAACATGGAAAGCCGAACAAGTCTCGATTTGGCAGGCGGGAGCGCATGACAACCCTTTGGGCCAGCGCCTGACTGCATTGATGATTTCCAAGGGGTTGGCCGACTCGGCCGTGCCCATGTCTTTGCTTGCCGATCACCCGGCCGTCAAGTTCAGTTACTTTCGCGGAGGTTTAGGGGCTTGTACGGTGGAAATGCATTGATCCGACCAAGACCGCTAGAGAGCAGTTCCTAGCCCTGATCCTGTACGATTTGTTTTATGGTTTGGTAGTCGGTCTTGCCGGTGCCCAGCAGGGGCATCGTATCCAATTCGATAAGTTTCTTAAGCTTGGACAAATTACTGAATCCAGCCTGTTTAAGCACTTCATTTGCCTCCTCCAAGTCAATCTCTGCCGAGCTCAGCAGGAAAAGTTCCGGACGTTGTTCTTCCCGCTCAACCGCTTCGACGGCCAGGACGGCACCAGACTCATCGGCAGGCCAACGTTCGGTCAGGGCTGATTCTATGGCAGGCAGACTTATCATTTCCCCTGCGATCTTCACGAAGCGTTTTAACCGCCCGGCCAAAAACAAGAATCCTTCCTCATTCAAGTATCCTAGGTCTCCGGTGTCATACCAGCGGACGTTTTCGACTTCCACAAACGGATCCTTGTCCACGCCCATGTACTGAGCAAAGACATTCGGACCGTTTACCAGGATCAAGCCTCGTTCACCGGTCTCGAGCTCTTCGTGGGTATCCAGGTCGACGATCTTTATTTCAACGCCCGGCAAAGGTTTGCCCACTCCCGCAGGGGGGGCGTCCCCTCGGTTGATCGTGATGACCGGGGCGCATTCGGTAATCCCATAGCCTTCGAGAATGACCGCGTTGGGTAAGCCATTCACCAACTTCATCACGCTCTCGGGTAACTTTTCCGCCCCGCAGACAAAGTGCTCGAGGGTGTCCAATTGTCCGTCACGCGAACCTCGGAATACACCGTTGATAAAAGTAGGCGTGCCGCACATCAGGGTGATGCCGTAATAGTGGCAACCACGGGCAATGCGTCTGCCTTCGGTCGGGTTGGGGTGGTACGCAGCCTTGATTCCGCTGATCATCGGCAGCAAAGTGGTAATCGTAAACCCGAAGGAATGAAAGGGGGGAAGGAAACCGTACAGGGTGGAGGTGGCATGGAAGTCCAGAACGTCTACTGCTCCGGCTATGTTGCTGAGGATGTTTTTCTGGGAGAGCGGAACGCCTTTTGGGGCGGACTCCGAACCGCTGGTAAACAAGATTACCGCCGGATCATCCTCCTGAACGTCATTCAATTCGAGTCGTTGTAAAAGTGCATCTGCGGACTTTCTTGATTGGAGCAAGGCAATTACCTTGTTTCCCCAATTTAACTTCTCGTCCTTGATTTGCTCAAGAAAGACGAAGCAGTTCTCAACCTCTCCAAATTCAACGTTGTCTACTTTATCGAGGAATTTGCTAGAGGTTAGGATTACGTCCAATTCCGCTACTGAACGGGCATGCTCGAGGCTCTTGCGACCCACCGTCCAATTGAGCATGACCGGAACCTTGCCTGCGAGCAGAACGGCCATCACCGTGACGTTGGCCGTTACCGATGCGGGAAGCATAATGCCGAGGCGCTCGCTTTCGTACTCCTGGAATACCTTGGCGAGAAGCAAAGCCCTGAGCTTAAGCTGCGAACCCGACAACACGCCTGCCATTTCATCGGCAACTGCGGAGTACTTGCCAATGCGGTCGCACTGTCTCAAGAAACTTTCCTGTATGCTTTTTCCCTCTGGCAACTCGGGCAGGGGCCGCTTCGGGTCCACCCATTGCTCGGCAAGTTGAGGTTCTTCGGCACTCACCTGCTTGTTTACCCCGGAAGCCAGGAGAATCACGTCTGATAGGGACTGCACTTCCGTCACTTCAACGTCGGAAACTTCGAATTCCTCATCCAACCAGATCAGCAACTCGGCAATCGAAAGGGAATCCATGCCCAGGTCATCGGCCAAGCGGTCGCTTGGGGACAAGTCCTCTCCCAAATTAAAGGCTTTTCGGAAGGACTGGATGATCTCCTCCCTTTGCTTTTCCGGGATATCGGACAAGTCCCCGGTTTCCTCCGTCTCCCGGGCTTGTATCTCGGGGAGGTCCTGACGCCAGAAACTGTAGGAAACGAGATTGAGTTCCTCCTCCCCGTGTTTGTTGTAAAAAGCCTCCAATTGTTGATTGATCTCCAATGGGCTCATCTCGGCCTTCAAGGGTCGTTCGGGCAAACTGAATTCGATCTCCACCTCCCTTCTGGGGGCAAAGAAGATGAAATTCTTAAGCAGAACCCAAAAGCCATGCAGGAAGGCTTGTTTGAGATCCGGTGTTCTGCCATCTGTCTGGGCGGTAGAAAACGAACTACCCCATAGGCCCCGCGTGCGCACCAGAACAACCTGAACCTGACCGGTTGATTCCAATGTACGTTGAACCCCCGAGGCGGCGCCCAGAAGCTCGAGGTTCGAGCGCATCAGCTTGCCGGACGGGTACATCAGAACTGAATCACCTGCCTGCAAAGCTCCCGACACGCCTTGGAGTGTTTCATCAATTCGACGTTTCTTATAAACCCCCGTCCCAGTTGTCATGTCGGGCATGGGGAATGCCCGCATGATTTTCATGATCCTGTTGGCAAAGGGCATATGATAAAAGGTTTCCAGTACCACGGGTCTCAGTCGATGGGATTTCCAAAGGCGGGTACCAAGGATGATCGGATCCATCTCTGCCGGATGGTTGGGCAAAAACAAAGTGCCGAGCTTGTTCTGCGGAATGCGGTCCAGGCCGATCACCTTGACCCGATAGCGTAACCTGAGAAGCAGTCCGATGATGCGCGAAAGTAAAAAGCTCAGAGCCTGATTCAACGAACCCGCTTTCAATGCCAGAAAAAACAGTGGGATTACTCCAATCGCAACCAATGCCGCAAGCAGGACAAACTGCGAAATTGCATCCATCCATCCCCGTAAAATGGAAAGGCCGACGACTGCCCCAACCAAAAAGGCAAAGCCTGCGATGCAGAAACTGTGCAAGGTCGCGCCGGTTCCCTCTTTGCCTTCTTCACCGATGCGCTGGAGGTAATCCGCATCAATTAGGTTCGAGCAAATTCCGAAAAAGAAGCCGACTAGGATCATGTAACCAGCCAAAGGCAAATAAAGAGCTTGGGGCGCATGAACCAGCGCCAAGCCTACCTCTACGAAAACCGGAATGCCCGAGACTAGTACCAGTAAGGTCAGGCCTGACAAGAACGCAGCAGAATAACGCTTGGGCGCGAAACGGGTAGACAAGACGTTGCCTGCGATAATGCCAATCGCCGCATACAGGGACATCAGGCTGCACTCGGTGGCTGTGCCCAATGCCCGTTGCTCGGCATAAGCGGTAACTGCGAGGCTGACCGCACCGGCCACCCCCCAGAGCAGAGGGGAAGAAAGCAAGTACAGGATGTGCTTCACGAAGAGTGAAATCGAGTCTTCGACCAAATTGGCGTAGGCTTTGCCAAAGGCGATTTTGCGTTCATTCTTGTAGACCAAACCGAAGGCAAAAGCGGAAGCCGAAACGAATATCCCGATTCCCAGCGCTACACCCCGAAGAACGTCCCAATCATAACAAAAGGTCCCCAAAGGCAGGCCCGCCAGCATTCCGACAATGTAAACCGCCGAGAGCATGCCGTTTACGAAAAACGGACTGCGTCCACTGTCCTCTGCCTCGATCGGTACGGTCGACATCTTGGCAGCTGCGAAAACACTCATGATCAAGCCGATTAAAAAGAGGTAAAGCCAAGCTGATCCCGGCCAACCGGTGAAATGGCCCACAGTCAGGATCACACCGGTCAACAAGGCGCTGCCAGTCATGACGTATCGTTTCTTGAAGGCCGATACAAGGGGGGCGGTAAAGACGTAGGCAAGTACCGGGCCCACGGTCAGCAAGGAGTTGATGGTCTGGATCAACCAGATCTTGTCAGAAGCCGTATAGACCTCAGAGCTCAGGTATCCGAGCACGAAGAACTTTACGTAGCCCAAGCCGAGGGCCGAAAAGAAACAAGAAAGTAATAAGAGTACTAGTTTCAAGGGATATCGAGTAATTGAGAAAGACGGGTGAAAGTTGCCTCATTGAAACCCATCGCCTTTTTGAATTGATAATCCTGTTCCAGGATATTTTGGCAACCCTTCCATTTGCGCCAATCCTTCCAGGGTAGAAAACCCTTGATCCAAACCCCCAGCCCGGAAACCGGCACCGGATAGTCACTGCCGTGAATAATCCTCTCCTGAACTTCGGGATCCAAAATCTTTTTGATCGTCTTGTTCCGGTTCAAGCTGCAAAGAGCCGAGTTGTCCCCGTAAAGATTGGGGAATTCCTTGAACATTTCCAACAGATCATCCGTGTAATCCTTGTCTCCCGGATAAGATCCACCTGCGCAGTGCGCCGCTATGCAGGTCACCCCGCATTCCAAAGGCAAAGTAAGAATACGCGGGTTGGCATAGGCCTTGTTCATGACAGGGAGCGTCATTTCACCGCCCGTATGGGACAAAAAGATAACCTTACCCTCCGCCATCCGGGTCCAAAATGCAGTATGCCTTTTGTCGTTGCAGTCGATGTTGATGACGTTGGGCAACAGTTTCAGAACGCGGGCTCCCGATTCGATACAGCGTTCCAACTCATCCATTGCATCGGCTCTGCCCGGGTGGATGGAAATGGCCGGAATAATTTCTTCATGCCTCCGACCCAGTTCGAGCACCACGTCGTTGGGAACGTAAAATTTCGATTGGTCGGGCAAGGGCGTTCCGTCGTCCGCATGGGCAATGTCCTGAGCGAGCAAAACCAAGGCATCCAGGCTGGAATCCTTGATAAGTTTAACCAATTGTTCGGTATAAATGCGATCCAGGTCATCATGCATGGCCGACGGCTCGATTCCGCATCCCTTCAACATCAGCCGAGCCTGCAGGCGGTCCCACCAAGTTTTCAGCTTGAACCACGTTCCCGATTGCGCAGTACCTCCCCCGACAAAGTGCACATGACAATCAATCTTTTTCATGCCTACTTTTATACTATTAGATTAATTATTTGCGCAATATATAATGACGCACACAGAAGAGAATAGGGCGCAAATTATTCCAATTGGCTCGAACAACGCGTGTTGATTTCTCACACGGGTTGCCTCGTGAATTCTTTTTCAGCCTTTAGGCTTTTCCAGTGCTCGTCCCCCTGGATCCTGGGGTAAAGGCGGGCAACGACGAGCAGCGAAAGAACGATCAGTGGAATGGCAAAACCGAAACTCATGGCATACCCTCCATAGTGAGCAATCAGGTAACTTGCGCTTGCGCCGATCATCATGGAGAAAACTCCGATGCAATCCATGCAGGTATAATCCGTTCCGCCATGCCTTTTTCTACTCCAGTCCATCATGAGAGAGAAAAGAGCAACAGTCGTCATACCTGAAACCACGTGGTCAATGATCACCACGGGAAGAACCGCCTCAGGATTGGTCAATGATCCACTGCTCAGAAAGATATAACCCCCGACGGAGAGAACCTGCAAAGACCCGAAGAGGAGCAAGGAACGCAAGCGGCCGAGTCGGTTGATCAAGAGTCCGGCCGTCAAGGCACCGGTTAGCGCGGCAACGGGTGCGACTACTCCCAGGGTTAAGCCAATCCCTTCGAAATCCATGCCCCAGTCTTTGAACATTGTCGGAAGCAGGGAACGAATGAATCCTTCGAGCATTCGGAACGCCGCAACCAAGCCAAGGATCAGCAGCACTTTGGGCTGTCGCAGAAAATCGATCAGACCGCTGAAAGTCTTGGTCGAAGTCTTGCCCGTCGGGTCCATCTGTTCCGGTCTTTTGTGAAAGAGAATGGGGATGGTGGCCAAGAGGGTGATGATGGACATGGCAATCAAGAGGAAGTTCCATCCAAGAGAATTCATTAGCAGAAGGATGAGCCCCCCACCGATCACGTAACCGATCCAAAAGGTTCCGACTTGAACCGCATTGCCCCATCCCCGCTCCCCGTAACCGAGGATTTGAACGGCCTGTCCATCGGTCGACACGTCCTGCATGGAACTGAAGACGTTGATCAGGGCAACCCCGAGAACGAAAGTGGAAACAGAGGTTCCGAATTGCCAATTGGCCAAGCCAACCAATCCTCCTGCGGTAAGAATTTGGAGCGGGATGATCCAGGAACGGTACTTGCCTTGTTTTTCCGAGTGGAATCTGTCTACGAAAATCGACCAAATGAATTTAAGCATCCAGGGAGCATACAGAGCGGGATAGAAAAGAGCTATTTGTTCAAGAGACAGGCCACTGTCCCGAAAGACAACTGGCACGGTGTGCCGGAAGAATCCGTTGGGGATTCCCTGAGCCAGGTAAAGGCTGCCAATCAGGATGAGTTTTGATGATGTGGTAAGTGGCATCGAAGGATGATGTTTTTCCTAATTGGCTCGAGTTGTTCGAATGCGACTCTTTTGGTAAATCTTATATCAGTCGTTTGACAAGTCGAACTTCAATGATTGAAGAAGATAAAGGATTGCATGCTTGACCCATGTCGATTCTAGAAGAGGGATGACCATTGAAATGATGAGAGCCTTGGGATGCTTTTCTTTGTTTTTGCTCGCCTGGATTTGCTTCGGTGCGAACTCGGGAGGAGCCCCCGAGATGTCTTGGCATAAGTCTTACCAGGGGAGCGGGGATGAAAGTCATCCTCATTACGTCATTGAGACCAAGGACCGTGGATTTCTGATGGTTGGAGAAACCGGGTTTGTGGAGGACCGGTCGTCCAGGATATTAGCGGTCAAGACGGATCGTAAGGGTGATTTGATTTGGAAGAAGGAATTTGGCAAGCCGGGGTATAATTTGGGGAACTGCGTGAGCGAAACGCTCGACGGGCATTACCTGATCGCGGGTTGCCTAAATTTGGACGCCGCCTTGATCAAAGTCGATTCCGCTTCCGGCAAGACCATGTGGGCCAGAACTTGGAACTTGGGGAAGGAGGATGCGTTCGAGGGGTTGACGGTCACTCCGGATGGCGGAATCTTGCTCACGGGTTACAAGAGCGGTTTGGCGGAGGGAACTTTTCTTAACTGGGGCAAGGGCGTGCTTCTCAAGACCAATTCAGAGGGAAGGGAAGACTGGAGGCGTGACTTGTCCGAATACACCTCCTCGGGTTACCGCATAAAACCGACCCCCGGCGGCTTCCTTTTGGCATGCCACCCGAAAGATGAGGAATTCGAGGATCATAGTCTATTGAAGGTGGATGAGCAGGGCAGGGTGCTTTGGGCAAAGACTTACAATACGGTTTATTGGGGGTTCGATACCAATCCCACGGGGGAAATCCTGCTTGCCGGTCACACCCGCAAAAGCAGCTTGAGTAAGAATTGGGATGCTGAGCTAACGGTGGTCGGCTCAGATGGAAAGGCTCGTTGGACAAAATTCTTCGGTCAACCACGGGGATACGACGGCCGGTGGATTCATGACGAGGTGTGGGGCGCCCGAGCGACGCCCGACGGAGGTTGGCTTGTGGTTGCCGGAACGGGAGACGAAACCCGGCGGTACGAGAAGAGCGGACATCCGACCGGACCCTCCGGGCAATGGAAGGTTTATCTGATCAAGACCGATTCGAAAGGTAAGTTGGAATGGGAAGGCATTTATGGTTCGCGGGAAGCGGACTGGGCTGGTGAGGATGTTTGTATTACCCAGGATGGCGGTGCTCTGGTCGCCAATGACTGCGGCGCGTTCGGATTCACAAAGATATCGCCTTTTCTGCAGAAAGGGAAAAACTCAAAAGGAGAATGATGATCAAGTTTTGCAAAGCAATGAATACCTGGATTTTTACTTTTTTGGTCTTCGGCTTGAGCTTCTCGGTTTTGGGGAAGACTGATCCTTCGGGTGAAAGAAATTCCCTGAAAATTTTATCCTATAATATAAAGCATGGTCGGGGAATGGATGGCAAAGTCGACTTGCTGAGAATCGCCAAAGTAATCGGTGCCCTTTCTCCGGATCTCGTCACCTTGCAGGAAGTTGATAAAAACTGTACGAGGAGCGGTTCCATTGACTTGACCCAAGAGTTGGCAGGGATTTTGAAAATGGAGGGTCGCTTTGGGAAATTCATGGATTTTCAGGAAGGGCAATACGGCATGGCGGTGTTGTCGAGGTTTCCTGTTGTTTCTCACCAAGTTCATGTCCTTCCCCGAGGAGCTGAGCCTCGATGCGCTTTGGAAGTGCGTGTTAATACTGGTAAGGATTGGGGTGAAATTCGTTTGTTCGGCATTCATCACGATTGGACCAGGGAGAACCTGAGGGTCACTCAGTGCGAAGCTCTCCTGAAGAAGATCGGGAAGGAAAGGGGACCGGTGATCTTGGCAGGGGATTTCAATGCGGGCCGGAAGTCTCAATCGGTCAGGTTGCTGGTTGACTCTGGTTTTGAAATTTTGACGAAGGATCAAACCAATACTTTCCCTTCGGACAATCCCAAGGTGGAAATCGATTTCATTATGTCAAAGAATCTAAACTTCACCCGCTTCAAGCATCAGGTAATTGAAGAAAAACTAGCATCTGATCATCGGCCTGTTCTCATTGAACTGTTTAACTAATTCTTCTGAAGCCTCAAGAGCGTGCTTGCCAAAAGGGTAATCCACGTAAGATGACATATGCTTAAATTATTTCTGTATTAATCATGAAGCTACTCATTTCCATCCTCTTCCTGTCTTGGCAATCTCTGGCTTGG
>Ga0315322_10000715_pt1 | contig 24916 bp, 18 predicted proteins | sample M110021515metaG_FD_203461 | JGI IMG/M metagenome (GOLD analysis project Ga0315322, IMG submission 203461) | Ammonia-oxidizing marine archaeal communities from Monterey Bay, California, United States - M1 100m 21515 | ecosystem: Environmental > Aquatic > Marine > Intertidal zone | place: USA...
TCGGTGCCGGGCGATTCCGAGCCCACCGAACCAGCAATCGTAGTATGGGGCTTAAAGCCCCCAGCCAACTCCGGACTCCGGTTCAATGATTCATCATCGGAGGAATTATCCTCATATCTTACTTGGTCGACTTGCGTGAAAGAACTGTCCTGAAATGTAATCGTATCACCACTATTATTAAGACTCGGAGCACCAGCGAAAACCGAAACTCCGTTGAGAGTCGCTGCCGGATTCCCTCCGCCAAAAACCACAATAGCCTCATTGGCGCCAATCATCGTCCCGGCCGGAAATTCGAAAAAATTACCGCTCAGATCTGTGATCTGATAGCCGCCAATATTTACCGAAACGGCACCGGTATTGACGATTTCCACAAATTCGTCCTGGCTAGTATTCGCCTCCCCATCCTGGTTGACGTCGTTCCCTGGCGAGGGATCGTAAAGAAGTTCATTGATGACTAACTGAGCTGAGACGCTCAACATCAGCGATACGGCGGCTAAGGGAAAAATAAGTTTTTTCATAGGCAGAATGGAAGTTTCAAGAACCGTCACAAATTCTTGGTGAGTTCTAAGCCCGTTTCACCTATATCGCAAATTCAGTAATTGGTGATGGGTTTATAACCTGCCTAAACCTCGGCAGAATCAACGTCATCACGGAGATTCTTGATAATAAACCCCTGACGGTCAGGCGTATTTTTCCCCATGTAAAAGGTTAACATTTCCTTAAGACCTCTGCCTTCCTCCATCTGAACCGGATCCAGCCGCATGTCTTTGCCGATCATGAACTTAAATTCGTCAGGCGAAATCTCACCTAGACCCTTGAAGCGAGTGATCTCGGGATTGCGGCCCAACTCCTTCATCGCAGCTTCTCGCTCGTTATCGTCATAGCAATAAACCGTGGTCTTTTTGTTCCTAACCCTAAAGAGCGGAGTCTGCAGGATAAATAGGTGTCCCTCACGGATCAGTTCAGGAAAGAATTGGAGGAAGAAGGTCAGCAAGAGTAGGCGAATATGCATTCCATCGACGTCAGCATCGGTCGCGATCACAACCCGATTAAACCTCAACGATTCGATATCGTCCTCGATCCCCAGCGCAGCTTGAAGAAGGGCAAATTCCTCGTTTTCGTATACCACTTTTTTGGTCAACCCGAAAGTATTGAGCGGCTTCCCTCGCAGGGAAAACACGGCTTGCGATTCCACATCACGGCACTTCGTAATTGAACCACTGGCCGAATCACCCTCGGTCAAAAACACCGTGGTGTCCTCGCGGCGCTTGTGCTTAGTATTAAAATGGGCACGACAGTCGCGAAGCTTTTTGTTATGAACCTTGGTCTGGCGGGCACGCTCACGGGCCAACTTTTTGACTCCACTGAGTTCCTTCCGCTCCTTCTCAGCAGCCAAGATACGCTTCTGTATCGCCTCGGCCGCAGCCGGAGTTTTGTGAAGGTAGTTATCCAACTCTTCCTTCAGAAAATTTCCGATAAATGTGCGCACCGTCTCGCCTTCCGGAGCCACCGTGGCCGACCCCAACTTCGTCTTTGTTTGACTTTCAAAAACCGGCTCTTCAATCCGCACCGAAATCGCGCCTGTGATCCCCGCACGAATGTCTGAAGGATCATAGCTCTTCTTAAAAAACTCCCTAATCACCTTCACCAAGGCCTCACGAAATGCCGCGAGGTGAGTCCCGCCTTGCGTGGTATTCTGTCCATTGACAAAAGAATAGTAGTCCTCACTTCCACCCGGGCTATGGGTGAAAGCCACGTCAATGTCCTTACCAGTCAAATAGATCGGCTCATAAAGCGGAGCTTCATCCATTTCCTCTTTCAGAAGGTCCAATAGACCATTCTTTGATCGAAACTTCTTTCCGTTAAAGATCAGCACCAGTCCCGGATTTAAGTAGCAATAATAGCGACACATTTTCTCCACGAAGAGATCTCGGAACTTGGTTCGCTTGGGAAAAACCGTCCGATCAACCTCAAAGGCCAAGCGCGTTCCCCCCACCGATTCATCGGGCACCGGGCGTTTCATCTCCTCAACCACTTCCCCTTTTGAGAACTCAATCGCCTTCGTCTTACCCTCACGCCAAGCCTGAATCTCGAAGAATTCGCTCAGCGCATTCACCGCCTTGATCCCCACACCATTTAAGCCCACCGACTTCTTGAAAGCCTCGCTGTCATACTTGGCGCCCGTGTTAATTTTGGCCGCACAGTCCATTAGTTTACCAAGGGGAATCCCCCGTCCGTAGTCCCTCACCTCGACTCGACTCTCGTCATCAATATCAATCGTAATCTCTTTACCGTGGCCCATCACGAACTCGTCCACCGAGTTATCGAGCGCCTCCTTTAGTAGGATGTAAATCCCATCGTCCGCCGAGGATCCATCTCCCAGCTTTCCGATGTACATTCCCGGACGCAACCGAATATGCTCCCTCCAATCGAGGCTCTTAATATCATCTTCAGTGTAACTCGCGGCGACGGCCATAAAGTGAGAATATTTAACTTTTCCAAAGCATCAAGAACTCTCTCCCCGCTTAATCCAATTCCACCCCTAGTCCTGCAGACTCCGGCCACTTCTTGCGAAGGAAACGGGCTCAAATACTCATTTTAATCCCCACCCATCTGAGCCAAAAATCAGGGACTGCTCAAAATGAAAAATCGACGCCATGAAGCACTCAGCATCACGGAGCCGATTTTCTAAGTTGATTCCTATTTCGAATCTTTTTTGCTATCCTTTTTGGCAGTTTTTTTAGCTACTTTCTTAGCCGCTTTTTTCGCCACTTTCTGAACAGTCGATTTCTTTTTTGTTGAGACCTTCTGGACATCGGCCTCCTTAGGAGGGGGTGGTGGGATTTCATCATCATCACTTCCACTATGGCTTAAAATGAACTGGAGATCGTCGACACCCAAATTACTGGCAAATCCTTCGTCGCCCAAAATATTCGTCACGAGAGCCGTCTTTTGGTGTTGCAAGATCCGGATCTTCTCTTCCACCGAATCACGAGTGAGGAGACGATAAGCGATAACCTTGTTCTTCTGGCCGATTCGGTGGGTTCGATCGATGGCCTGATTTTCCACCGCCGGATTCCACCATGGATCGTAGAGGATCACGTAAGAGGCCGAAGTTAGATTCAGACCCGCTCCACCCGCCTTCAGCGAGAGAAGAAACACTGAAGCATCCTTCGTGGTCTGGAATTTTTCGATCTCCCCTTTCCGGTCTTTGGTCTGCCCAGTGAGATAATTGAAGGGGCGGCTCTCAACCTCAAGACGCATCTTGATGATATCGAGCATCGACACAAACTGTGAAAAGACGAGAACCTTGTGTCCCTCTTCACGAAGCTGATCCAGTAGATAGAAAAGAGCATTCATTTTCGCGCTCTCCTCTTTGAGCCATTTCGGATCGATAAGACCTGGGTGACAACAAATCTGACGAAGGCGCATCAGGCCCTGAAGAATTGCGAAACTGTTTTTCTTTACCGCTTCATCGGAATCGAGACCAAGCAAAGCCTGTTGAATCCGCTTGAGCTCCACCTTGTAGAGTTCTTCTTGGATTCCCTCCATTCCCGCAAAGACTTCCTCTTCCGTTCTTGGAGGGAGATCTTTCGCCACTTGCCCTTTGGTTCGGCGAAGAAGGAATGGCCGCAAGCGCGCGGCGAGACGATTTTGGCTACTTGGGTCCTTACGCTTATCGAAACGACGCTTGAAATAAGCACGGGTTCCGAGAACGCCGGGCATCGCGAAAGCCATCAACGACCACATATCCATGAGGCGATTCTCAATAGGAGTACCAGTCAGAACTAGGCGGTTTTCTGCATTCAATTCCCGGGCGCATTTGGCGGCCTTAGAATCTGGATTTTTAATCTGTTGCCCCTCATCAAGGATCACTGTCAACCAGCGAATTTTGTTCAACTGGTCTCCGCACACCCGTAGCTGAGCGTAATTGAGAACAAGGATATCAAGCTCGTTGTTCACCTCATCAAGATCCAGATCGTCGCGGGTCCGCAAGATCTTCAACTTGAGCTCCGGGGCAAATTTCCCAGCCTCAGTCGCCCAAACATCAAGAACAGACTTTGGACACACCACTAGGGCTGGCCCAATCTTGGATTTCGCATCTTTGGTTTCATCAATGTATTTGCGAAGCCAGAGAATGTAAGTGATGCTCTGAATCGTCTTACCAAGACCCATGTCATCGGCAAGTATTCCACCAAAGCTATTCGTTGCCAGATAAGCAAGGAACTGGTAACCCTCGACCTGATAGGGGCGCAAGGACGCGTTGAGTTCATCAGGAACATCAGGCTTGATATCAATCTTGATATCGCGGGCACGGTCCTTGATTCGCTTCCACGCCTTCGGATCGAAGACTTCGGCAGCCTTGGGATCGGCCAATTGCATGGCGTGCATTCGGTGGGTCTCGCCTGAGAGATCGAAAGGATCGAGTCCTAGGCGGGTCACGGCATCGCGCTGATCAGGGTCAAGCTTGATCTCAAGTCGCATCCACGAGCCATCATCCATGCGGACATAACCGCCGCGGGCTGCAACAAGCTGACGGATCTGAACCTTGGAAAGATTGACACCCTCCACATCAATCACCACCCGGAGATCGAACCAATCAATCTCTTGGTTCACGACCTCGAAGCGAATCGCCGCAGTGACCGGATCGCTGAGAATTGTTTTCAGCTTGGCCTCGATGTCGAGCTCCGCTGATTCCGGCATTGCTTCAATCCATTCAGCAAATTTCTCCGGAAACTGCTTGGTGATCCGCCCTTTGAAAGCCTCCAGCTTCTCGTCGTAGGTTAAGCCCATCTGGAGAAGAATCTCGGGGATCGGGTAGAGCTTCTCACGCGCAAAACGAAGAAGCGCCTTACCTTTAACGGGTTCTTGTTTGATAAGATCCCAACCGGCTTTGATTAGCTTCTCCTCACGACGTCCTTTGGCTTCAAGAGCTTTAACATCGACGACCAAGTGCTCAGTTTCGGCGGCTGTCAGACCTTGCTCAACCCACATCTTCAGGTGAGGAAAGAGGTCTAGATCGGTCACTCGACGCTTCATGGAAGGCGGCAAACTGGCCCCAATCTTGCGGAGGAATTCTACCCCTTCGAGCGAATCGATAACCAGCTTGGGAATCGAGTAGCGAGGCATGATCTCGGTGTCCTCCAGCCACCGCGGAGGCCCGGGGAAGACGGTCTCGTCAGACTGATAAAGTTCGGTCCGGCCCGGAAGCAAACGGACAGAGTGAGACACCTTTTCGCCACTTTGAGTCACCAACTGCAGGGCGAATGAATTTGAATCCATGGGATCGTCATCACAGAGCCAGCGAAGAGGTTCATCGACCACGCGGAACGGCCTTTCGTCGAGGTTCACCATGTAGCCCTTCAACTCATTTTGGTAAAAGAGAAGATTCATGAAGCAGCAAGCTTCTTCATTCTCCAGATCGAGATAAAGCTCACCAGTCTTTTCGCTATAGCGCAAAAAGTGCTCCCAAAGAATTTGGCTCCCGGCATCCATCCGCAAGGCTGAGACATCAAACAACTTCAGGATGCGTTCGATTTCCCCCTTCTCTCGAAGAGAAACCCATTCCTCCTCATGTTCCTCGCGAGCCTCCACACGGGCTTCGTTAATCGTCGAAATCAGGCGGAACTCAATTTTGTGCGGGATTTCCTGTGGTGGACGCTCATTGACACTTTCAATCCTGTCATACCAAGCTGCGACTTCCCTCTCCTGCTCCCAGTCGCGCATTCGACGTTGAACATTTTCCAGGTCAGTGACCGCATCCATGAAGTCAGGGTAACGGAGATTTTTCTTATCAAAGGCATAGCCCAAATAATTCCAGAACTCTAAAATATCTCCCGGAGGAACCGGCCAGAGTTCCAGAGGCTCGTAACTCGCGATTTCCCACCGCGGATTCAAGCGAACCATATCATGATCATGGATCTCTCCCTCAATCACATATCTTCGGTAGCGCTTCTCAACCCGAAAAACAAAATCCGCTTCCTTATCATCAAGCTCACGATCGAGCTTCTCCTCGATAAGATCGACGATCGGCGTATCATCAAACTCATTAGGCGACTCTGGAAGATCTTCCCCTCGGTGAAGGCGCTCGAGCATGGCCGCGAACATCACTGCTCCCGATGTCTCCTGGTCCTCGGTGGAGCAACTGCCAAACCAACGGTTTCCCTGAAGCCTCAACGTGGTACGATGCACCCCGCCCCTATCTTCAACTCGCCCCTGAATAAAGAGGTGGTTTCCAAAAATCTGTGTCACCGCTCCCTCTTCCTGAAGGTGCTCCCCGTGCTTACGAGCAGCCTCCGGGAAACTATTGAGAAAATTCAATGTCGCCCGGTCCGGGTTAAGTGCGGTCATGTTACTAGCCATTTTTTTCTTAGTGCGTGAAAGAAAACCGCAGCCAAGCACCTCAAAGAGGCCGATAGCGACGGCGAGGTCTTGAGACTAAACCCAAGTTGTAAAAATAAGCAACAGAAAGCGTCATTGAATTCATCAAAGAAACACGAGCTAGCTGAAAGAACGTTGATTCTATCCCTGTTAGAAGGATCACTCTTCAGCGTTTTGCCTTATCAAATAACTCCCCGCAACACCCTGATCGCGGGTTCCTGGCTGATTGCCCTCGCAATCGGCCTGCTTGTCGGGCGAAAAAGCGCACCAAGCGCCGACTTCACGGATGAAACTGCAATTCCGAACTCACCCGAGTCCGCCCACGCTTCCCTCTCACTCGATTCCCCTTTTTACGTTGCTGAAGCTAGGAAAGTAGGACGAAGAGAAATCACCGGCGGCTCCATATCTACAGCTAACGAGGAAGCCATTCATCAAACCATGATCGAGCTCTCCGATGTTCTTAACGTCGGGAATCGCATTGAACGCACCCGCCAGATGATCGCGTTTATTGATCGCATCGATAACAGCGAAATAGCCGACATTGTCCAAAATTTCCGCGAAGCCGGATGGGTCGACTACAATCGGAGCGAGTTCTCGATGCTGATCTGCGCCTGGATGGACCGCGATCCCTTCACCGCTATCTCCTTTCTCGATCAAAACGAAACCGACGGCTGGACCCGCAAAACCGCAATCTCCGCTTGGGCGGCCGATAGCCCCAAGGAAGCCGCCAATGCTATTCGTGGCCTTGAAGATAGCGGCGAAGTCAATGACTGGGTGGTCGGCCTAATTGAAGGTATGGCCCGAAATGATCCTGATGGCGCACTCCTGGCGCTCAAGGACATCGAAGACAGCAACACCAAAAATCAAGCCATCCGAGAAATTCTTCCCGAAGTGGTGATTCGGGGGGCGGAATTTGCCGGGAAATGGATCGAGAAAATCCGGGACCCAAAACTCCAGCGGGATACCGCAAAACGCCTTGCCAGCTCGCTAGCCCGACGGGATCCAGAATCTGCCTCCGATTGGATCCGTAACATGACGACGGTCGCCACTCGGCGAGATGCCTCCGAAGTCGTCTCCGAAATATACGCTCAACAGGATCTCGATGGCGCCAAATTATGGGCCGAAAGCCTCCCTCAAGACACCATGACCGAGGCCGCCGAAGGAGTCGCTAAATACCTCGCCCGCAAAGATCCAGTGGAAGCTGCAATCTGGCTCCGTAGTCTAGGTAACGATCCCGACCTTGATGGCGCCCGCTTTCGTTTTTTGCAAGAAACAGGTCAGCAAGAACCGCAAACTGCCCTCGAAAACGTCTCCACCCTTTCCCGACCCAAAGATCAGGAACGCTACTATCGCGACATTTTGAACCGCTGGCACAAAACCGACCAAACCGCGGCCATTGCCTGGGCGACCGAAAACTCGGAATTCCTGCCCGAGAAGGTCCTAAAGGGAATTTTTCCTAAACCCAAAAAGAAGAAGAAATAGGCAAAACACAAAGATGGCCATCACGACCACCTTTACGGCTTCAAGATAAAGTCCCGGCAAACTGCCAGAACGAGTTAGCAGCCTCATCCGCCGCCGCCACCTTCACCACCTTCTCCTCCACAGCAACCGCCACCGGTCGCTTGAGCAATATCTTCGGGAGTTGGGACGCGGCCCAGTTCCAAAGTCATTCCCACCATCCGGCTCACGCTCGACTGAAGAGCTTCGAGAGTTTGCTGGGCTTGCATGAAGTCGGAAGCGATGGGGTTATTCAAGAGCTGTGTGCGGGCGCCTTCGAACTCAGCGATTTCACTATCTGACAACTGAAGGCCTGATTGCTGCTTCTGGTTCAGGGCCTGCCCGCTCTCGTGCACGGATTGGTAGCTCAAACGGGCTTCGTCATCGGCAAGGAACTTCTCCACCTTCTGGAGAAGCTCACAATAATCCGAATCACTGGCAATAGTTTCGCAAAGATCGCGAGTCTTCGCCATGACTGCTGAGTCATCCTCTAAAAGATTCATGGATGCGACATACGCTCCACCGCCGCTTGCCGCAATCGCAGATTTATTCTTTATTTCTGCACTGCCGGACAAACAGATCCGAAAAAAAAGTCGGAGCAGCGCCGTTTACAGTTTAGTAACTAATATGCCATGACTTCAAAAACCGGACTTTTTGCCGCGGCCTGGGCCGTCAGCTGCGGAGCTGCCTTTCTCGTTGGACGAGGATCTTCCGGCTCACCAGAGACTGCTGACAACTCTGATTCTAAGACGAAATCTGCTGCTTCTGGCTCCAGATCTCTCTCTCGCAGAGTCAAATCCTCGAGTCCTTCTGCGGCTACCAATCGGATTGCTTCGACATCCACCGGAAGCTCAAGCAAGGGGCAAATTGAGGCGATTCGTGGAGAAGCCAAGGCTCTCAAAAACATGTCGGACCCGATTGCCCGGGCCGAAAAATTCCTCGAATTCGTCAAAAATCTCTCACCCGACCAATACCTCGACGCTGTCGATGCCTACCGTGAGGGTGGGATCGAAAACGAGCAATTCGGCGAATACCGCATGCTCCTATCCGCCTGGGCTCAGGTGAATCCACTTCAAGCCCTCAATTACGCCAAGGAAAAGACCGGGACCAATTTTGCCCGCCAAACCATTCTTTCCGCATGGGCCAAAAACGATACCGAAGACGCGGTAGCATGGGCTCGCGAAAACTTCGATAGCGAAGCAAAAGGTGCCGATGCCAACCCATGGATTGTCGGCGTGATCGAAGGCATTTCCTCAATCGACCTCGGTCGCGCCACCGAGCTGCTCGAAGAACTCCCCTTCTCCCGCGGACGCGGCCAGGCGCTTGATGCCGTCTTTGCTGAAGTCACCAGTGCAGGTCCCGAAAACGCCAAACGATGGATTGCCAGCCTCTCCGATGAAAAACTCAAATCCGGAGCTGCTAGCCGACTTGCAGGGCAACTCGCCAAGGAAGATCCTCGCGCCGCCGCTCAGTGGGCCACCTCGTTGGGATCGGACATTTTAAAATCCTCCGCGGGAGAAATCGTCCGGCAATGGGCTGATGAAGACCTTGCCGCCGCTCGGAACTGGGTCGAAAACCAGCCCGAGGAAATCGTCGCCTCTGCCGGCCCCGCACTCGTTCGCGAGATGATCCAGAATGAAGACGTGGTAACAGCCTCCGATTGGCTCTCTAACTACGAAGGGAATCCCGCCTTCGACGAAAGCGTTCGCTCCCTCGTTTGGAATTCCATGGGCGACGAGCCAGCCTTTGCCGCCGACTGGATCATGAAACTCTCCAGCGAAGATGATCAGCGCAACACCTTCCACCGAATGATTGGAAGATGGATGAGCAAAGACGAAGCTGGAGTTGTCGACTACGTGAATAATAACCCTGTTCCGGAGGGAATTAAACAACGGGTCGAAATCACCCTCAAAGGACGTCAACTACGTGAATAATAACCCTGTTCCGGAGGGAATTAAACAACGGGTCGAAATCACCCTCAAAGGACGTCAAAACCCAAAGTAATTTTTAACCATGAAGGCCTTACACGACATCACTATTCTCCTGAGCGCAGCACTGATTCTCACCTCATGCAAACCCGAGATTGTCGACGTCAAACCCGACGAGCCGACCGATCCCAAGAAGCACGAAACAATCACCCTTGGCGGTGGCTGCTACTGGTGCGTGGAGGCCGTATTCCAGCAACTTGACGGAGTCATATCGGCCACTTCTGGATTCATGGGAGGCCATATTCCCAACCCAACTTCCGAGGAAGTCTACTCACAAACATCCGGACATATCGAAGTCGTTCAAGTTGTCTTTGATCCGGAAAAAATCCCCACTCCAGAAATTCTGAAATGGTTCTGGAAAGCTCATAACCCAACCGATCCAATGGGCCAAGGAGTTGATAAGGGATCGATTTACATGAGCCACATCTTCGCTCATTCAGCAAAGCAGCGCGAACTTGCAGAAGCCTCGAAAAAGGAAGCCCAAACAAAGTTCGACGCACCAATCGTCACCACAATCCGAGACGCCAAGGAATTCTACGCTGCAAAAGAGGAGCATCAAGACTACTACTTTCGCATGAAGGGAGAAAATCCCTACTGCCCACAACAAATCACCCCCAAGCTCCAGAAGCTGGGACTCGATTATTAAAAACCCAGTCTTCGTATCGCTGAGTCGTTCTTACTCGGCGTCGGCCTGAGCAAGAGCCTCTGCCTTGATGGCATTAATCAGATCAAGAAGGACGTGTAAACCTTCCCGTTTTACGGCATCGATCCCATTGGGCCATTTTAAGGTCTTCTCAAGATCCGCGATCTCATCGACTGCACGCCTAATGTAATCGTCGGTCTCTTCCTTTGGATCAACTAAAGGAATTTTATCGGCATTGACGTCATCCAGAGTAAGACGGTAAATCCTGAGTTCCTTTTGGTCCCTTTTCTTGATTACTGCGAAACGCTTGGTGCGCTCCTTTATCCGCAGCGCACGACGGCTCTCCTCCTCTTTTAACTCAGCCAATCGCTCATCAAGATTGAGTGAAATTAAATTTTTTTTAAGTGTCTCCTTAGCTCTTTCGATGTCAGCACTAAGATACTTGTAATACGGATCGGCATCCACTCGTTCACGACTCTTCTGCGTAAGTTCCGAAATGAAAAGCTCATCGCGTTCAAGCGGCATGAAGTCCGAGCTTCGGCGAATAATGTCGTGTGGAAGAGCATACTTCTTAAACCCTTCTCCTTTTTCATAAGCATCACTAAGGCCGGGTAAAATCAGATCCGGAACCACTCCCTTAATTTGAACGGAACTTCCAGAAACCCGATAATATTTCTGAAAAGTCAGCTTCAGCCATCCAGCACCTTCACGATCTGCAAGAATAGGCATGTATTCAGAAATATCCATCATCTTCTGGACGGTTCCTTTACCGTATGTTGAGGAAGTTCCAACCACCACTGCACGATTATAATCCTGAAGTGCGCCCGCCAAAATCTCGGTCGCCGAAGCGCTGTTTTTATTGACTAAAACTATCAATGGGCCGTCATAAAAAGGTTTGCGGTGGAGGGAGTTTAGCGCCCGAATCTGCCCGCTTTTCGAACGAACTTGCACCACCGGACCACGTCCCGTAAAGAATCCAGTAAGGCGCTGAACCTCTGGTAACGACCCACCCGTATTGTCCCGTAAATCGAGAACGAGCCCATCGATCTTTTCCGTCTTAAGTCGCCCCAACAAACGCTCAACGTCAACTGAAACCCGACTACCAGATTTCTCGAAATCAAAGTAGAAAGATGGGATCGTAATGACAGCTAGACGTAAGGATTTTTCGTCTTGTCGATAGTCGTAAATCCGAGCAGTCGCGAGCTCGTCCTTCATCGTCACAACGCCCCGCGGAATGGAGATATCAGTGACTTGATCTTCTCCATTCACTTCGCGTCTTACACGTAGGCCGACCGGCGCATCCTTTTCTCCCAAAATATCCTCAATAACTCTGCCAATTGATTTGAAGAGAACACTCTTCCATTTGCCATCATTCTCCGCCGAAATCGCGGTGATTCGATCCCCTAGCTTCAGATCTCCCTGACGATCAGCCGGCCCTCCGTTCACAATCCCCTTAATTTCAATCTCACCGTTATCGTTGCTATGAAGTCTTGCGCCAATTCCTACTAACTCGTTACTGACATCGATCTTGAATTGCGCCATTTCATTCGCACTAAAGTATTCGCTGTGCGGATCGTAAGCTTTCGTCACCGCCGAGAAAAAAGAGTTCGCGACATCCTCTTGTTCAATCTCCTCGATCGACTTAAGTAATCGTTCAAACTTGAGTTCGATCGCTTTCTTTGATGAAGGCTTTCTTCGAAAAGGATCCGGCTTTCCCGCTTCAATCGCTCGAGCCTTGAGGCGCGCACGGCGAACCATTTCGGAGAGCAACAAACTCTCCAAATCATCACTCCAAATTTTCCGAAGTTCCAAATCATTAACCGGCCAAGAAGCCTCACTACGATCGTCGATCACAGCTCTCTTTTCTTCGAAGGAAAATTCTTTGGCCGCGAGAAGATTCTTAACGTAAGCCACGCGGGCCATCACACGTTTTCGGTAAATTTCATGAATACTATTCGCCACCGGCATGATGGATTTAGTACTGATCCGGTCATGGAGAACACGCTCATAGCGACGTTTCATATCGGCCACTTCCCAATCTGAAAAGTAGATCTTGTTTCCATCAAGCGAATCTAAATATCGCTCGAGAAATCGGCGACTCAGATCCTCGTTAAATGCAAGGCGGGCGTAGTGGCCATTCTGGAGCATCCGTGCTAACTCCCGCCCCACGAGCTCAAAATCAGCGCCATGGGCTGGAGCCGGCGAGAAAAGCCCGGTGAAAAGTATGACCGCAGTCGTCAGTTTACGAAAATTTAACATGGGGGGCTGTAGGAACCGTGATCTGGGGAGATAACCCGACTACCCCGCAGAGAGACGGAACCAGTGGGACAAATTGTGCCATATCTTGCAGTGACATCGCTTCATAATACGGTCAGTGTTTAGGAAATCTTTAACTTATGTTTGAACAATTCTCTTCAGCCTTCCAACACGAAGGCCACCTTTCCCGACGACTTTTCCTCACCTACGCCGCCTCCCTCTCCGCAGTCCCCCTGCTTGGTCAAACCGGCGGCACCCCCAAAAAGGTCAGCTTTTCCTCCAACCCCTTTTCCATGGGCGTTGCCTCTGGCGACCCCGATCACAAAAGTGTCATTCTCTGGACCCGCCTCGGACCCAAACCACTCGAGCCCGGTGGAGGAATGCCCAACCACCCTGTCGAAGTTCGCTGGGAAGTCGCGACCGACGATTCGTTTAAGAAAGTCGTCACCTCCGGAAAAACCACCGCCACCTCCGCGCTCGGATTTTCAGTTCATATCGAGGCCAAGGGCCTCAAGCCCGATCACTGGTATTACTACCGTTTTCAGTCCGGCGATGCCACCAGCGCGATCGGTCGGACACGCACCATGCCAACCCCGGATGCCAAACCTGAAAAACTTCGCTTTGCCGTCACCTCCTGCCAACATTGGGAGCAGGGTCTCTTCACTGCTTACCAGCAAATGAAGCGAGACCAACCGGACCTCGTCTTTCACCTCGGCGATTACATTTACGAATACGCCGCCGGCAGAGGAGGCAATGTCCGCCGCCACCTTGGCCCCGAGATCGAAACTCTCGAGCAATACCGACTGCGTTACTGCCAATACCGAACCGACCCCGATCTTCAAGCCATGCACGCGACCTGCCCCTGGTTCCTCACCTGGGATGATCACGAAGTGGACAACAACTACGCTAACAACATCTCCGAACAACAAGGCGTCACCCCAGCGCAACTGCTCCTTCGGCGTGCCAACGCCTATCAAGCTTACTATGAAATGATGCCGCTCCGCGCATCTTCTCTCCCGAAGGGACCAAACATGCAGCTTTACCGAAAAGGCAACTTTGGAAAGCTCGCCGAACTCTTCGTCCTGGACACCCGGCAATACCGAAGCAACCAACCCAACAACGACGGTCGTGGACCGCTCAACGAAGACTCGCTCAATCCCCGCAACACCCTCCTCGGTGAGGAACAGCGGAAGTGGCTTTTCAAGTCAATGGAATCATCAACGGCCACCTGGAACATCCTCGCTCAACAAGTCATGATGGCATTGGTCGACCGTAACATGAAAGGCGAAACCGCCTCCTACTCCATGGATCAATGGCCGGGATACGCCGCCGAACGTCAAAAACTTCTCGAGCACATTCGCGATCACAAAATCTCCAACGCCGTTGTTCTTACCGGCGACATTCATTCGAACTGGGCCAACGAATTACGCGTTGACGATCTCAAAGCCGACCTCCCCACGGTCGCCACCGAGTTCGTCACGACCTCGCTCTCCAGCGGAGGCAATGGCTCTTCACAAGCTTACGATCTCAGTGATCGCAATCCCTGTAACAAGTTCCACAATCGCGAGCGTGGCTACATCATGTGCGACGTCACCCCGAAGACTTACACCGCCGACTATAAAGTAATCAACGAAGTCAAAAAGCCCGGTGGCATCACGCGCTCCCGCGCCAAATTCGTCGTCGAAGCCGGCAAGCCCATCATTCACAAGGCATGAGGAAGCGGAGATGAAATCTCCGCCGTCAAACCCTCGTAGCTTCGATCCGCCCCATACGCCATGGTCCTTGCCACAACCGACCCCGAAGCCGCCCAGCCGAGGATCGCCAAAATTCAGGATAAAAAGCAACGCCGCTGCGTCATGCTCAACACTCTCTACTAACGGGAAAAGAATGATCCCCAAGGCTTCGCCGAGTGGCAAAAGCGTGAAGCACCGAAGTGACCGGCCCAAGGAGCTTAAGAAAAGCTAAATGTTTCTGCCGGAAAATTCGCTCATTTTCCCGTAAATGCAGGCTTGACGGTTCCCTGCCTCCCCCCTAATTTCCCGCTCCCGCCGAATCCCGGGGGATATTTATCATGGAAAAACATATTCGTGGCGTTGATGTCAAAAGTGGAGAGAGTGTCGATCGCGCACTGAAGCGCTTGAAAACCAAGCTCGACACCGAGGGCATTCTCGAGGAAATGCGCCGCCGACGCTCCCATGAGAGCACCATCGACCGCGCCATTCGTAAAGCCCGCACTGCTCCCAAGCGCAACAAGGTTCGTTGGAGATTCCAGAGCGAGTCTCAGGTCGCCACAGCCGAAGCTGCTAGAGCTGCCCGAAACGCAGAATAAGACTTTTCGAAACAAAAATCAGTTCCAACCAATTATCGCCTCGCAGGATTTTTCCTCCGAGGCGCTTTTTTAGACTCATTTCAGGAGCTGGTTTATTACGCCAAACTAAAAAACACCACTTGCAGAGTCATTTTGGTGCGTTAAGATAGCGCAGCTATGAATGCAACAATTAGATTCGGCATGATGTGTGCCTTCGGAGCAATGGCCCCGGTAGCTATCGCTGCCCCGGCTGATGCTGAAGACGTCGCTGCATCGACCATCGAAGGATACACTGTATCCTTCAGCGGTGGTGGGTGAGGTGCTGCCAAAAAGGCCCGTGTGGCCTTGGGTAAAATGGATGGAGTTGAAAAAGTGATGCTCTCGGGCATGACAGCTTTCGTGACTACCAAGAGCGAAAATGTGAAATTTACCCGCGTGAGCGTGGGAAAAGCGCTGAGAGCTGGTGGTCTCAAACTCGAGCGTGTGAAGCAAAGAGAAATTGCTGCACCTAAGGAAGCCTATGCGATCGCCGTCACTGGTGGCACATGAGCACAAACCAATGAGAGATTGCGTGCCGATCTCGAAAAGTTGGAAGAAGTAAGTGCTGCTTTCGTGAACGCCGGTTCTATTACCCTCCTTATGGCTACTGCCGATTCTTATGATGAGGAAAAAATTGGGGAAATGACCAAGAAACGGAAGTCTGTCATCAAAAAGGCAACTAAGTTAGCCAGCAGTCCCCTCTAGGTTCCGTCAAACAACAAAATCTTTAATTAAAAAACCCGAGCCGTCTGAGACGGCTCGGGTTTTTCTTTATTAAGAAATTCAGGCGACCCTCTCACATTTTTTCATATTTCTCGGTTTCCATCCCAACAACCTCAACTATCTTGACTTCGATATGAGCATCAAAGTTGGCGAACATGCCCCTGATTTCTCCCTCGTCGGACTCGGCGAAGGTGGTCCCGAAGTTGTCACCCTCTCCAAAATTACTGGCGAGCAGAACATCCTTATCCTTTTTGTCCCCATGGCCTTCACCGGCGTTTGCACGCAAGAATTTTGCGACATCTCTTCCGGTCTCGGGGCATACTCTGATTTGAACTGCAAAGTTCTCGGCATCTCCGGTGACAATCCATTTGCCCAAGCAGCTTGGGCCGAAAAGGAAGACATCAGCCTCCAGCTTCTTTCCGACTACGATCACAAGGCTACGGAAGCTTATGGCATCGCCTACGATCAGTTTCTCCCCGAGAAGAACCTCATCATGGGTGGGGTTCCCAAGCGTTCCGCTTTCCTCATCGATAAATCCGGTGTCGTGCAATACACCCAAGTCAATGAAAGCCCTGGTGACCTTCCTGATTTCGGAGCGATCAAAGCCAAGCTCGGCGAGCTTTCCTGAACTCCCCCCAAATCTTGACCCGCCCTCCCCTAGCGGAGCGGCGGGATTTTTTTACTCCGCGAATTAGCTCACCTCGACCAACTCCACCCCAAAGAAATCACTCATCACCTTTTGGTAGGTTTCTTTTTTAAAATCGGGCAGCCACGCCAACTCAAACTCATCGGGCCGAATCCACTTTGCCGCGCGAAACTCGCGGGGCTCCTGCATCAGATTCACTTCGGGCACCCTTTCATTCATCTGGCAAAGAAAGTAAGTTTGCTCCTGCCCCACAAAATTCGCTTTATGAGGTGGCCTATTTTTCTGTGCCTCAAGGGGGAAATCATATCGATACCCGCCCTTTGAACGCTCAATTTCGTAATCTTTTGGCTTCAGACCAATCTCCTCCTCCACCTCTCTCAAAATCGCCGCTTCCAGTGATTCGCCCTCGTCAACTCCTCCCTGTGGAAATTGCCAGGCCCCTAGATTCAGCAATCTTTCACAAACGAGAAGGCGACCCTCCCCGTTGATCATCAAGGCTGCAACATTCGATCGATATTCACCCATACCGCGACAGTAATGAAACGAAGGGCAATTTCAATCCGTAGCAATCTTGAAATTCAGACTTTGACGTCTGACCCGGATCAAACGATATTCTCACCATAATGAACTTTAGCCCATTCCTGCTCGCCTTTGTATTTTCAGCCCTCTCAGTCACCGCCCAAACAACTCCTGCTCCCGGCGGTCAACAAACCTCTACTAACCAACAACAAAACGAGGGTGATCAAGATGAAAAGGATAAGGAGACGCTTGAAGGAGTTAACGACGACGAAAACCGAAAGCGCCGTTGGGAGTGCAGCCTTCCCGGTGGTGAATACTCTGTAAATCTTGGTGCCATCACCTCGATCAGCAAACATTCCTACGTTCTTGACGGCACCCTCCTCGTAACCGAGGCAACTGTAGACACGACCGGCACAGCACTTGCCCGCTTCTATTACATCGAACCTATCACAAAAGACACCACCTTTAACGCTCTTGCCCGAATTCAAAAGCGTGCCGAGCAACTTCGTAATCGTGGCCAAACAAGAACCGGAACCAAGGCCGATGAAATGGCGCAGAAAAGCTACCCAACCACAACACACGCTCGCACCATTGAGTTCCGCATCATGAACGAAGTCGAACTCAATGCTCTTTACGGATCTCTCTACCAAGCTTGGACCAGCGGCAAAGGACGCACCTTCCGCATCCAGTAAAATTGAAAATACTATTACCCGAATTGAAATATTACCACTTGCAGATTCGTCTCATCCACACATCTTTTAAAACATCATGAACCAACTTACTACCAAGCTCTTTGCAGCCGCTCTCACGCTCGCCCCTGCGACTCTTTTCGCCCAGTCCGACACTGCCACCACCGAAAAGAAGGAGGCTAAAAAGGCAGATCAAGAAGTCGCAATCGAAGCAAACGATCAAATGCAGTTCAACAAGAAGGCTTTTGAAATCAAAGCCGGCGATACCATCCAGCTGACTCTCAAACACGTGGGAAAACTTCCTAAGATCGCAATGGGCCACAATCTTGTCATCCTTCAGAAGGGAACTAATTTGGCCGGATGGGCGAGCAAAGCCATGACTGCGGCAGCGACCGACTATATTCCGGTCGACGAGGCCTCAAAGAAAGCTGTGATTGCCAAAACCAAGGTTCTTGGCGGCGGTGAAACTGACTCGATCACATTCAGCATAAAAGAAGCCGGCGAATACCAGTATCTTTGCAGCTTCCCCGGTCACTTCGCTATCATGCAAGGTAAGATCACTGTTAAGTGATTTTCACAGCTAAACTTACTTTTCAAAACGCGGTGCTCTCCGGAGTCCGCGTTTTTTTAGCGCCTTCCCTCAAAGGCCCGCGAAAGCGTTAACTCATCTGCAAATTCTAATCCTCCTCCAGCGGGAAGACCTTGGGCAAGACGCGTCACCCGGCAGCCCGTACTTTCCAGCACCTCATACAGATAATTTGCCGTCGCTTCACCTTCGACATCAGAACTGGTCGCCAAGATGACCTCGGCCCCCGGATTCTCACGAACCCGGCGGACCAATCCCCCGATGCGGAGATCTTCGGGACGCACATCATCAAGCGGCGAAAGTTTTCCACCTAGACAATGATAGAGTCCTCGGAAAACTCCTGACCGCTCGATCGGTAAAACGTCGGTGGGTTGCTCCACCACACAGAGCACCTGAGTATCTCTTCCCTGTTCGCTACAAACTGCGCAACCGGATTCACCGGTAAAAAAACCACAGGTTGCACAAGCCTTCACAATCTCGTGGCAATCCTTGAGAGCACTCGAGAGATCCATCGGCGTCGCCTTAGGATTCTGCAAAAGATACACCGCGATTCGTTCGGCGCTCCTCAGTCCAACTCCTGGCAAACGCTTCAATTCCCGCACCAAAGAGCGCACTTCGGAGGGATATTCAACCTTGGCCATCTGCGCGACTCGAGTGTTGTTTCGTCATATGCTCCCCCTCCTTTAGGCGAATGACATTTTGGGCATCATCTCCCCGTCTACCTTCACAGGGCATTCTATGGGTTTGGGCGTATACAGTAGCGGAGAACCACGACCAAATAACGGCCAAAATCAGTCCGAATGGTTTCCAAAAAAAACCCCAAACGGCAAAAACCGGTATCAGCGTGAAACTCAAAAGTAATGCCGAAACACCCAAGACCGCTCTTCGCCCGTGCCCTGGGGTCCCTAGAATCGCGGCAATCAACCCAAAGGACGCAGCGGCAGTGAGAAGAATTCCAGTTTTTCCGGGCAGACCCATCTCAGCCCGAATTTCCAAAGCATTTGTGGCCCAAAGTCCCCGCACCCATTCATTCAACCCATCAAAGGCACCCATGACTTCAGTCGCAGTTCCCAAAAAGAGGGAAACGAAGCTAAAAGTGATCAACGGAAGTGGAAGATGTCCGATTGGCTTTTCTGTCTGAGGCATCAGGGTGGGAGCGAAATAGCAGAGAAAGCACCATCGTGAAAGGGTTTTGACCCTCTGATTTCAAGCTACGCGACTGGGAATCGGAAACCCAAAAGATCTTTCGATTCAAGATGACCTGCCTAACAACAAAATTTTTATCGCACAAAATGTGCAGACCAAATCCTACTCCGCCATAGACAAGCCGGAGACTCTTACTCTTCGACCACCCGATAGAATGCCCGCACCTCTGGTGCAGCGATTGCTGGCGAGTTGGTCTCGTCACCAACCGAAGCAATTCCTGTTTCGATTGCATCAAAGGTCACAAGATCGAATGAGCGCTCAATAGTATAGGTTCGACCCGGCCTCGAATCAAAAGTTAGCATTATCGTTCCAGCCTCTTGATCCAAGATGAAATCTGTAATGACTAAAGCTGCTTCCGGTCCACCTGTAAAAAGAGTGTCACTGTAAACAGTTAGCCCTTTTCTCTCATTGATAGAACCCGAAGTGAAAGTAACCCCCGTCAACGGTCCATTCAATCCATCGCCAGCAAAATTTTCACTAGCAACTCCAAACGCGGAACCATTAGTGCCAGTCCAATCACCGCCGAGAGGTTTAAAATCAGATGCAACCAATGCACCATCCAAATAGATTGCGATGACCGAGTCACCATTCTCGTCGGCGACATCGTAGGTTACGACTACTGAAATCTCTCCACCCGCAAGCTGTCTCTCGGTGAGAGTATGAGTTGCCACTGCAAGCTCAAGCCCTCCGCTACCGGAGGCCCGATAGATCAAGTTATTGCCAGCTTCATAAGTGAGCGAAATTCCAACTGTTGCCCCTCCAGTCTCGAAAAGCACTTCACGGTTTCCATCAAGTTTCTCCTCAAAATCTACAAGCATTTTAAAGCTCACATCAAGCGTGTCTATCACACTAAAGAGAGAATCGAACGAAGTGCCAGTCCCGAAAGTATTTAAGTTTGCAAATGGTATCCCCACTTCATCAGCCGGTGGCAGACTATTAAAATCATTGGGATCTGAACCAATCGACACCTCGAAAAAATCATCAAAACCATCAAAATCCGAATCGACGATCAAAGGATTACTAGACGGATTACCATTCACCTCTTCCCCATCCGTTAAACCATCCCCATCAGTATCCGGATTATTGACATCGGTCGGCTCAGCAAGAGAAATCTCAACATCATCATCCAAACCATCTGCATCGGAATCAGCCAAAGTTGGATTACTTCCCGCACTTAACTCTTCTAGGTTCGTCAGCTCGTCATTGTCATTATTATCCGAGGAGCCCTGTGCGAGATCACCAAAGAATCTAGTTTCCCAGAAGTCCGGAAGCCCATCAAAATCGCTATCACTCTCGGTGATTCTATCAGCAACTTTAAGATAGGCCTCTCCTGCTTCTGCTTCAGTTAATGCTCGATCGTAGATTTTAAATAAACCCACAGAGCCTTTAAAGCTTGTGACACCAAGAGGAGCTGTCCCTCCCGTCCCGCCCAGCGCGCCATCAGCACCTCCACCAAATCCAGACCAAGTAAACAAGCTAGCTCGACCATTCGGAACCCCGATCAAAGCTGTTCCACTTGCCGAAATAGCTCCACCAGCAGATCCTTTGACATACGCGTTAACAGCCTGATTTTCCGAATCAAGAGTAAGAAGAATCTGAACGAAATCAGAAGGATTAATTAAGGTAAAAGGCACCTCGAGATCCAGCGTATTCACTCCACCAGTACTGTGAAGAAATCTCAGCATGAATGAATTCATCAAGATAGCAGTCCCATCAGATGGGCCACCGGTTTCGAAAATGACCTGATAGTCATCGTTGAGCTCACCAGGCATCACCCAGATCTCAAAGGAAGTGTCCTGCGTTGGGAAACCAAGCCCCATATCCCCACCGGTATTCGCCGCCAAATTCACCCGATTAATAGCAGCCTTCAAATTATTTGAATCTGACGTCAAGCCAGTGATTAAGTCCCCCCCTGTGATATCAAAATTTTTACCGCCCATCGAATCCAAAATAGCTCCGCTAGTCTGTCTAGGAAGCGAAGGATCCCAGAGATGAATAATAGCAGCTTCAAGTGCATCGACCACGACTTCCAGCGAGGTATTAACACTGCCAGTTGCATTCGTTGCGGTGAGAGTGAACGTGGTGTTAGCGACTGGCGTAATAGAATAACTCCCTACCGCTGGGATTCCGCCAGGGAAAGAGACAAGTTCAGGAGTAATTCTCACTGAGTCAGCACCAGACACGTCCCAAGCCAAGGTTGTGGACTCAGTTGGAGCAATGAGCAGTTCGCTCGCGGTAAACGAGTTAATCTCTGGTAGTTCATCGACCACTACAGTCACTTCACTGGAAACTGAAGCAGCTCCTTTTACCGCAGTCAGCGTATAAGTGGTTGATTCAGTTGGAGAAACTGTCGTTTCAGTCAGGACGGTTAAATCAACTTCACCAGGGTCGAGAGTGAGCGAATCAAAATTTGATGCAGACCATGTAAGAGAGCTAGAGGCACCCGCTGAAATGGCAGCAGGAGTCGCAGTCAGATTACTAATCTTGGGACGCTCTGAATCAGATGTGAGCGTGAGAGTCACCGCATCATTATTGCCCGACCCATAATCAATCGCAAAAGTGTAACCTTGCTCATTAGTAAAAGACTCACCCTCCTTAAATTGACCGGAAAATGAGGTGTAGCGCATCAAGGCCCATGAATCATTGAGCTTAAAATCTCCACCTAAGTTTATTTTTAAAGTCGCTGCCGGATCGATTGTCAGGTTGAGCCCATTCGTATTAGAGCGCTCTAGAGAACCCACGTCACTACCATCGATCACAAACGAAAGGGTCCCCTCCGCACCAATTGAGCTAGGGTTATTAGAATTGAAAAGGTTACACTTTCCGGTTGGCAGCATTTCAAAAGTTCCATTGTTGACGTTGAGGAATTTGTAGATCTGCATCACACCAGCTACTGAAACAAAGCCTGTTCCACCCGAGAAATCTCCAACTGCAAACTGCATATTTGCACCTTGGGTTCGGTAAGTTGCCCCCTCTTCCACCCTAAGCGTCCCATTCCCTCCATTGGCTCCAACAAAAATCCCATTCCCCCCACCATGAGCACCACTCAAAGTTCCACCAGTTACCGTAACACTTCCAGAGGCGCCAGGTCCCGACCCGATCTCAATCCGAGAAGGATTGTCGACGTTTGCGGTCCCTGTATTGCGATCAACGATTGCATTGGCATTGATGAGAGCATTTTGGTTGTCAGGAACGACGGCGCCTGTGTCCCAATTGGAAGCATCAAGCCAATCACCATCAGTGATAAAAGTGCTCGTCTGAGCTGAGAGGATTCCGGTACCGAAAGAAAGAATAAGGAAGGATGTTTTCATTATTGTTAGCGTATGAACCGACAGCACACAGGCAATCTTGACCTTCGTCAAGATCCCAAACAGCGAAGAGGGCAATTGCCCTAACAGCTCAGCAATTGTAAAGGTTTGAGGTTCTCTTCACTGGGCCACCGGAACACTCCGCCCATCCTCGCGGTATTTCTTAAGGAGCGTTTTCAGCATTTTTACGATGCCCGGGTTTTCGACCGATACATTTCGGGTCTCACCTGGGTCTTCTTCCAAATCATAAAGCTGAATCTCAGGGAGATCCGTATAAAGTGCCTTTTGAGCAGGTTTGGGACGACTCCAGCCCCCGGAATGAGGAGCATCGATCAACTTCCACTTGCCCTGACGAATCGCAAAGGTCCCATTGATTGAGTGATGAACGGTCGCCTCGCGAACCGGCTGCTTGGACTCCCCGACAAGGTTCGGCAACATGCTCACCGAATCCTCTCCCGCGTCAGCTGGAAGTTTTTGACCCAAGACCTCTGCCATCGTCGCCAGAAGATCAGTCAAGCAGGTTGGGTCATCGCAACTAGTTCCAGCCTTCACCTTGGCAGGCCACCGCACGATAAAAGGAACCCGGTGTCCGCCCTCGAAAATATCAGCCTTATGACCACGATAGATAGAGCTGGGGTCATGTCCCTGTTTCTCTAACTCCGCAAAATCAGCTTCGGGTGAACACCCATTGTCACTCGTGAAAATGAAGAGCGTATTCTCATCCACCCCTGCTTCCTTCAAAGCATCGAGCACCTGCTTCACCGTATCGTCGGTCATCGTGACAAAATCCGCGTAAGCGCTATTCAGTCCGCTCTTCCCCTTGAATTTAGGAGTAGGTAGCACCGGAGTGTGGGGTGAAGGCAAAGCGAGATACAGGAAGAACGGCTTCTCCCTCTTCACCTGTTCCTTGACATACTTCACCGCTCGGCGGGTGAGATTCGGCAGAACATCCTCGTGGTCAAAATCCGGAGAAGTTGGCCCCTTGCGCCACCAACCATTTTTCGACTCCTTCTTGGTCCGCCCGGTCTCTTTTAGAGGCACCGCGGTGGGCATTCCATTTTCTACCCAAACGTAAGGAGCCATATCGAGAGAACCACAATGACCATAGGAATACTCAAATCCCTTCTCTTTCGGCCCGTTCTGAACCGGCTTGGAATAATCAACTTTCTCACCATCCTTTGCCCAGTCCCAACCAAGATGCCACTTCCCGATAAACGCGGTTTGGTAGCCCTCGCTCTTCAAAAATGAAGGCACCGTCACCCGCCCCTTTTCAATCAGATATCCGGAATAACCATTCAGCACTCCCTTTTTCATCCGCGAGCGAAAAGCATAGCGCCCAGTCAAAACCCCATAACGAGTCGGCGTGCAAACTGCAGAATTAGAATGTGCGTCGGTAAAAACCATCCCTTCCTTCGCCATCTGATCCGACCCAGGTGTCGCGATTTCCCCTTCCGAATTCATACTTCTGAGATCTCCGTATCCCAAATCATCGGCAAGAATGTATACAACATTGGGTTTCGCTTGGTCACCGAAAGCAATCACGGGAAGAAAGGAACAAAGAAGAAGTAAAAGAGATTTCATAGTTTGGAGAGAAACAGGGTGAAAAAAACGGCCACCTCACAAGAGGTAGCCGTTTGTAAAAAAGTCAGCTTACTAAACAGGAAGCTTCCACTTATCGCGACAAGGTTGGTCGATCAAAGAATTTGCAAGCGCGTTATCAACGAACTGCATCTTCTTTGGATCAAACTTAAGGTTGGTATTTAAGCGATGCGCAATCTTACCGAGATTAATAAGAGTACAGGAGTTGAACCCATTCTGCTCGTTGAGCGCGAACTTCTTCTTCTCACGGATCGCTTGATGAAAGTCAGTCACTTGCGGAGCAGGCTCTGGAAGTGCTTTCACCTTCTCGGCAAAACCTTTCACATCGGACTTGAAACCCTTGAAGATCTTACCTTCTGGTCCCTCAATAAATGCGGCACTCTTGTCCTTATTTTCGCCATCCAAGACGATCGTTGTCCCATCGGCATATTTGTATGTGATACGTCGCCAGCTTCCCACGGCATCAATGTCCTGAGGATCAGCATCAATTTCCACCGAAACCGGAAGCTCGTTGTCTTTCCCTAAAAT
>Ga0315322_10000718_pt1 | contig 24876 bp, 30 predicted proteins | sample M110021515metaG_FD_203461 | JGI IMG/M metagenome (GOLD analysis project Ga0315322, IMG submission 203461) | Ammonia-oxidizing marine archaeal communities from Monterey Bay, California, United States - M1 100m 21515 | ecosystem: Environmental > Aquatic > Marine > Intertidal zone | place: USA...
AACGTGGCCTTCCCTTCACACGATACTGATCGCGCAGATATCCATGCCATCGGTCACGGTGTGCAGCGAAACCTATCTGTGGTGCTAATGGAAAGAGTGGCTGATAAACATTGCCGGATAACAACACCGATGCCCGATGAATCCATCAGCCTCATAGCCGCAATGCCCATACACGATGTCCCATCCAGACCCCATCACAACTCTCTGATATACGATTTTCTGTGGATTACTTCTGACCAGATAAAAGCGCACGGGCAGCGAACAGGTTCACGGTGGGAGCTAGACATAAAATTCAAACCAGACGGACATCAATGGACGGTCGCTGGAAAACCAATCGGATTATTTTTAAGTAGGAACGACTGATGGAGAAACCATATTACACAGCGCCAGAATTGGCCGAACTAATGGGTATGACGGTGAAGAGTTTACACAACGCTCTTCATGCGGAGCGATTCCCTATCCCGACTTATAAGCTGGGCAAGATCAGAGTCGCTGACAAGGAAGTCGTGAGACAGTTTTTTGCGCGTAAAAGTGCAGAAGGCTTGCAGAAATTACAACCAAAAAGTGAGGTTACAACATGAACGCAACTAAAGAAGATTGGAGCAGACTACGTGAGGCGCACCCAGCTATTGAGCAAACGGGTACGGACGATGTGAATCACCCCGCTCATTACAATCACGGTGAGATAGAGTGTATTGATTACCTAGCGGATAACCTTGGTGACGGATACCAGTATTACCTTGAGGGTAACATCAAAAAGTACCTTCACAGGTGGCGGTACAAAAATGAAAGCAAGGCCAAGCAAGTCGAAGACCTCCGCAAAGCCGCATGGTATTTAGGCAAGTTGCTTGAGACTCAAGTCTTTAACGATTCGAGCACTTGAACAGCGCTGCGGTGGGTGTAGCGTTTAAGCATATTCATATCTCTATGACCGCTGAACAAACTCACCGCAGACATATCAAAACCCAACTCAAACAGGCGGGTACATCCTTCGTGCCGCATATCATGCCAACGCATATCTTCGATACCCGCCTTCACAGTTGCCAGATGGAACGCCTCACCAACTGACTTAGCATTCTGAGGGAATATCTTTTCTGAGATTCTGGGTTGCCGCTCTATTATTTCTTGAGCTTCCGGTAACAGCGGGACTCGCTCGTTACGTTTTTTCTTAGGGTGCTTGCGCTGTCTGACCAAGATAGACCTACCCTCATCTCCTATATCGTCCCACAGGAGGGCGAACTGCTCACCTCGTCTCATGGCTGTATGTACCGCAAAGCTCATAAGGTCAGCCATTGGGAAAAAGTCATTGCATGTTTCTGCAATGATACGCATCTCATCATCGGACACTCTGCGATCACGGTGGTTCGATTCAGCGATTATTCCCTCACGCTTTAGAACCTTCATCGCGTTCTTGTAGTCCGTCATATTAGGCTGGGCATCCCACATAGCCTCTGCGGTATCAAGCACCACACCAATGTAGATCATATCCTGCATGACCGTGGAAGGCGCGACAGATCTATCTAAGGCGTATTTAGTGAGAACTGGCGTTGTTAGGTCTTTGAGCTTAAAACTCCCCAGACGCTCCCTGATGGCCTCTAAGGTGTGTGTCTTAGTTCTACCGAACTGTCGCGCCCCACCAATCTCTACCAGATAGCGTCTACATAACTCACCGAAGTTCTGCTCGTCATGTCTAAATTCGCCAGCCTCTATGTCGGACTCCGTGTTGATCATCCATTTCTGCGCTACAGCTTTTTTGGTAAAGGTCTTTGATATAGGCTTCACGCCCTTTTTGCGGATCAGGACGCGATACTTATCACCACGCTTTTGTATAACCCCCATCTTGGTACACTCCTTGGTACAGCAATGAAGTGCAGTGTATGGGGAAACAGTGATAAATCAAGGCTTTTGGTGCAGTTTGGTACAGTGAATGATGGAGTTAAGTGATTGATAAATAACAAATTGCTTTCCGTAGCACCCATGATGGCTTGAGCAATCGTTTATATAAATCAACCACTTAGAGCAAATGGTACACTATTGGTACAGTTAGATCGGGGAAAACATCTCGAAGCCTGAGCGAACTATATCTCTGGGCAAACCTTTATCCATAAAGTTCCCATGTGTTGCTTCTTTTACATACGGGACATCGTACAGGGTGGGAACACGCTTCTCGCTATCCATCAACTGAAGCACTGCGTTTATCTGGTCTACCGTAAAGAAGTTTAGCCCATCAACCACACCTCTATTTACACTAGACATGGCCTCGGTAAGAACATCGCCAGTGTCTTTCAAGAAACCGTCCTCTTGCGGAGCGTTGGTAGCACTTTGTGCTTGATCTGAAAGCAAAGCTCCACCCCCCACAGTCAAAGCCCCCTGCGAAAATAGTGGCAAGCCTTTCTTTACACGATCCACTAGTTCTGGGGTTACGTCTATTGAGTGAGCGCTGTCGGTCATTGTCTTTTCTACCAGCTCTGCTAGACGTTGTTTAGATTCCGCTGTCTGAGGCCATGTTTGAGATACAGCTTTGTACTCTTGCGCTTCTTCAGGAGTTAGATTTTTTGTATTAGCTTGCATTCTATCGAATTTAGTTTGACCGACAGGCTGATTGCCCAACTTACCCAGCCTGTTGCGGAACGTCTTATCGTACAGTGGTATCAAACCTTCAGTACCCATGTATCGGTCTGATTGTTGTTTACCAGTGGTTAAAGCCAGCTTGTCATACCCACCTTCTGCCGCTTCTATGATTGCTCTTTTAAGGGCTAGGTCATACCACGTGGTTTTGTCCGTATTTTTAAACGGTGCATCTGGAACTTGGTCAGGCTGTTTCGTAATAAGCTCATCCTGAATCGAAAGAAGGTTACCGTGTCTCGCGCCAGCATCATCTAACTGAGCTTTCAGGCTCTTACCGACATTTGTTTCCATTAATTGTTTGTATAAATCCCAATCTGGTTCGTCAGCGCTGGGATCAAAGCCGTTCGCTTCAACAAATTCTCTTCGAGCTTGCTGCGCCTTCTCGACAGCGTTGGTGGATTCATCGATTTCTTTTTCTAACTTGTCCATCGCCTTCGGGTCGAAGTAACCATCTTCTTTGCCGAACTTATGCCAATCGGATTGCAGCTCCTCTATTAATAGAACATTGCTGCCGTCAGTGTCTTTCCGATCAACCATACGGAGGTGCGTTAAGATGTTCGGATGGTCAAAGTGGTCTGGGTTTACAAACTCTCGTGTCTCATCGCCAAAACTGTCTAGCTGATCCCACACCGCCATCATCTCATCATCTAACTCTGCTTGTTGTTCCCAGAGTTCGTCTTGACGCGCTTTAAGCTCATCCCCTACTAACATCGGGTTGTCAGTTAATTGATCACGGTCAATGGCATTTCGAGCATTAACTATGTCGTGACGCATACCCATAAGTTCATCATATTTGCTAGACACCTCTTTAGCCGCATCTGCCCTATCGTTGGGTAGCGTCATTAGAAGCTCACGATAATTACTACCGCTGTATCCTCCACCTAGCGTGAATTCACCAAACTTGGCGTTTCCTACGTTCTCCTGCCGGAAAACGTCTTCGATGTAAGTTAGAGCGCCTGACCTTTCACCAGCGGTTCTAGCATCATGATAAAGCTCATGCCCTTTATGGAAGTTGTCTTTTGCCCAATCAAGTATCTCATCCGCAGATAGTTGAGGAGTATCGCCTAGCAAAATCTCTTTGATCTTGATCTGATTGCTGTTGATAAAGTCCTGAACTTCTCCGGTCGTAATGTCGGTGCGATCACCGAAATGATCCTTGAAGCCAATCGCGTCTAGCTCGTTTGGTTTAGCACCACCCTTGGTGAGATCGTTATAGAAGGCTTGTGCGTTAGCAGGTTTGCTTCGAGACAGGGAATTTGCAGCTTTCACCGCTGCACTGAACAGGCCAGCGTCAGCTTCTGGAGATGCCAACATGCCCCCAGCAGCGCCAGCGGTCATCATATAAGGGAGGAAGCTGTTAACTTTCACACCCGCAGCTTGCAGACGTTTAAGCATCTTGTCGTCAATGACACCCGTATACGGTTTCATCTCTAACGCTCTTCGAGCGTCATGGACAGATGCCCGTCCATCCATCAACTCTGGGATCAAGTCTATGACTGTGGCGTTTGTATCTAAACGCCCCAACCCCTCACCCGCAATAGCAGATGGGTATGTGGGATTACCACCGTCAGGTATGACACCGCGCTCGACATCCATGATGCCGACATTTTGAAAGCCTAAGTCTTGAGCATTTAACTGAGGTACGTCAGTAACAGATATACGCGCTTGAGGTAGGCTGAGTCCCCCTTGGTCGCGGTATTTCTTATCCATTAAATCGATCACTGCTTTTCTAACACGGTCTTTTTGCTGACCATACTGCGCCACACTTCTTGGATCATCGACACCAAGCCAATCAGGGATCAGCTTCTTTATATCTGCGTCCATAGCGCGTTTAGTTGTTTTTGGCATATTCGCGGAGTTATACACAAGCATGGTCTGACCCGTCTTGTGCGCGAAGTCGCCACCGGAGGGAGACATCCTCCAGTTCATCATTACAGGGTCAACACCACCCGCATCTTTCTTGGCTTGTTTGCCAGCCGCCACCATCTTAGGCGTAACACTCTTCGCAGATGCCCAAAGCTCTTCACCGTTCTCAAGCATGTAGCCCTGACCGCCTGTTAGGTTTACAGGCTGCGCCAGTTCAACATCGCCAATCCCTTCAAGAACCGCACCAGCTCTAGTTCGGTCAGACATAGTCGTAACAAAGGGTCGGCCTTCTAGATCTTGTAACGCTACGCGAGGAGCATCTTGAGTTCCCAAGTCTGTCACTTGAGGTGTCAACACCTCATCAGCCTTCCGTGGTGTTGATCCACCTCGCGGTTTAAAAAACCTTGGGTCGATGTTTTCTCGTATGTAAGTTCTAGCTTCTCTTCCAGCATCAAGAGCCGCCTTCACCATTTTCACAGAACCCATAAACTACTACCCGTAAAAGTTAAATGGTTGATATGGCGACCGCTGTCTGTTTTGTAAAAAGGCTTGCTTGTCCTCTACGTCCCGATAGTTCTGCTGCATCTTTTGGAACTCTTCTAAGTCCTCAAGTGTTGCAGGTTCTTCACTGTCGTCTAACGCACCGACAAGGCTAGAAGTTGGGTCGTACATCGCAGGGATCGATGGCATCTCTGCGGCTTGGGCGTTGTGTTGTAACAAGCCAGCGGCAGGGTTGTTTGCACCAGCCGCTGCATTCGTCTGCGCCATCATTGCTGACGAGTCGATCATAGGAGCTGCTTGAGCTGGTGGGCGCTGGGAGATGAAGTCGATCACGTTTGTGCCGTACTTTTTGTTCATCTCATCAATCTTGAGATCAAGGGGGCTGGGTGTGGTTCTGCCCATCTTTTTCGACAGGTCAGAAAAGAAATTTAGAAACGCGCTCATGTTATTTACTCTGCTAGTTGGGAGTTATCTTCAAAGACTGATTGGTCTATCACCTGACGCATGACTGCGTTCAATTTGATGTGGCTGTCGTCAAACTTCATGATGTAATCGACAGGCGTTCGACCACTCTTCAGTGCTTCTTTCATTGTCTTTTCAGCGGCATACGCTTCTACGCCAGACAAAGGACTTAACACTGGAGTCACCTTCAGCATTCTGAAAAGGCTATCGATCCACGTGTACGCTGAACCGGAATAGTTAACAGCGCCATCAGGCTTTTTAGTGGCTTTGCCGACAGCAACCTCAAAGGCTCTTAGCTTTTGATATTGCTCTGGTGACAAGACTTTCTTTAGAGCAGCATCGTTTTTCTTGATCGCTGTCGTGAGCTTAGACCCACTGAAGAAACCTACACCGCTCTTGCTTTGCTGGTTTGGGTTTACGGCCTTGTCGAAGATATCTTTTAACGTGAAGGTTCTGATGTCAGCGATAGCTGCTTCATCACCCCTTTCCGCTAACTGCTTGATAACGCGCTCTGCGTTCTCAGGCGATCTCATTATCGCCTTCATAATCTCAGAAGGATCTTTTAGCGGTGTTTTGGTGTTAGGTTTGAAGCCCGTTATCTCTTGAAGCACATCCTTTGCCGACCAGAGGTCGCGGTAGGCTCTGTTGGCTTGTCTAGCCGCCCGTGCTTGCTTCAAGAACTGATCAGCAGCTTTACCACCGCCACCGGCCTTCATTGCTTCTGCTAACTGTGCGTCTGCGTTTTCTTCAATCGCACTCTTTATTTGCGAGAGGATGTAGTTACCACGGTCATCACCCTGCTGCCAAAGACTGTTGAGATATTTAATGAAATCTTCACTGTTGCTTACGCCCAATCGCTGAGTGTCCATGTCCGGTATGTTGAAGGGCATATCAGTCTTGAAATCTTCTGGATCTAGAACTCCAGATCGTGCCAGCTTTGTGCCGATGTCTTTCAGCAGCGCACCGTTGGTGTTCATGTGGTCACGCGCCATCTGATAGAAGACTTCGGATATAGCATCAGCGGAGAGAGGGATATCTATGTTGTTGTTCTGTGCAAACTGCTTTGCTTCGTCATACAGAGCCTTGTAGTTGGCCTTGTCTGTCGCCTTGAACCCTTCAAAAGTTTCCTTCAACACAGTGCCTATCTGTTCAAGATCAGCCACCCGTGTACCACCAGCCTCATCTGCCATCGCCAAGGCTGCGTTATTGATGTCTATATTTTGCTCATCCCTGAAATCTCTCATGCGGTCGCCAGCTTCTTTGGATTGACGCGCTGCCGCCTCTTCAGCAGCGATCTGCTCAAAGTCCTGCGTGTACTGACCCTTAGAGAGTTTGAAGCCGAATTCAGTTTCCATTGCTTCTTGGATCGCAGCGTCTACATCTTCAGCGTTGCTGATGCTTTTCAGAATTTGCTGGGTGTCAGGTTTTAGATTGTCAAAGTCATAACCCGCTTGTTCCAGTGCAGCTCTAATTTCAGATTCAACTTGATCGTTCGCACGGGGGTTTAGCGCACCGAAGGGAATTCTTTTTAGTGTTTCCTTTAATACGATGGACACAGGTTCAGCCGCAGCACCAGCTACAGCGCCCATCATCGCGTTTGAAGTTCTTGTCTCGTCTGAGAAAGGTATCTCGACAGCGCCCTCAATCGCGCCAGACCCCATAGAGGTAGCCATACGACCAAGGAAACCTAACCCGCCTAAGATTGGAGCTTTAGATAGTCCAATTGCCAAAGGAGCAGCAGCTAAAACACCGCCCGTCATTCGTCCCCCCATGTTGAGGTAGGGCGACTCTTGCGCCAGTGCGTTGTTCACCATTTCAGTTCGCCTTGCGCCTTCCTGCGTGGCCTCGCTGTCGGTGAACGGGAGCTTGTCCCAGATGCCAAGCCCAACCTTACCCGTCTGAACACCAGCGCTGGCTAAGAACTGCGTTAAAGGGTTTTGGTCTTGCACAGCTTGATTGATGTCTTGCTGCTCTAGATATCTACCATAAGCCTCAATCTGAGCCATCTGCTGCTGTGGTGAGAGCTGCTGCTGTTGAGTCTTTTGCGCTAAGTCAGCCGCGACATCATCAACGTAGGCTCTCTGCTGTTGTGCAGTCATAGCATCAAAGCCTTGCGGCTTTTTGATTTTGGTTGTTCCGTTGATTAACAGATTATCTGACATATCACTCCACCACTTCGTAACTGTTACCGTTAGGTGTCTCGTACACGCCTTTAATGTCAGTCGATCTTGGTGCGAAACCAGAGCCTTCAATGTCTAGCTGAGGTATTGAAGTGAAGTCGCCTCTTGCTTTTAGCTCCGCATCTTTCGCGCCTCTAACAACTACGCCCAAGAACTCCTCAAGGCCGTTCATGAACTGACCCTTCGTTTGTGCTTTATCCAAGTTAGCCAAGGAGACTTCTGCTTTTTGGCCTTCGATTTCGGTAATCTGACCGCCACCTTTAACTGCCTTAAAGCCTTGCAGGAACACAGTACCTGTCGCCTGTTCTAGCAATTCAGCTAAGTCTCTTTCTGGTGTGTTAGCCGCGAACAGTTTCGGGTTCAACCCGCCCATCCAATTGTTGAAGACGGCATCAAGAGCTGGGTGGTTTCGTATCTTGTTAACCGTGGTGATAACTTGGTTAGCCCCGTCAACAACGCTTCGCAGATTAACCTGTGCATCACCTATAGCCTCACCCCTCGCTCCACCGACTGCCGTTTGTTCGGCAATCGTAGAAGCGCCTTCAGCTATATCGTCCACAGAGTTTAAGTAGCGAATTGGCTGAGTTGGGTCTTGCCTGTCGATGACTGCGGTCACACCGTTGCCCAATTGAACTGTCTCAAAGCGTTGGGTTCGCAAGGGTTCACCACTACCGTCTGGAGCCGGAACATATTCTGAACTGATAGTTCCGTCTGGTCTTTGCACTACCACAGCCACACCGTCTGCGGTGTTTTGAGTGCCACCTATAGTTTTAGTCACAGCTCCGGCAAATGCGTTAGCTCTCGTGTCTCGACCATTGATAAACATTTTATGGTTCGCAACACGGAGTTGATCTAGCTCCATAAGCCGACCCTTATAGCCTTCCACCGCAGACTCACTTGGATCTACGTGGAAGCCGTTGTCGCCAGTAATTAGATTAATTGGCAACCCGACAGTGTTTCTAAATACATCAGCGGCAAAGTCTTGAACTTTAAAGAACGGGTTGCTCACTCGTCTTTCAAAATCTGAGTCTTCTTTTGCCTGAATCGCATCTAAGTATTTTTCGTTCTGAAGGAACACCTCTCGTTCCGGTGTCATATACAGAGGTTGGTTAGCTTCGTTTACTTGATGGACACCATCCTGCATGACCGGAGTCATTGTCCGGTCAAAGCGAATTTTCTCTCTATCGTTTTGAGGTGCGAAGTAAGGCTGACTATTTACATAGTCCTCTGCCCGTATAAGAGCGCCCTCCCTCGCAGATCTGAATTCTTGCCCGTCTTCTAACGCGCCCTGATCATTAAATATTGGCATCTAACTTATCCTCCACCGAAGCCCATGCTGATTGACTTAGAACTACCTTTTGAGCTTGCAGAGGCGTTGCTCAAGTTGTTTGGCGCTCCGACAATCTGGTTGTAGAAGTTGAGTGAGTTGAACGGAGACATCTGTCTCTGGTATTGGTTGTTCAGAAGCTGCTGCTCATAGTCGCGCAGATACTGACCAGAACCCTGACTAAGCCCGACTCCGGTGTTAGCCATCGCTTGCCCCTGCATCATGTTGCTGACACCCTGACGACCAATGTCTTGAGCCATCGATGCACCAAACTGTTGATTCTGCAAGTTTGTGTTGTATTGACCCGCACCAAGATTCGCTCCAGTAGCCAGAGCGGAGTTATAAGCACCTTGGTTTGACAGGTTAGTTTGCTGTTGTCGATTCAAGTTTGAATCTATCTGGTTAGCACCAATCTGGTAGCCCTGCCCTCGCAACTGGTTCTGTGCTGCTGCGTTGGTTTGGTTTGCCGCTTGATTGAATCCGGCATTCTCAGAAGCTGTTTGAGCTGCAACACCCACTCCCTGAGACATCATACTGTTGAGAGCATTCTGATTTGCCAAGTTCGTTTGCTGCTGCATAGATGCGTTTTGATTAGCACGATTAGCTTCGATACCAAGTGCTGTGTTGTACGCCTGACCGCGCATCTGTGCAGATACGTCAGCAGCCCTGTCATTAGCACCGCGCTGTGCAATACCAGCCATAACGCCAGCTCGACTAGAGCCAGAGTTACCAGTGCCAGCCGCCTGTGACGCAATACCCGTCATCTGATTTTCGTTTAGATCTCTGAATATGTCTCTGGTAGATGCGTTTATCTGACCTTGCAACACATCGTTGTTGATGTAGTTGCCAAGATTGTTTTGGTTGAAACCAGCGTTTTGTGCAGCGCCAGAGGATGCAGCTAACCCGCCAATGCCTCTAGCTTGGTTTAAGTTAGCCCCCATATTCTGTGCTGAGTTCATTAAGCTGGCTGACGTAGCCATGTTGTTAGCCATGCCAGAGTTAACGCCACCACCCAGTGCAGCATTCGCGCTTGCTGTTCTCCCTGCGTAGTTTAAGCCAGTGCCGATAGCTGTACCTATACCGCCCAGAGCGTTGCCACCCATCGCTTGATTTGCGTAGTTGAGCGCCATGCCTGTGCCACGGGTCTGCCCCGCACCGTTAGCCATCAAGTTCGCACCGCCACGCGCTTGCATGTTGCCAAGGCGGTTCGCCTGACCTAATGCACTCCCCAGCCTTGGGTTGATTCCGGCAACACCCTCAACAGGCATACCTTCTGCGTTTAGCTGTGAGGCTTGCCGCATCAGATCCTGACGATAGGGAGCTTGATTGGGATCTACAAATGTTCGTGAGTTGCTATTGGAGCTGCTTTTGGATTTAGAGCCACCAAAACTAAATAAGCCCATAATTTATTACCTATGCAATGTGAACCCAGCCGCTAGAATCGTAGTAATACAGACCACGCCCAGAGCTTGGATTCCAGTTAGTGCCATCTGCAAAAACGACTTGTCCGATTTGCGGCTTTGCAGGGGCAACGGTTAGAACGGGAAGTTGGGTTGTTTGCGACTGTGTGGAGAAGGCGTTTGAAACTCTGACGAGTTCGTTGCTAATCCAATTTCGCAAATCCGAAATAGTTGAAGCTGATGAGCTGGAGGGGTTGTAGCTCATCGACTTGCGACCTCTTTGAGATCGATATCAAGGCCAGTGAGTCTCCAGTAGTTTTGATCGCTTGTGCTTTCTATGCGAAGCGCGAAATACCTACCTGAAGCTCTTAAATCTATCTTGTGATCAGTCTCTATATTATACGTCTTTGTAGCTTTCCACGTAACCCCATCCTGTGGCGAACTAGACACTCCAACAGATATGTTCAGTGTTCCTTGCCCTTCGATCTGCGGATATATTCCATTGATCTGTTTAATGGTGTTAGTGGCTGTACCTAGTACGGTGTCCAGATCTAGCTTCGTAGCCTCTAAGTATGCGTTTATGTTTGATCCCGCTGCACCGTGACTGTCGTTCATCAGGTACAACTTATTTGCACCGTACCCTGCGCCAAATAAACTTAGCGCACTAGCGTCCAGAGACGCAGACACACTCGACCAGTATTCAGATGTCTCTGCCCACGTTTGGGTAGCGTCATCGTAGCCACCGGAAGCGTCTAACTTCTCGCTTAGAGTTAGCGCCCTTACATTTGGTAAATCAATAAATGTGAAAGCGTTCTGCGACCAGTTGTAGACCAAAGCCCTGTTTGCCGTCTGGAAATCAGCAGCGTCACTGTCAGCGTAACAAATCCAAATTTCTGACTTTTCATTTAAGGTTTGGCAGAAAACGCTACGCTTGTCGGCAACTGCATTAAAGAATGTCTTTCTCACTCTTTTGTCTACGATGCTTTGCTTCTGGTTGCCATCGTGAACATATATGTCGTTGTTACCAACCACTAGGTGGCCGTTAGGAAAACTCGCAACAGCTCCACGGTTCAGAATGCCATCATCGCTAAACAGCTCCCTGAAACTAAATACTAGCGGAGCGCCAATGAAATCCATCGCAAAAACGCCACGTTCCGCATATATGATTTGGCTATTGTTTAAGGTGAGCTGGTCAACCAACGCCCCGTTGTTACCAGAGAGCACGTTTTCACCAGCGAGGTTTGTAGTGCTGCCTATGTCGTAGTCTTGGGGTACGCCAGTTGGTTCATACTCATCAGACCATCTCACCGTGTAGGGGTGTTTGGCACTACTAGCCTCGTAGCCGGCCATAACGAGAAACGACTTATAAGGTTTGAGACACTGAGTTATAACGCCTGAAGGCCAAGCGGGTAAGTCTGCAAAACGCGACCCCGTGGGCAACATATATTGCGGCACTTGCGCCCCGTTGTTAAACATCATCGCAGTACCTAACTGCTCCGACTGCCAGCGGGGAGCGTTGCTGTAGTTTGTAGCATCGCTGGTCTTTGTTACGTTTGTCAGTGTGCCACCGTCATACCTATAGAGCTTTTGCAGTGATCCAATAACAACTGTATCGCCACCCTCAAACCTCCAACCTTGCACGTGTGTGGGCTGGAAAGAGAGCGATTGATTGATGGTGTGGCCTAGCGTTTTACCAATGCGGCCATCGTGGAACGAAACATTATTACCGTTGGGGAACTGAGTCAGCTCAAGATCGTAAGGGTCTTGATCAGTTACTATGCCGCCACTGCCTATGTTTCGTAGAGGTATAAAAGTCATGATGTAAACACCACATCGACATTGCCAGTAACATTAAAGGGTGTGCCTGTTGGGAAAACCCAATATGTCCCTTCAATTTGACCGGAAGATCCGATCTGTTGTGAGTAGGTGGCAGACGATCTTTGATAATCCACTCCCTGAATAGTCACTTTCGAGAAACCTGAGTTGGGGTGAGCGCCTCGAACTGTCAGCACCCAACCGCCAAGAGGCGATCTGTAAAGCTCATCGATCTGAGCACCGCCAGCCCAATCAGCCGTTCCATCTGAGATCGACCCAAACGCGCCCGTCCAATTAACACCTCCACCAGATGAATACCCAGCATATGTTCCGAGCATATAAATATATTTATAGCCAACAGTAACGGTCTGGGTGTCAACTATTCTGTCCCATACTTTGTTGCCGCCAACCCAAACGGTGTTCACCTGTTGGCTACCGATCTTTACATCGGCTACACGGTTTCCTCCGATATAGATAGTCAATTTCTATGTCCTAAAATATATGGTGTCTGAGCTTGCGCCAGTGGCACTTGTAGATAGCTTGTATGTGTTCCATTTCGTTGAGTTAGCAGCAGTGCTGGATGAGCCTAACTTGCCGTTTAGTGCAGTCTGTAAACCGTCCACGTTACTGATCGTGTGGTTGTGTGAGTCGTCATTAACACTGACAGACAGAGTTTTATTCGCGCTACCGTCCATAGTTACGCTACCACTCGCGTCACCACTTAAAGTAAGAGTTCTCGCAGTAGTCCACTTTGCAGCAGATTGCACAGTCCCTGCTGAAGTGAGCTTGCTGTCCAGCGCGGCTTGCAGACCGGTGACATTGGCGATTGTGTGGTTGTGAGAATTATTTCCGACAGTTGCGCTGATTGTTGCGTTACCCGAACCGTCAAAAGAGGCCGAACCTGTAACGTCTCCAGAAAGACCAATGGTTCTCGCTGTTGCCAACTTAGTCGCTGTAGCAGCGTTGCCTGACGTACTGCTAGAGGTTGAAGCGTTCCCCGTCACATTACCTGTGAGATTACCTGTAACGTCTCCCGTTACATCGCCCGTTAAATCACCCGTCACATTACCAGTGACGTTGCCCGTGACGTTACCTGTGACGTTGCCTGTCAAATCACCTGTCACGTTACCCGTAAGCGCTGCGCTGATTGTACCGGCTGAAAAACTACCAGAAGAATCGCGGAGAACTATCTTATCCGCAGTGTTAGATACGGTTGCAGCATTTGCTGCTGTGACAGCGGAGTTTATCTGACCATGTGTGGCGTTAACCGCTCCGGTGATCGAAGGGAAGGTTGCAAGGAGGCTAGATTTAATAAGCCTGATGTGATTATCACCCTCACCGATATTGTCTGAGCTGGTGGGGTTGGAAGCAACAAGGCCGCTAATGTAAGTCGTGCTTTCTAAAGCCATTTACTTTTTCCTCATGTTCATAACTTTGTCAGCGCCCTTTATGCCGAAACTGGCTGACACTGCGATAAACAATAAATATTGATACCAATCTGGGAGGTTATTGAGCGCAGCAAACGCTTGCTCAACCCTATGTATTATGGTCATGTCATCCACCACAATTGCATAACCAATAAAGAACAGGGGCGTACTGAGCACCAGACTGAAGAATTCGTCTTTCCAGCTTGATGCCGAAGCGTCTGCCATCTTCGCTTCCCAATCTGCATCGTTCTGAATTACGTTCATTTTTGCTTCGTGCTTGGCTTGCTTCTCTGCGGCTTTGTTTTTAAGCCACGTTGAGCCAAGGTTTGTTACAGCGCCAAACAATCCACCTAAAATGTTCATTGCTTTTTACCAAACAGGTTCTGGATTGTCGGTGACTCCCAGATTCTGAGGCCAAGCCATATGATGGTTAGGAGGGAGGCTATTGGAGGAAGCCAAGCAACTAAACTGGCAACTCCGGTACTGGCCGCTAAAACATCAACAGCTTGCTTCGTTTCTTCAGTCATCTTTTTACCTTTTAGTATGTCCACAGTACGGGCGTGTCTTCACGCATATCCACGTGGACGAAGGAACGTGCAATGCCTATGCCGTTGAAAGAACCCATAGCCATAGCGTGTTTTACAATCTCGTTTCTCTGCTTCCCGTTTGTTACTTTTATGTCTGCTGCGATTCCCATCGTGTGTGTGCCTCCACCGTTGGGCTTGTTTCTCTCAGCGCTGTGGCTGGGGTCGCGGTATCCGCTTGTCACATAGAAAGGCCACCCGCAACGCTCTCTGAGCTTGTCTAACTCATGAATAAAATCGTCTTCCATGCGGTTTTCGCCTGACTCTTGGCAGTCGAAATCTTCCTTTGAAAAATACTTAAACTCACTCATAGATATTGACCCAGTACATCGTGCAGTGTTTCCAGCTCCCTTTCGGGTGTTGCGTCTGACTCTTTGATGTAGCAAGTGCCAGTGGCATCTTCGTTGCTTAGAAAAAAGACCGCTCGTTTCGGTAAAACGACTAGTGCAAAGAAATCTACCTCGCTGATCCCGTATGCACCTGACTCTTTCTTGGTTTTGAACGCCCAGTATTTTGATCCGTTAATTTCTTTGATCTTGGCTGCCGTTTTTACTTGGCACTTTAGAAATTCACCGGATTTGTGGTGCGCTAAGAGATCGTATGCTGTGGGAATGTGAGGAAAGGCTATCGCCTGAAAATGGCGTTGTAGCACACAGGCGGCTAGATATTCGCCCGATTGTCCAACTTGACTAGTATCAATGACTACACCTCATGGCTGTATATTCTACCGTAAGTTGTTTATATATCCAAAAATCCCCTAGACATAATAAAAGTAAGGATCTTTCTCGTATTCCGCTGCCAACAGAGGGGCTGTACCGTTAAATGCTTCATTCTCACTAAGCCTCCTTGGTAAGAACTTAAACATCGTCACCGCCACCCGCACCGTGGGGATGCTATGCACAGCGTGAGGTACTGCCGAATTGTGGTAATACCACCTGTTTTTTTTGTACTTCACTCTTATTATCTCTTCACTTTGATAGCTAGGTTTAAACTCCGTAACACCAGATTCGCCATGAAGTAGACAGTTGTATGACCAATCTCGCAGTAAATCGATATGAAAATCCGCTTTCTCAGTGTTGAAACGCTGAAGCGTAACCATCCAACCCTCGTCTATGTCGATAGGCACATTTTGGCTAACCCACTCTCTCAGATACCACGGGGCTTTCAGTAACGAAAATTGTGGTTTTCCTTTAGCGGGGACTGCTCTATCTGCAGACAAACCCCACTCAGTCAAAGACGAAACTAGAGCGTCTGGTAGAGAAGGCCATTCCTTCTCTGCGTAAAATTCACTCACTAAAGAAATCAACTGACTCGTAAAAGGCTGTTTCTTCAGCAAAGTACGCTTTCATCTTTTCGTAGCAATCTGAGGGTAGCCAACTTTCTACTGGCGCTTTGAACTCATCTGGTGTGCCATCTGGGTTCATATTTATGTGAGGGAATGTGCCTTTATAATCCGACCCAAGTTTTTCACTGAGTATTCGGTTCGTAACGGCTTCAAAGTCCTCCCATCGGTACGCATCTACAACTTGCTTATCACCGTGAAAAAAGAAGTTTTTATAGTGAAACGGCTTGTAGTTTGGTTGACTGAGTTTGCTGTCTTTACCAGCGAAAGGTCTTGGGACTTCCGATCTCGCTAAACGAACGATCAAATCAAGTGGATCTATATCTTGACGCATCATCCCCATGCTTCTAGCTAAAAAGATACTAGACACCCACCTTTCCAGAGGCTCACGCACAAATCCGAAGGCTGTGTACTCAGACAAACCCTCATCTGTAATTAATCCGTTCTCCACCAACGTGGAGGGGCGCATATGATAATTATCAATATGGTTGGGGTGATCTGGGGATAGCGAGTAAACGACATCGGTGGGATCTGCGATGTCCGAACTCTTTATCGCCTCTTGAACAGAGTTTGATGCTGTTCTAGGTACGGCAATAAAGAGCAATTTATGTTTCTTTGATAAATACATCAGGGTGCTCCTGTGGTGTCTGCATAGCCGTTTTGGACTAGCGCTTTGGGTGTGTGTTTTCGGATTAAGGCTTCTTGCTTTGATCCAACAGTCTGACCTTTCCAACGAGCTGCAACAGTTGTTGGCTTTAGCCCGTCCTTCCATTTCTGAAACGCAAGCAGACCAAACCCTTGGTCTAACCCCCCTTTCTCTTTGAAATTAATTCCCGCCCCATGCGTCTGCCCCTGAAGCAGCGTGTTAGATGCCTCCTCATGACTCGTCTGCATAACTTTTCCCTGACTAGAAGCATAAGTGTCTAGGCGCATCTTTATGACCTCAACATCTGGATGCCCGTGTTGCGGTAAATTTGGAGACGGGTGTATCAGGTACAGCTCAACTTGGAACTGCCCACTCCTAAACAGACAAAAAGAAGTAGCATCATCGCTCAGATACACAGTCTCCACGGGGGGCGCTATTGGCGATCCGTTGTCGCACCACCACTTGGCAAACTCACGCACGGAAGCCCACTCAGGGATATCTACACCCTGAAGCGGATTAGGCCGAAGAAACCCAGAGGTGCTTTTACTCAGCTTTATCATGTTTAAGCCTCTGGTAGTAAAGCAACGTCCTTGTAGGTGTAGGAAGCGTCTTGGATCTGTTTCTCTAAGTTTGCTGCGTGTCCACCTTCCAGCAATTGATCAAGAAAAGCCGTCCCGCCTTCAGCGTCTAATGCCCACTGCAAAATTTGTGTCTGAGTGACGTTTTCGTATGGCGTAAATGTATCGGCAGAAATTGAGTCCGTATCAAGGTAGCTTTCCACCCCGCCAGTGCTTTTTATATCGGGGTTGTTCGTGTCGAAAAACTCAACAACCCAACTTACTTTTTTAACTACGTCTTGATGGGGGTCTTGGTTATCGATAGCCCAAACATTTTGTAGGCTCATTGCGTAATCGATGTTCATGTTGTAACTCCTAATGGAAGATTTTTAGCTAACCCCTTTCGGAGTTTTGCTGCACGTTCTAATGTTTTATTGGCTACCGACTCGACCCTTTGTTTGTCCATCTCTGGCATCCCGTCAGTCAGTCCTATAGCCGCCTCTAATCTATATGCGAACATTTCATTTCCGTTTGCCGTACCCCGTTCATACACTGGGATGTAATTCATAACGGATGCCTGTTCGCCTAGCATTCCGTAGTCCATTGCGACCTTTGCACTAATCGCCTTAGCCACAATCGGATCGCATTTGTGGTTCATATGTCGCGGCATACGCAATCGTTTTACCCGCGCCAAAACACCCGCATCTGTGTCTGGCGTTCTCACCCAGCGCTTTGGATTTATGCAAAAACACGACAAGTCCATAGACTTTTCGTTGAGCTTGCTACCGATCAACCCATACACATGCTTGTTCGCCCTGTTGTCTGTAAACACACCGTCCCTGCTTACACATATGTCGTACTGCTCAAGTAGCTCACGGCTTGGCACATCTCCGTCTTTGATGTCTAAAATGACCCCGCTCTTCACCACCAAACAAAGATCGTTAGCGTGTCGCAGTGCGGTCGGAATGAACCCGTCCTTAAACGGCACTACTTTGTAATCCCACTCAGGCATGTTTTGTCGAATGCTATTAACCGTAAGCGCGGTTAACTGATTGCACTCGACCACTAAAATTTCTAGGCGCAACATGTTCCTCCTGACCGTATTGGATGAAGAACCGATTTATCCGTTCCACGGGAGAATCGACACTTACAGGGATAAGTCCTGAATCTTTACAGGACAAAATCGCCTTCAGTCGTTCGGGGTTTAGCTCACCCCTATCCAATAAGGCTCTGTAGATCGCACTGTATGTACACCACTGGTCTTCTTTACCGAACCTATGAACGGTCTTGCCGCTGGCTAACCCCGCGATCCCCATTTCGGAGTTGTCGCAGCAACCAATGATCTGGGCGCTCTCTAACAGCTCATGACCAGATGCTTTCTTCTCTATTACTGCGTCCCCATATTTGTGTACTAAGTGCTCATACGCTGATGCGGCTGTGAGGGGGTGGCACTTGAGTTTCGCTCCTTGAGCTACCGCCTCATCCACTTTCTCCCAATCTGTAACCTTGTCGAGAATGTTCGTGCCAGCGAGAAAAATGACGTATTCGTGTGCCAACCCTTTTTTTCTCAGTCGGTACTTATCTCCACAGTTTTTCGCTATCTTGGCGAAAAGTTGCTCACCTTCTTCGGTAATGTCTGTCTCAGCAGCCCTTTTCATAGCGTCAGTCGCCCACATGCTGCTTGCGACTCGCAGATACAGGAATTGAGTTAACAGGTCTGTGTACACGTACCCGTGGATTCGTTGATCGTTTGGGAAGTCATACCAAACGTCATATTCGACTTTCGTATCGTTGATCCACTTCTCTGGCACTAGAGACTTCAGACGCATTAGTTGGTCGTTGTCTCTACTACGTAAGACGTTTCCAGACTTAAAAAAGTGGGCAACTGGGTTACCCAACTCGTCATTGTCAGCTAACTTGTTCAAGCTCATCTCTTAACCTTAGAACTTCGTCTTCGAGTTCCGCGATTCGATCCTCTGTTTCGCTGAAGTGCTCCATAATTATTTCCAGAGCGTTCTCCAGCTTCCCGTTGATTTCTCTAATATCCATTAGTCCTCCGTCCACTGAGAGCCATCCCAGTACCGACCGTTGTGTGCGCTTCCGCTGGTGACTTCAGTCTGATTTCCAGTAGATGTCAGGCGTTCGTAGACTACGGTTGATGTGTCGCGGTTCGTGGTCGTTGATCGGCTTGTGCCAGTTGCATGGCTAGTAGATCGCGTAGTGTCCGTGTTAAACGCAGTAGTCGTGCTGTGACTTGTGCCATGCGATGTTCCAAACGTAGTGGTCGTGTTAAACGATGTCGTTGTGCTGTGACTTGTTCCAAACGTAGTCGTGTAAGACGTACTCGTAGACTTGGACGTACCGAACGTAGTCGTAGTGTTGAACGATGTAGTCGTTGATTTAGACGTTCCACGCGAGGTGTTGTAGTAAGTAGTCCAACTAGTAGTCGTGGACTTACTAGTGCCACGCGAGGTGTTGTAGTACGTAGTCCAGCTCGTAGTCTTAGTAGTGCTTCGACTTGTTCCGCGAGACGTTCCACGGGAGTGGCTGCTACTCGTTTGGCGGTAGATTCTGTGATACGAACCATAACCATCTGATGAATGCAGTGTACTTCTGTAGTAAGTCCAACCACTGACCGTCTGTGAAGTGCCAGAAGCACTACTGGTAATAGCGGAGTTGCCCCATCTAATTACGTGACCGTTGCTGCTAGCAGCGTTGTGCCACCAATAGGTTTGGTTTGCGGTGTAGTAGCTTCCAGATGAAGGCTGACGGGTCGTAGATGACCAGTAAGTAGTCCAGCTAGTCGTCCAACTAGTGCTTTTGGCTGTTCCGCGAGATGTTCCACGTGACGTACCGTAAGTAGTAGTCCAGCTCGTAGTCGTTGATTTACTTGTGCCGCGACTAGTCCCGTAGGTGGTAGTCCAACTTGTAGTCGTGCTCTTGCTTGTCCCTGTTGCACGGCTAGTGTTAAACGAAGTAGTAGTGCTGTGAGAAGTCCCACGGCTAGTGTTATACGAGGTGGTAGTGGATCTCGATGTTCCAGTAGCACGGCTCGTGTTGTACGAGGTGGTATAGCTAGTCGTAGTAGCGCGAGACGTACCTGTGGCGAACGTAGTTGTGTACGTGGTCGTGGTGTTAAACGAGGTGGTCGTGGAGAATGCTGTCGAGGTGTCGCGGCTGGTCGTATAAACCGCATTCCAGACAGTGCCTAACGTACCGTTGTTGTTAGCTACAACATAGTTAACGCCATAAAGCGTCCCCTGATCTCCCTTTACAAAGATCTGGGTGGGTTCTTTGAGAGTACCGCTGTCGTTAACTTTAATAGTCATAGCGGCCTCTTAAACTACATACCAGACATGTCCGTTAGCAAAGCCACTGGCACTCGTTGGTGCTGTCGTGACAACAGATTGTGTTCCAACATTAGACGGTAACGAATAGACAGTGTCGGTACTCGTTATAGTGAAGTTGGGGTAAGTACCAGAGACGCTAGTAGCTCCCGCACCTGCCAACGTGACAGTCTGATCAGGGGCAGTGTTCGCAAATTCAGATCCAGTTAGGGATAGACCCGAACCCGCTGTGTACGTTGTGCCTAATCCCGTAACGGTGAAGTTAGGGTATGTACCTGAAACAGTAGTTGTACCCGCGCCAGTGATTGAAACCGTCTGATCAGCTTGTGCTGCGGTGGCGTATGCACTTGCGTCCGTTGTCGCGGCAGTGCCAAGACCTAAATTAGTTCTGGCTGTGCTTACGCTGTTTAGATCAGACAAATTGCCAGTTGCTATCAACGCACCAGATAGAGAAGCGTATGCGTTTAGCCATGCGCTACCGTCATAGACTTTCATCTCATCTGTCGTGGTATTGAAGTAAAGAGTTCCTGCAACCAGCGCGTTTGAATCGTTATCAGTGGACGGATTTGACGCTTTTTGTCCCAAATACCGATCATCGAATGAATCAAACGCAGCCAACGCAGCATCTCTTGCCGCTTCTGCGGCTGACTGAGCGGTTGTGGCTGACGATGCGCTGCTTGATGCGTTAGATGCCGATGTAGAGGCTTCACCAGCCTTAGTCGTGGCGGTCGCTGCCGATGTAGATGCTGAAGAGGCGCTGGATGCGGCATTCGTAGCTTGCGTTGCGGCATCTGTTGCCGAAGTAGCGGCTTCTCCCGCTTTCGTTGTCGCAGTTGCAGCCGAACCAGACGCAGACGAAGCACTAGAAGCTGAATTTGTTTGAGAAGTCGATGCAGAGTTCGCGCTTGAGGCTGCATTGGACTCAGAAGATGCCGCATTGGTGGCAGATGTGGCCGCTTCAGATGCTTTTGTAGAAGCTGTCGATGCAGACGTAGAGGCTTCATTAGCTTTTGTTGTCGCAGTGGCCGCAGACGTAGTGGCAGACGAAGCACTTGAGGCTGAACCTGTCGCTGACGAAGCCGAATTTACCTCTGCTGTCTCTGCTGCGTTTTTAGAAAGCAGTGCAGCAGCCGCACTCGCTGTTGCTGACGCAGCGTCACCAGAAATTGATGCTGCTGTGCTGGCAGCGTTGGTGGCACTCGCTGCAGCGTTAGTCTCAGAAGTAGCAGCAGCCGCTGCGGAAGTGGCAGCGTTAGCCTCACTTTGTGCCGCTGCATTTTTAGACGCTAGTGCATCTGCTTCGGCAGTTTCTTGAGTCGTTGTACTACTTATATTCGCGTAAAAACTAGCCATCCATTAATACCCATTAGCAATTTGTACTGTAGATCCCGACCCTTCGGAATCGCGTGAGTGCTGCACGATGCGGTTGTAGGCTGTTTGGTAATTCATCTCCCACTGGCTGCTGTCTGAGCCTAAGAAGTTAGCCGCTTCTACAAGTGAGCCGTACAGGTAAAGCTCTGGCACGGTGGACAAGAGCACATTTGTTGGTGCTGAATCTGACAAAGAAGCTACCTGTTGGTAGTAGATCATCTCTAATTTGTCAGTTGCCCCCATAGTTGGTTTGGGGAAAAAGGTGAGCTTCCCAACTTCTCTCGCAAAGTAGATGGGTATGCCCGAATAGGGTTCGTATGACTTGATCTCTGCTAGGCTTCTTCGTTCTAGCGGTTTGTCGTTAAAGAAGACATCTTTTGCTTCTAAAAAATCAACGGGGATTGTTGTGTATCCCTCAGTATCCAGAGAGATGAGAACCTTTTTTTCAAGGGTCGGTAAACGAACCTCATGAGCTATTCTCGATTCAGCTAGAGAAATAAAGTCAGGTATCTCGTTGGCTATATCTTCTCTGTTTAACCAGTTAGCGATTGAGGCTTTGAGGCCACTGTAGGTGTTCAAGCTCATAATCTGCCACCGCCTGTGCGTAGGTATGCATATTCTGGTGAGTTAAGTTTTTTCTTGAGACGCTTAACGTCATCGGCATTCGGAGACATCACATTGATGCCCTCCTTCATCCACTCCATAGCAACAACTGCTGGAATGCTTGCTACTCGCTGCATCTCACCCATTCGCCTACCTTCAGCTTGCTCTCTAGCAATCTTGTTGGCTTCTAAGATTGGGCTAACGTCTTGGCTGTGAGAGACGATCAGCTTGTCTTCTTGCTCATCGTGAATGATTTGTTCGTGCAGCATGTCGGACATGGAGAACCTCAGATATAAAAGAGGGACAGCCCCGAAGGGCTGCCCTCATAGGGTTTAAGCAGTTAGTGCTTCAATAAGGCCAGAGGCTTTACTGTTCTCACAAACAAGAGTGAGTTCTGTAAGCATTTGACGCTTCTCAGAGTCACCAGTTTTTGCAAGGTTGATGGTCTGCACAGGACGCAGTACGGCACGTGACCAATACTCTGTGTCCAAAACTAGAGCCGTGTTATTTTGGAGAAATCTATTAGGGACAATAGAAACTTGACCGAACGGACTCACGTATAAATCGACCGCTTGCACGATAGTCTTACCAGTGCCGAAATCACGCTCACGACCAGCAGAAGCTGCAAAGTTCGCAACTGTTACTGAGTGAGATGGAGTGACCTGAACCTGATTAGGATCGCCACCAGCTTCGTACACATCTTGCAATGTGCCTAAAAGCAGAGTTTCGGTAAACGCACGGTTAGAACCAGCAGTGCTAGTAGTGCTTGCATCGATCTGGTTCTGGGCAGACTTCAACTGACGAGCAGTTGTGCCGTTACCAGCAGTACCAGCTTGAAGAGCACCCACAAAACTATGTTCTATGTCTCTACGTAATTCTTTTCCTTTCATCGCGATGTTCATCGCTAGATCGCTAGACCTACCATACGTTCCAACGGCTTCTGAAGTGCCAGAGGACTGAACCACTTTGGTGAAGATCTGAGTGTTCGCAGATTTCATGGTAGTGGTGTTGTTCTCTGCTGCTCCAGCGTCTGCTCCTTCTAAGGCAGCATTGGTCGCCACTGCCGCCAACTCAGATTCTTGCCACTGGTGTAAAGTAGCTGAAGTAGAAGTCGTGCCGATTGAAGAGGTAAAGGGAGTTAGGGTGGGCGAAATATCGTAGATTATGTCTTCGATCATTTCTTTTTTACCTACCTGATCGTAGGTTTTTAAGGTATTTGCAACTGTTGGCATGGGAATATTTCCTGAATTAAGTACGATTTAAGAGGGCTTGAACAGCGTCCTCCATCGAACCTGACTTCTTGAGACGTTCACGCGACTTGCGATATTTCTCTTGTTTGCCTAAGTCCTTTGGATCTGCTTTCTTACCCGACAAAGTTTTCTTCGGTGACGACTTAACTTTCTTCTTCGTCTCCGTTTTTGCCTGATCAAATTGCATCGCCTTGAACATTGCCGTGATAGAGCGGTGATCTGTAATACTGTTGAACTCTTCTTGAGTTACTCCTAAAGAATTCTTGGCGTACTCGCCTACTGCGTAGTAGACATCATTGCTCCAATTGGGAATCGTTGACTTCAGAACAGTCAGGCTCTCTTTTGCGCGATCTTTCATCGCAGCCTGTTGCTGGGCTTCAGACCGTTGCATGTGTTCTTCTGCTTGAGACTTTATAAAGTTGTAAGTCTGTAGCGTCTGATCATGCATCGCCTTGGCTTGCTTATATTGGTCAGGGTTATCTACTGCTGCCTGTTCCCAGTTCACGCCTTCAAAGCGTGAAAGGTCTGCTCCAGCAGCAGTCAAGAGGGCGCTCAATGTGGATTCGTAGGACTGCGTTTGTTCTTCAGCAGCCTTACGCTGTTCGGCAACAGCTTGCGTCTTCTTGGTGTAATCGGATTGGCGCATATACCCCAGCTTGATTTCTTCAACGGAGACTTGTTCTCCATCAATTTCAATCACACCTTCGGTAATGACATCAGGCTCGTCTTCAGCTTCTTCCTCAGACTCTTCGGTTGGGTCTTCTTCGACCTCCTCTGATTCTTCGGTTTCTTCTTCAGCGAGTTCTTCAGCTTCTTCGATCACTTCATCGGTAGACTCATCTACCTCTTGCTCGTCTTCGGGCTGTTCGGTTTGTTCCTCTTCGGACTCCAGTAGTGCCACTAGTCGTGCTTGTACATCTTGATCTGCGTTAACAGAGTCCACTGGCGTGGTTTGCTCTTCACTCATCAGAACTGTCTCCTATATTTTACACTTCTTCTCGTTGTATTGCCAACTCGTAGTTGTTTATCAACCCAGCGAATTGTTGGACGAATAACTGCCCTGCTTTGTACATGTTGTACAACCGCTCTCTTTCCTCTGCGGCTTCAAGGGGGGTTGCCAGTATTTGATCCATTAACTGGCTGTTCATTTGCATGAATGCTTTGTTAAAAACTTCGCTTTCCAGCATGTTTTTAGCTGCATCAGCATCGGTGGCCGCTTGGCCTAGATCTAGCTCACTCATATAAACTCCACTAGGTGGTTGGTTTTGGTTTCGCCTTGGCTTTCGCCATTCGCCCCCGTGTTGGAGGCTTTGGTAGCGTTGTTTCTTTATCTAACTTTCCGTCTTTCCATTTTTGAAATTCATCAAACGCCTGTTTGCGCGATTTTTTCTTGGCGTACTTTTTCTCGTTCGCCTTCTTAATAAACTGCTCAAGTGCTTCTTGATTAACTGGCATATCGTTACCCTATTGATACGTTTCGTTTTTGAGTTTTCTCGACAGCGAGTTCCTTCTCATCCATTTCCATGTCGTGGTTCTGCTTCTCAACATCCATTAATAGACGACTGTCGTT
>Ga0315322_10000720_pt1 | contig 24837 bp, 16 predicted proteins | sample M110021515metaG_FD_203461 | JGI IMG/M metagenome (GOLD analysis project Ga0315322, IMG submission 203461) | Ammonia-oxidizing marine archaeal communities from Monterey Bay, California, United States - M1 100m 21515 | ecosystem: Environmental > Aquatic > Marine > Intertidal zone | place: USA...
GAGGAAGGCATGCGTTTCACAAACTGCTTCCAAGCTGCTCCCACTTGCTCCCCCACTCGCCACAATATCTATACCGGTCAATCGCCCTTCAAAACCGGTGCCTACCCGAATCACACCTTCGCCTTCGATAATACTCAAAGCATCGTCCATTACCTCAAAACCCTCGGATATCGTATCGCCCTCAGCGGCAAACGCCACATCCTCCCAACAGAAGTGTTCCCTTTCGAATACCTCGGAAAAGAAAACAATCCCGACTTCGATGTCGTCGAAACCTTCATCGCCGATTGCGTAAAGTCAGACACCCCGTTCTGCATCTTCCTCACCTCCAACGAACCCCATGCCCCCTGGGATAAAGGCGATACCAGCCAATACCCTCAGGACAAAATCAAACTACCTGCGACATTCGTCGACACGCCCGAAACGCGCGATGCGATGGCCCGCTATCTAGCCGAAGTCACCTACTTCGACGGACAAGTCGGTGACGCCCTAGACCTCATCGATCGCCACAAACTCACCGACAACACGCTCTTCATCGCGACAACCGAGCAAGGATCCAGCCTCCCCTTCGCAAAATGGACGCTCTACGATGCAGGCCTCCACACCGGTTTTATCGTCCGCTGGCCCGGCCACGTAAAACCCGGTTCGACATGCGATTCACTTATTGAATACGCCGATGTCGTACCCACATTCGTCGAAGCCGCAGGCGGCAAACCCGCAGCGATTATCGATGGCAAAAGCCTCATTCCTCTACTCAAGGGAAAGAAACGAACCCACAAGAAATACGTCTTCTCCGAGATGACCACCAAAGGCATCATCAATGCGCCCAAGCACTACGGAATTCGGTCTGTCAGGTCATTGAAATATAAATACATATGGAATTTCACTCCCGACGTTAAATTCGAAAATGTCGTCACGATCCCCGAAGACACGAAATGGGGCGAAGCGCAAGTATTCAACTCCTGGAAACGCGCTACGAAGACGGACCCCGATGCCGCGGAAAAAGTCCGCCGCTATCACCACCGCCCAGGCGAAGAGCTCTACGCGATCGATGAGGACACCGACGAGTGGAACAACCTCGCCTACAACCCGGAATACGCAGCCATCAAAAAACAACTGCGAAATGCCCTCCTCGCCCACATGGAAGAAGTCGGCGATCTAGGCCAGGCGACCGAAGCCGCAGCAGACCAGCGCAATGCCAAGAACTTGAAGAAAAAATAGATCCTCCACCAATCAATATTTACAGGATACGCTCCTGCGTCGCTTACATGATAATTCGACAATCATCATACTGCCGCAAAGCGGTATCATCTAGCGGCTTGCCGCGTATCATGTTAAAAATAACCAATTTTCTATCATCTTTCGTCGCTTCGCTGCTTCGAAACTGGTGCAACTCATTTTAAAATTGAGATTCTTCGTAACTCAACGCGATCGAGCTGGAGTAATTGAATAATAGAAACTGTCCAATTTCAGCAATCAACCAGACATCCCAAGCTCAAGCAACCCACTCGCTTTCCCTTGCCTCCAGCTATCCCTCTTTTCAAATTCATCCTTCATACCTCTTCCTTCATACTTTCTCACAAAAACCATGCGTTCCCTAACTCTGACCTTCGCGCTCGCTCTATCGGCGACCATTCTCAACGCAGACGACTACTCGCTGAAGTCTCCGTCTCAAGTAACCCGCCCCTGGATCGCTCCGGAAATCTGGACCACACCCATGATGGACTGGCAATTGAACAAGGGGCGCGTCGAGATCACCCAAGGCGGCCGAGGCCACGACCTCCAGCTTCTAACGCACCAAATGAAAGCGGGTGACGGAAGTTTCCGGATGTCAGTCCGAACAGGAGAACTCAATGCCCATTCTAAAGGCGGAGCAGCCGGTTTCCGCTTCGCAGTTACCGGAGCCATGCCGAACGAATATCGTTCAGGCCTCTTCTCAAGCAACGGCGTCAACGCCGGGATCACCACCGAAGGCAAGCTTTTCATAGGAGGCAAGTTCTCCCCGGAAACCCTCAATGTAGCGCTTCTTGACGACGTACGCCTCGACCTCGAAATTATCTGCAAGGGCTCCAACGCGTCAGCCACCATTACCGCCAAATCGGGTAATGGCTCGGTGGCGGTTATCGGCGAATTTTCCGCCAAAGTGAAAAGCGACCCACTCATCGGCAATATCGGCCTATTCGCCGGTCCCATCGACAACCAAGGCCAATCCAATGCTAGCCGGCGTGCCGGAGGCAATGGCGACTTCCGCTTCTGGTTCAAAGATTGGTCCGTATCAGGCGACAAAATTGCCGCTAAGCCTGAGCAGCGCTTTGGCCCCCTCCTCTGGTCGCAGTACACCGTGCACGACAACATTATGAAAATGACCGCCCACGTCGCTCCAGTTGGACCGCACGAAAACAAGGTCGTCATTCTTTCTATCAAAGAAGGCTCAAAATGGAATCCTGTCCGCCGAGCAGCCATTGATCCGCTTTCACGCACCGCCCACTTCCGCATCGAGGCTTGGGACAGCGCTAAGAATGCCGACTACCGCTTGAGCTTCGACTACGCAACCGCCCGCGGCACCGTGACCGACCACTGGGACGGCGTCATTCGCAAAGACCCAGTTGATCAAAAGGAAATCAAACTCGCTGCCCTTTCCTGCATGGTCGATTACGCTTTCCCGAATCAGTACATTTCCGAAAGCGTACGGGCCCAAAACCCGGATCTCGTCTTCTTTGCTGGCGACCAAATTTACGAAAGCGTCGCAGGATACAGCGTCGTCCGCACGCCTACTGTAAACGAAGTGCCCAGAGCAGCCCTCAACTATCTCCAAAAATACTGGCTATTCGGCTGGAGTTTCCGCGACGTACTCAAAGATCGCCCATCGGTCATCATTCCCGACGATCATGATGTCTACCACGGCAACATATGGGGCAACGGGGGTATGGCCATGCCCAAGATCGCCAAGACCACCAGCAGCTTCGGCGGTTACAATATGCATCCGAAATGGGTCAACATGGTTCACCGCACCCAAGTCTCCCACCTTCCCGACGCCTACGACCCAACGCCAATCAAACAAGGCATCACCGTTTACCATACCGAACTCAACGTCGGCGGAGTCAGTTTCGCCATCCTCGCTGACCGGATGTTCAAATCCGCTCCTGGCGATGCGCTCGACGAGCCCGTAGGTGGACAAGGTCGAATCGACCACGTAAACGACCCCGATTTCGATACACGCAAAATCGACAAGCCCGGACTCACTCTTCTCGGAGATCGCCAACTCAACTTCCTGGATGGTTGGGCCACTGATTGGAAAGGCGCCAAACTCAAAGCCGTTCTTTCCCAAACCCCATTCGGCTCCGTCGCCACCACTCACGGCAACATTAACGGCCGCCTCGCAGCCGATCTCGATTCCAACGGATGGCCGCAAAGCGGACGCAACCGTGCCCTCGAATCCATCCGACGCGCCCACGCTCTCATGATCCACGGCGACCAACACGTCGGCACGCTCACCCATCAAGGCGTCGACGACTGGAACGACTCCGGTTGGTCCTTCGCCCCTCCCGGAATAGCCAATGGCTACAAGCGACTCTGGGATCCTCTCGAGCCAGGAAAGAACCGTCAACCAGGATTTCCAGAATACACCGGCGAGTTCCTCGACGGCTTCAAAAACAAAGTCAATGTCTGGGCCGTCAACAATCGCCCCGACACGATCAACCCGAACTTCGAGTTTACAGACGACACTATGCTGACTCGCCTCCAAGGAACTGGGAGCGGATATGGTATTATTAAATTCAATACAGACACGCTGGAGACGACTCTAGAAAATTGGGGCCCCGACAAGAATTGGATGCCCAAGAAAAACCGAGGCCAATACCTCGGCTGGCCTCATACGATTTCCGCGGAAGATCAATACGGACGCAAAGCTGCCGCTCACCTTCCGAGCATCAAAGTACCTGGAAAATCCAATCAAAAAGCCAATGCTCAAGTACTCAACGAAAAGACAGGAGAAATCGAATACACGCTCCCAGTAAGCGGCAGCGATAACCTCTCCCTTAAAGTCTTCGACAAAAAAGCCACATACACCGTCACTCTCCGAGACACCGCCGGCGAAGAGCTCAAAAAGCTTAAGAAACAGCGTGCGAAGTAACAGGCAGCGGATGACTGGGGCAGTCAGTCGCTGCCAAGAATCGTGATCGAAGATTGGAAACTCCCAACCCATAGAAACATATAACTCTGAAGCATGAGCACCCCCAACAGAAGAAACTTTCTCAAGACCGCCACTACCGGTGCCATCGCCGCAGGGCTAAGTCCCACCTTCAGCTTGGCCCAAGAAAACTCGGGCCGAAAACCAAACGTCGTCATGATCTTTATCGACGACCTTGGATTCGGCGACATCGCTTGCTTCGGTAATTCACGAATTCCTACCCCGCACATCGATTCCCTCGCCACGCGCGGGGCGAAGTGCACCATGTCTTACATCACCAATCCACCCTGCTCGCCCAGTCGCTGCAGCCTCATGACCGGTATGTACGCTCAGCGCTACGGTAAGTCCGGCATGGCTCGAGGACTTCCTATCCCCGAAGACCACCCCACCATGGGCGAGTTCATGCGAGACGCCGGCTACGTAACCGGCCAGGTCGGCAAATGGGATATCGGCTCCAATAAACAAGGTCCTTCGAATCGCGGCTTCATGGAAGTAGCCAAACGGGCTCCAGCCGACCAATACGAGGCTACCTTGGAAGATGGCGGCATCGCCTACCTGACCGATCTCGACGGCGACTACATGGCGGAATTCGTTGACCGAAACGCCGACAAACCTTTCTTCCTCTACTTCTCTCCCAATGCCGTTCACTCGAAGGTCAAGGACACGCCGCAACATTATCGCGACCGCGTTCCTGCCGAAGATGGCACCGCCTACGAAGGCGCGGTCATCGCGGTCGATGACCAAGTAGGCAAGATGCTCGCCATGCTCGAAAAGCATGGCTTAGAAGAGGACACGCTGATCATCTTTTCAAGCGACAACGGAGCCAATATTCCGGAAGGCGGATTGTCGGAACCTTATCGTGGCGGCAAGGGCAAGGATACGCAACAGGAGGGCTGGGTCCATACGCCAAGCATCCTCTCTTGGCCTGGAACAATCCCTGAAGGAATCACCTACGACGGCAAGATGGCGACCATTGACTTCTACACCACCATGGCCGCTGCCATCGGCAAAACCGCGCCTAAACGCTGCGACGGGAATAATCTCTTGCCCTACTTCAGAAGAGAGAAGAAAGGCGACGCTCACGAATACCTATACTGGCACAACGCCGATCCCACCGATGCACCACGACGCAATCTCTACGCCGTACGCTGGAAAGATTGGCGCATGGTCAAGTACCCAGACGGATGGTGCCTCTTCGACCTAAAAAAGGACCCCAAGGAACTGAAAGATCGGGCATCTCAGTACCCGGAAGTGATCGATCAACTACGCAAACGCTACGATGCCTTCGTCAGCACTCTTCCGCCCCTAAAGCCGAGCGCCGACTACAAGGGCGGTGGACAAGTCCCTAAAGGCTGGGGCTGGGAAATCGGGAAAGGATAGAACGCTTACTACAATACCTGTTTTTCGTCGGTGACTTTAGTCTTTCTCAATGGAAATCGTTTCTCAGGACTTCGAATTCTGGAACAACTCCTCGATCGGTCACCTCTAGGAAAATCTGTGACCCCGCCTTATCTATAACGATGGTCCAAACATCTCCAGTTTGATTCATCGTAACAACCGGATGCCGTTCCTCCGGTCTCAATGCAAAGCCGGCCATCATTAGCAGCGGATTCTCTACCGATCCATCAAGGCTACTTTCAATATATCGATATTCATAATCAGCCAGGTCCTTGGGGACTTTATATACCGTCCGCACATTGTTCACTGGAGCCGATCCGCCAAGGTATCCATAAAAACGAGCCCTTGGGCGACTGATTTCAAACCTACGGCCACTGACCTTCGCGTCACCTTGACCATCCTTGTTCTCCACATGCCAAAGGGCCGACAATTCCGTCATCCCTTTTGGCTTTTCAACCTTGTCCAAAACAACAAAACAGGACGCTTGAGGAAACCCGATCACCGTGCGCGTCACCGAACTCAGTTCAGGATTGTACCAACGATAAGCGGCAGTGGCATCGCTTACCCACCAAGCAAAACCTGGACGTTCTCCTGATCGAATTATCCGGGCACTCGATTTCGATTCGTTAGTGCCTTCTTCCCCTTTATGGTAATGCTGCTCCAGTCCGTCGATTAACACTGTGTTGTGTCCTATCGAACCGCGAAGTTTCCATTCCGCCGAATCCGCACTGTAATTTAGTTTAGTATGATCGGCCAATAGAATTTCGCCCAACGCCTTAAACTGAATACTGTTGCGATCCGCGTGCTCGTGATTCGCAGGGAGCCCACTACGCATTGCCAAAACGAGATCATCCATTTCGTATCCATCTCTCAATACAATCCAATCGAGATCGAGTTTCACGAAATGAGTAGCTGCGTCAGGAACAATTGGTTTCACTGAATCGTCATAGTGCAGGAACGAAAACAAATCATGAGGACTGTAATTTAAACCGATAAACTGCGATCGCCCATCCCTCGCATTGGCCGCTACCCAGAAAGCGGTTGAGGATGCCATCGTGCGATTGGCATCACCGAAGCTGACCGATCCATACTTATCCAAGGAATTTGGTAGATAGAGGGACAATACATAATCCATCAATCCCTGAAAATTGGCCGAATCGAAAAAATCGATACCGCGTTTACGCTTCACGACCTCCATGGCCATTACTTGATGGGTCATCGCATAATTCGCATAAGCCACAGCTTCATCGTAACTGCCGTCTGGCTTCAATAACTTGTTGAACGTTACGATGCTATCGAGAAGCGTTTCCTCCCATGCCTCCACGCGGTCATCGTGACCTTCCAACGCATATATCCCCAAAGCGAACCCGCCATTAATAACTGCCCGAAAATTATTGTTCCCCAGAATGGTCGGCCACCGGCTCATATCAATCGCGGGCCTTTCGTTATACGGATCTCCAGGAAAAAAAGACCAGCCCTTCACTTTGTCTGGGTGACGCATTCCGTAAAGGGCCCTATAGATGGGCAAGCATCCTTTTTCCGCGATGGCCTCGCGTACAAAAACTCGCTCTTCCTCGGTGAAAAGATCATATAGCCAGTCGTAGCAAAGTGCCGCGTAAGTCGCTTTCTTCCCCGTAGTCAAAAATCCAAGCGGCAAGTCGCCTGCTTCAGCAAAGCGAGCCCAACGCTCTTCCGCGGCAAGAGCCAAAACCGATTCCTTCGCCCGCTGCCCGCGCTCTGAATCTCCAGTAATCAAATAGAGAAACGCTTCGCGCATACAATTTTGATCGTCCTCCAGATCTTGGCCCAACAGTTCTTCCCAATAAGCCTGAAAAACGGGAAGCTCCGTCTTTTCCCGCATACGATCGATATCCGGTTTTGAAAAGAGCAGTTCCTCCTCCACTCCCAAGGCAGAGACGAATGAAACAAACAGCGTGAGCAGTCCAAAAGGGACTATAAGTATTCTCATATTCGCAGGATAGGAAATTCACACAGAATTCCCAAGCGCTTTAAGGCCCCTTTTTCTTGTATTGTAAAATTTGGAATACGCCCGTCCCATGCGAGCAGTCAACAGGATCTATGGACTGTTTTCACCGTACCCGTTCATCGGTTTGTTAATCGGAGAATTTCTATTTCGAAAGAATCGGACCCGTACCCTGAGGATTGGTCGTGCGAGGACGATCGATTTTCGTCGCACTATTGGAAATCGTTGAACGATCCCATGATAAGATCTCTGCATCATCGATTACCTTAAGATGGAGGTCTTTAATTTCGACCCGATAGGGATTCCCGTTGTGTAGTTGAATCGCCAACAGACCATCCAATGCTCGGCCCTCTTTATGATGATCGATCAACTCTGAAGTAATCTTACCATTCACTCGATGAATCAGATGATTGCCACGAGCCTCCACAGAGTATTCAGTCCATTGAGAAAGGTCCGCTTTCACCGGCTCATGTTCCGACAACAACCAACGCTCGCCTTTCCTATCAAGCATAACATTTTTCCCATTAAGTCCAAAGATACCACGTCCTTTCTCCTCGTAGGTCATGCCCGTGTGTTCGATAGCTGGATGTGCATCGCATTGATAGCCGGCAATTGCATACGGACCAACTTTCGGCAGCACTCGACTGCGATACTGGATACCGGAATTATTATCTCCTATCAATCGCATTGTTGCTCGTAATTCGAAATCCCTCACCGTCCCATCTTTCCAGATCAAAAAGGTATTGTGAGCCAAATGTCCGGGCCCATCGCAGGTGCCAACAACAATACCGTCCTCAACTTTCCAGAGCCCCGGAGCACCCTCCCAACCAGTCAGGTCCTTTCCATTGAACAAGGAGACGAAGCCCTTTCCCGCATCCACCCTATCCTTAGTCAGCGTCGCAATGAGGTAGTCCGTGGCGCTCGCATGCTTCACTCCTGGCGCCTGCGGATAGACTAGCTCAGTATCTACTCCGATCTCCCTGCAATGCTCCTGCAATTTCAATCCAAAATTCGCCGTATGCGTAGGATCTTTCTGGTCCTGCCCAAGCTCTGGTGGATTCGAATAATTAAGATACACAGGAGGGTCATCCTTTGTCACTAGGGCATAAGGCGAATACTCGGCGATCCAAGGCAAAATAGAATCCCTTCCCTCAAGAAAGGAATCGAATTTCATCAGCCCAAAGGCATGCCCACCGTATCGACTATTTGGAGTCCACATTTTCATTTGCTTCGGGTCAAGCGATGTCTGGGCCCCATTGACAGCAGCACACCAAAGACGAGAAGACTCACGAGCAACAGGATCTTCGCTATCAGGATCCGCAAGATCGTCATGAAAAGCCAACCACAAGCTAGAGCAAGCCCCGGCAGAACCTCCCGCCGCTCCTATACGCCTTTTATCAAGCCCCCACTCGTCTGCTTTGCTACGAATGAATTGCAGGGCTCGAGCCGCATCATGCAAAGGCACCTTCACCGGTGGTTCAATTCCCGCATCGACCGCTTGGGACACGTATCGATAATTAATTGCCACGATCGAGATGCCGGCTGCTAGCAGAGCATTAGGCTCCGCGAAACGGTGAAGCCGTTCCTTCGAACCGCCATTCCAACCACCACCATGAATCACGAGGACGACCGGAGTCGGCCTGTCCGAATCAGCTTTCCAAAAATCGAGAACATGACGTTCATGATCGCCATAGGCCACTTCGGTCAAGGTAGGCTTTGGCACAGAGGCATCGTAACCCTCAGGCTTACGCTCAGCGGTTTGAGCGGTTGCGAGACTAGCTAAAGCGAAGTCAACAATAAGAAGAATCAGGGGAGCACGAAATTTCATCCTTCCCAAAGTGACATCGTAACAAGAACCAGGTCAACCCGACACTACTCCCGCACCAACTATCAAACACAATGTAGCTACGCGAGAAACTCGCGTGGATTTGCAAACCAGCGAGGGACTCAGAAAACCCTCCCTTCCACTTATCCCACTATTTACATCTTGTAATACTCTTCCCAGCCCTTGCGAGGCGCTGGGTCGAGGAGAGCATTGCCTGTCTTATTATTCGTGATTCGCCGGGTTTTCGGATTGAACTTTATCGTACCTCCAAGTCGTTGAGCGATTACTCCAAGATTAAATACTTGCGTGAGTTCTCCGCTAACATGGAAAGGCGAACGCGACTCTTCTTCTCCCTTACAAGCTAATAGATAGTTGGCGTAGTGATTCGAATTCTTGCCAGCGATGCGGGGCAAGGTTTCCCGCACCTCCATAAACTTCTTTTGCGGAACGACTCGCAGGGCATCCGAGTGACTGCCCCCCGCAAACGTGAGATCTTTGCCGTAAATGATTTTTCCCGGTTTGCTTATATTGAGCTCGCCGAGATCATCTTCGACTTTCGGAAGGTTTTCCTTTCCGTCATACCAAGTGACCGTGCAGGCAGGCATCGCTTTTCGTTTGGCAAACTGAAACTGGATCGTGGAAGCTTGAGGGAATACGAGATCATTCGCTCCGTCACGCTTTAGAGCGGTGATTCTGCGCGGCAGTCCTAATTCAAGGAAGCGATGGGCAGTATCCAATATATGAGGACCCCAATCGCCAAAAGCTCCGCTACCATAGTCGTACCAGCTACGCCACTCCTGCGGGTGAAGTTTATCGCTAAATGGATGTACCGGACCGCTACAATGCCACGTATCCCAATCCATACCCTCTGGAAGGGGCTGATTTGGATATTTCTCAACAGACGCTCCCCAGCCATGCCAGCGACGATCTTTATTCATGAACGCACTGATACGATTCACATCTTTGATAACTCCCGCCTCGGTCCACGACTTGAACTGAAAATAATTCGCTCCCGAATGCCCTTGGTTTCCCATTTGCGTAACCACACCACTGCGCTCAGCCAAATCGATAAGTCGCTCGCATTGCCCAAACGTGTGAGCGAGCGGCTTTTCAACATAGACATGCTTGCCCAACGACATCGCTAGCATCGCAACGCAAAAGTGAGCATGATCCGGAATCGCAATAAGTACGGCATCGATCTCATCAGCCATCTGATCAAACATCACCCGGAAATCGGTAAATCGCCGCGCGTTTGGATGATTAGCCTGAGACTCTTGCGTATGTTTACCTTTTAAATCCACATCGCAAAGAGCCACCACGTTGCAATGGCCGGATGCGTACAAGTTACTCAAATCACCTCTTCCCTGATTTCCGATACCGATCGCTGCCAAATTTACACGCTGACTAGGCGGGAGCTGCCCTCCACTTGACTTCTGACCGAAAACGAAATGACTCGGCAGAATTGAAAACGAAGCAAAAAGCGCTGAGCGCTTCAGGAAAGTTCTACGGCTACTCATCAGAGGTAATTTTTTCATGAGATTCTTGCTATAGAAAAGAAGGGGAAATCGCAAGCCTCAGAACGCATCACTCAATATTCTAGTCCCCGATTAGTGCGATTGTTATCGTCGGCTCTGGCTTTCCGTATCGCCTCCCGCTGTTGATCGTTGTAAAAATCTGTAGTGAGGGGCTTCCGTTTTAGACCTGAGAGTTCTTCCAGCATTCCGAGCAGGGCGTCGACGATGATAGGTTCTGCATCCAGCTCCAGTCCAGCAGTGCGGGCGGGCCAGGTCGTATAGCCACCGAGAAAGTGTTGTTCCGGAGGGGGAATGTATCCGGCAGCGCCATTGGCGAGCTCCATATTGAAAGTAGCCTCAAATGGGCTCTGGGCTTTGAGCTTCAATCCAGTGATCCCATAGACTTCATTCGGCATGGCGGTAATCCCGAGGTCGCCGATACGAATCGCCTGAAGGACGAGCTCCTCTTTAGGGTGTTCAAGAAACCAGACAACCTGTTCGGCGTAGACTTCCGGACGATTTCCCGGGCGACGATCGCCGCGCTTGGCGTTAAGTTCCGCAGCCCAGGCCAAGCGTTCCGCGCCAGCTAAGCGACGATCGAGAGTAATCGTGGTTTCGACCATTGCCAATTTAGAGGCATCGATCTTGTAATCGATTGTCTGGTACGCATCGAAAGCAATGCTGGCTAGCTCCTCCGTATATTGTTCGATTCCGTAGTTCTCTTTTTTCGGTCTGGAATAGTTCATCCAGTGAAGGTCTCCGGAGGTGCCTTGCGACATCGCGGCGACAAAGGGCCGTTCCGCCGAATCGGAAGCCGAGATTCTTTTTTCCATAAGCTCGCAAAACCGACCATAGTAGTCAGCTGAGAAACCTCCGCTAACGCCGAAGTAGTGCATCGAATAGTTAGCCAGCAAGCCGATGGGGCGGCTTCCGTCCGCAGACTCGATACTGATCAACGAAAGGCCGGAATCGACAGGTCCGGCTTCGCCAATGTAATCAGGATTCTGATACTGCGGATGCATCATGGCGCGGACCGTTTTCTCCCCGAAAGGGTCATCGGCATAGCTGTTCGGATGCTTCAGCCAACGCCGGTTATGGGTATGCTCCGGCGCATCGACGACCGTCCAGCCAGTTCGAGCAGGTTCGAGATTCTCATAGGCCGATGCGATCCCTTCGGCAATTTTTGGAGGCAGGAATTTATCGTAACTGGGATCGCTGCTACTGCCAAGGCACATGTCCATGACACTTGGCGCACTGTGAGTGTGAGTGGAGGAAATCAGGATGCGATCAGCGGGGATACCGGTTCGTTTACTGGCCAGGACCTTAGCTTGATTGCAGACGTCTCTGGGAATCATGCAGGAATCGACCACGGCGATGGCAATGATTTCGTCCTCGGACTTGAATACAAAACAACGAGCGTGCAAGCGATCGAGAACCTGGTCCAAGGTCTGCTGGATAAAGCCGCCGTTACGGATTGCGGGAAGCTTCTCCGGCGTTATGTCAATCGAGTGGGCGCCTACCTGCAACAATACCGCGTTTGGCTTACAACCAGTGTAGAGAGTCGCAATCCCGATCACCATCGAAAGTCCGATTATTATTAAAAGAGGACCTACTGACCAACGTAGTCGTTTCATATTGGTTCCTTTCATCTCATTATTTCGCCGCAGCGACATAGGCGATTACATCGGCCAGGTTCTGTTGAGTCAGACTCGTTTCCAGGCCGTCCGGCATGAGCGACCTTCCTGTATTGGTCAATGACACCAACTCGGACCTCAGAATCACATGCTCCTGGTTTGCCTGGTCTCTGATCGTAATGTTGGCACCCGTTTCCGAAATCAAAATTCCCAGGACCGATCGGCCGTCTTTAGCGCTGACCAGGTAGGAGCCGTATTTGCTTTCCACAGACGCATTCGGATCCAGAATGCCAGACAGCAGCGAGGCTGGGTTTCGGTCGGTGACCGATGCTAGATTAGGCCCAAGTTCAACCCCTACTCCATCCAACTGATGGCAAGCGATACAGACCGACTGAAAAACCAATTTGCCACTTTCCACGTCCCCTTTCAATTCCAGTGCCGGTTGGAAGGCTTTTATCACCCTGAGGCGATCCGCGTTAGATTTTGGCAACAGTTCCTTTGCCCGCACCCTCATCTTTTTGTCACGATGAGTGATCAATAACTGCCGGATTCCCGCACTCAATTCTGTCGGAGCGATCTCTTTGAGTTCAATCGCGTCGAGCAATTTCATCAGCCAGTCGGAGCGTGTCGTCAAAACGTTCAACACCTCTGAACGAATTGACGGAGTATAACCCCTCCAACCAGCTATAAGGACTTCCGGCACTTCCGATGCCGACAATTCGCCCAAACGGGAAACCGTTACCACCTGAATTTCGCCCGGGGTTTGCACGCCTAACAACGATCCGAGGGAATCGATATCCGCAGCGAGAGTACCCGCTTTTCTAGCCATCAAACGAATGGCCGCTTTTCGCTGCCTCTCAGGTGAATCGTCATGCAAAGCAATTCGTCGGGCCGAAGCCATTACACCCTTTACGCGCTCCAACACATCCGAGCGTAAATCGCTTGTCTCTTGAGTAGGCGTTTTCCGTCGATCAATAGCATCGAGCAGATTAGCCACAGCACCGTATTGCCACTCGAGATCCGTTCCTTTTGTCAACACGCCACCCAGAGCTCTAATCGTCGCTTCGCGATTATTATACGCAACGGCCAGGTCTAACAAAGGGCCGAGAAGCTCGCCTCCCCGACCATTTTTGTTCCGTTCATTCAATAGCGAAAACAAAACACCCTCTAAGTTTTCTGTATTCACGGAACTGATAATTGCCGCAGCCATAAAGGGGTCCGCTCCATCGGCGAACGCCAAACGACCCAATGCAGTCGCTACCGCCTTTCCGCTCCACTCACCCAGGCTGTAGGCAAGTTGCATGCGGACTTTGGCATCCGTGTCATCGACCCGCTTCAACAAAGCTTCTCGTAATTCCGAATGATCGTTTTGCAAAGTTTCCGACAATACGACCGCGTGCTTTCGAATACCGGGCGACGGATCGGTTACCGTGCTTTTCAGAACCGCAGGAGTCAGGGCATCCAATCCCTGCAATGTATACAACGCATGCAGACGTGCCAATGGCTGCTTGCTGGCTGTCGCCATTTTCATCAACTCAGGAACCACTGAAGCGTCGTTGCGATCCACTAGCAGAGCTTGAGCCGTGTCCCTCTGCCAGCCGTTTCTATTATCCAGGACCGACACCAACTCGCTGCTGGTCAACGTTTCGAAGTTGGGCGGCTTGCGCAGTTTCTGCCCCTTGCGGTATACGCGATAAATGCGTCCTCGATCATCGCCCTGACGATAGAAATTCTTCAGCTCAGCCTTTCCTGCATCGGGCAGAAACTGCGGATGTTCGATCATATAACGGTACATATCCGCCACCCAGAGGGCTCCATCAGGACCCGTCCGGACCATAACCGGACGACTCCACCGGTCTTTCGAAGCAAAGAAATCCACACCGTCGCTCAACTCCACCGGCCCATCGAGAGAAACCGTAAAACTCACCCCATCCGACTCCGATCGATTGTGCTGAACCAAGTTGCCAAACGGCTCGCAAGTGAAAATATCGATCGTGCCGAAATCCAACTCGGGAAACAGCCGGTCATCCCGGTAAACCATTCCTCCGCAAGCCGAAGTAAACCGTCCCACCTGTTCAAATCCGTGAAAGCGTTTCTGATAATCCTTGTATGGATACACCTTCGGATTTCGAGGAAGCACCAATTGCTTGCGAGGATCAGGCGATGCTGCATGGGGATTTCGTCGGATGTATTTATCTTTTAAGACATAGTGCCACATCGGATAGCTATTCATTTCCCCAAACCAATTGCCCCAATCGTCCCGATTGCGGCCAAATTGACTTGGACCAGACTGCGGATTCAGCTCGCCGGTTTCCGCATTGAAACGGAAATCCCGACTGCCCAGTTCAACGACCTTCCCCGTCTTCAAGGATTTGATACGACTACCGGCACCATATTTCGCGTTATGAGCTCCACTTGCGCAATAGATCCAGTTGTCCAGCCCTCGGATCAACCCGTTCACGCGCAATTGCTGGTTTCCCGTCTGGAAACCTTCAAACAACACATGCCGCGCGTCCGATACTCCATCCCCGTCACTGTCTTCCAGATAGAGAATCTGAGGGGCAGCCGTCACAAGCACGCCCTTTTTCCATGGCAAGACCCCATTGGGAAAAGACAAGCCTTCGGCAAACACGACCGACTCGTCGTAACGTCCATCGCCCGTATTGTCACGCAACCACCGCACTCGCCCGCCCGCCTTTCCTTCGCCATCCATTCCCATGGGATAACCCGCCATCTCTGCGACCCACAGCCGTCCATCCGCTCCCCAGGTGAAGGCGACCGGATCCATAACATCCGGCTCAGCGACGACCAGCTCGACCTCATATCCCGCGGGAACATGGAGCAGAGCCAGGGCATCCTTAGGCTCCACAGGCTGAGAATCCAGTTCGCTAGCCGCAGCGCCGAAAGGCGAGACTGCCAAGCACAAAACGGAGAAAAGACACGACGAAAATTTGAAGGGATGACGTTTCATTAATATTGGGTGCGGTGTGCGATCATCTCAAGAGTTGGGGAACCGGATTGGAGACTTTTCCAGGAAGACGCTGGCCCTGGCCCTGCACCCCCTGGTCGCCGAGTTCCGTTCGCGCTTCATCGGCGATTCGTTTGAGTCGGGCCACGACATTCGGATGCTCCAAAGCGACATTCTTCTCGCTGGCAATATCCTCAACCAAGTTGAACAACAAATACTCCGCTTTCCGATCCTCATTGAAATGCGGATGCCGCCGTGCGGACTCGACCGGAAGAAACAGTTTCCAAGGGCCGGAGCGAACCGCCTGAAGCTGCTCTTGATGGTAGTAGTAAAAGGATTCGTAAGGCGTCTTCGCATCCGCATCGCCAAAAAGCAACGACGCAATGTCGTGACCGTCAACGGAGCCCGCAGAAGGCGGATTACCGCCTGCAAGCTTCACGAAAGTAGGCAGCAGGTCCATCGTCGTTACAAGTTCACTACAGGTGGTGCCAGCCGGAACTTTTCCCGGTTGCCAAACGATGGCTGGGACGCGGAATGCGCCCTCGCCGGTCGTGTAGCCTCTGCCATGTAGCGGGAGGTTCGATCCACGGCGTAAATCCCCGGGCTCCCGGTTGATGGGCGCTCCATTGTCGGAGGTCCAGATAACGAAGGTATTCTCGGCGATCCCCAATTCGACGAGTTGATCGTGCATCACCCCCATCGACCAATCAAGTTCCTCGATAGAATCCCCCCAGGGGCCGTTCCGACTTTTGCCTTTGAAATCCGGACTCGAAAAAGGCGCTGTCGTGCTGCCTGGCATGGCTTGCGGGAAATAGAGAAAAAACGGTTCATCCCGATGCTCGCCGATCCATTCCATAGCCCGCTCCGTGAGGCGCTTCGTGAGCGTATCGCGATCGCAAGGCGCTTCGACAACGGTTTCGTTTTCCATCAAGGGAAGCGGCGGCCAACCAGGCTGCTTATCCCCGACCATGTCATCGCTATACGGGAGGCCGTAAAACCAGTCGAACCCCTGACGCGTTGGCAGAAATTCCGGCTGATCGCCGAGATGCCATTTCCCAACAATCGCCGTTGAGTATCCCTCCTCCTTTAGAGCTTCCGCGATAGTGGTTTCATCCGGGTTCAGTCCGTAGGGCGAGATTGGGCGCAGTACCCAGCCGTCGTGATCCGTCACATGCATTCCAACGCGCTGCGAATAACAGCCGGTCATGATGCTAGCGCGCGAAGGAGTGCAAACCCCTGCAGTGACACAGAAATGCGTGAACCGCCTACCCTCTTCGGCCATACGGTTGAGATTCGGCGTGCTATGCAAAGTCGATCCAAAAGGTTCAATGTCGCCGTAACCGAGATTGTCGCAGAATATTACGATGAAATTCGGCTTCTTCTCATCGGCCCGAGCCGCTACATAAAGCCCGCAAAACGACGTCAAAAACAAGCAGACTCCGACTGCGCGCGTTACTGATAAAAAATTCCTTTTTAGCAACCTAGACTTGAGTTGGGGGTTCCTTCTCCGAATAAAAGTCGTCCCGAGAAAAGTAAGGGAGAAATGAACACTCGCAGCATTACCATCATGATGCGAGCCATTTTAGGAACAAGAGATAGTGACGGATATTCCTAACGCGTCAGGAAGCCACGTTCCAGATTCTATCCTACAAATGGCTAGGTGGATCTGAGACTCCGGACGAGCTTGATTCGCAAAGGTTGCACCTTGACCACATTAATAGGTAGCACATGCTCCAAAAGCCCCTTCCCCTTAACTCTTCTTTCCATTGCCTCAATACCGCCTTATGAAATACAGAAACCATTGGATAGTCGTGCTTGCGATACTTGGACTCACTACACTTACGTTCAATCGCACCAGCTACGCAGCACCGGAACCGAACCCAAAAGCCGAACCGGACATCAATGAAACGCTTAAAAGCATCAATAGCAGCTTCAAGAATACCGAAGTGCAAATCATCAATTGGCCGGATAAGCTGCACAAGCGATTAGGCAATCTCAAGAAATCCGCCTTTATTGCATTTCCAACCCAAAGGCCTTCCCGAAAGCTTCCCTTGCTCATAACGCTACATGGTGGTGGCGGGAAAGAGATGAGCCTACAAAAGCAGCTCGTGCGATCCTCACAAGTTAAAGGACTCGCTCTTGCCGAACTTACAGGGAAAAACCTAATACTACTGGACCCAAATTCCTCTGATAATTGGGATGCGGATACGCTCGACCGTATGCTTGATTACGTCCTCAGAACTTACAAGGAAATCGACAAAAGCCGCATCTACGTCATGGGCCACAGCATGGGCGGACGCGGAACCTGGAGCTGGATCCTTAAATCCGCCGACCGGTTCGCCGCTGCAGCTCCCTGCGGATTTCCAAATGGATCCAGCAAAGAAGGAATAGAAAACCTCACCAAACTCCCAATCTGGGGACTGGTCGGAGGCGATGACGGCGACAACGTAGCAGGTATCCAACAAATGACCGAAAACCTACGCGCCACAGGCAATGTAAACGTTAGGCACACGGCATTCCCAGGCGCGAAACACGCCCAAGGAAACGCCGCCGTTTTCAGCTCCATAGAATTAGTCGACTGGATGCTAAGCTTTTCCAAGTCGGCTCGATGAATTCTGAACCGTCAAAAGAATTTTTTCTAAAACGTTGGAGACGAAAAATCCGTGTTCTAAGAGAAGCGGAAAGAAGCGACAAGACGATCTTGGACGTCTGCCGCGAGCAGCTCTGGGCTCTGACCGAGGCGCGAGTTGTAATCGAAGACTGGCGATGGAAGTACAACAATATACGGCCCCATCACTCGTTGGGCTACATTACTCCACTGGAGTTCTCTTAGGAACTGCTGGAGGAACCCGAACCAAACCATTGTCGGGCCTCCTTGCGACCCGGCATTGACAAGCTATACAACATCAACCACATCACCAAGGCGTCCCGGCTAACGAAAGCGATGGCTCAGTTCGGGTAACTCGATCAGCGGCATTGCTAGCCTTTGAATTTCATTTTGCAAACGAGATGTGAACGATAATTAGATCCATGATTCTCTTTGTTGAAATATGCTCCTCATTTATAATTCTTTCTCTGCCTTTCCTTGCAATTTGCGGGCATCGTGCACCAATTGCCTACCAGGATGCGAGCGAGTTCCCTTTAGTGAACCCCGAGCCAAACATTAACAACTACGGAAAGTGATCAATACAGACATAAAGAACTGCACCAGCGAAGCGATGGAGTTCATAGATATGTGTGCCGATGAGCTGCGAGACGCAAATATTGATTGGGCGGCACGCCGTGCATTCGTGCTTGAGTCGCTAAATTTAGACAAGGCATGGTCGCCCACGCCGGAGGAAATTGAGTTCGGTGCACGTGTCGCCTGGCGCAACAATGCAAAATGCATCGGGCGCCTCTTTTGGTCATCGCTCCAAGTAAGAGATCGCCGCAAGCTAAGTGACCCTGATCTTGTGGCAGAAGATCTACTTGAGCATATACGTTTAGCGACTAACGGAGGCAAGATTCTTCCCATCATAACTGTCTACTCACCGGCTGACAGAGCAGGACCACAACTGCGGATCTGGAATGATCAATTATTCGGCTATGCTGGATATGGACGACTGGCGGATGGTTGCTATTTGGGCGATCCGAAAAACGAGGCCTTTACGCAGAAAGCCCTTGCTCTTGGCTGGCAATCGGATCGTACCAATTTCGACTTGCTTCCGTGGATTATCCAAAAGCGCGGCGAAGAGCCGCGCCTATTTAAGCCCCCAAAGACAGAATGCTTGGAGATCAGACTGAAACACTCAAAATTCGATTGGTTCAGGGACTTAAACTTACGTTGGTATGCTGTGCCAATACTATCGGGAATGAATTTAAGTATCGGTGGCATAGAATTTCCAGCCGCTCCGTTTAACGGCTGGTATATGGAAACGGAAATCGGGTCCCGCGACTTGGGGGATACTGCACGTTACAATGTTTTGCCGAAAATAGCCGAGCTCATGGGTCTATTGCGGCCAACTGAGGATCCTTTATGGAAAGATCGGGCGTTAGTTGAATTGAATGAAGCAGTTTTGCATTCTTTCAATGAAGATGGCGTGCGTATCGTCGACCATCATCGCGCCTCTTCAGAATTTATGCGATTTGTCGCCGCGGAAAAAAAGCAAGGCCGTCTCACTTCAGGAAACTGGAGCTGGCTAGTCCCACCTATGTCTGGTTCCACGACCGATGTCTTTCACCAAAATTGGAAGGACCTAAAAAACACGCCTGCCTACCTGTACCAAGACCATGCCTGGAAACAGAATTTGGAAACGATCTAGCACCTAGATGCTCAAGCTCTTGAAAAGCTCCCATGATGCTAACGCTGCAAGTCTGCGATCCTTATCGCCCGATTTGAGCTATTTAATAAATCGTCTCAAAGAAACACTATAATTCAGTAGCTCAATGCTTTGGCCTTAGTCGCCACCCAATCATTCACTTTTACCCCTATACCCCATGAAACATCTCGTCCCTATACTCTCACTCCTGTTCGCTCTAAAAGGGTTCGGCGCCGAAACCAAGGTGCTACCACTTCCACACGGATCGTGGACAGATCATGGTCTCGACACCGCCCAGCGTAGTGCCATCCGACAGGCATTCCAGCGAGGCATCGACGAGAAATTCATTCCGGGCGGGTCGCTCATGATCATCCACAAGGGAGAGGTAATTCTTCAGGAAGGATTTGGCGTGGCGAATCTTGAAAGCGGAGAGCCATTCAAGGCCAATGCCCCTTGCCGTATCGCATCGCTAACCAAACCACATACCGCCACTACCCTGGCTCTGTTAGCCGAAATGGGGAAATTGTCGTTTAGCGATCCGGTCAGTAAATACCTTCCCGCATTCAAGAAACTCAAAGTCCGCGGGGAAAATGGCGACGCAAAGCCAATCACCTTGGCAATGTGCCTTTCGCATACCGCTGGTTTCGCCAGCAACAACCAGTTAAAAGCAGGAGAATTTGATTTGGATTTAAACGGGAGCCTAGCGGAAGTAGTAGACGAACTAGCCAGCCAAGAACTATTCTACGAACCTGCCACGGCCTATGGGTATAGCCGCCTTGGATACATGACCGCAGCGCGAGTCGCCGAAGTCGTGACCGGTAAATCGTTTGAAGTCGTAATGGAAGACGTTCTCTTTGCCCCAGTGGGCTCCACCGAATCCACCTTCGACTACCAATCCATGATCGATCGGATTCCTTCCCCTTATGTACGAACCAAAGGAGGATTCGAACTTCGGACAGGAGAACCCATGGGCACCGTAACCAATCCCGGCGGCGCCCTCATCGCCACCCCGAACGACGTGGCACGAATGCTCCTACTTCACCGTAACCAGGGCAAAGTGGACGGGAAACGCGTACTATCCAAAAATACCCTACAACAAATGTACGTATCCCAGCCCGGACGCGGCAAAGCCAAGTACGGCCTGGGATTCAATATCCTACAACAAAGACCCGACGGAACCGCTAGCCGCATTCAGCACACAGGTGCATCCGGAACGATCGGCATCATCGATTTCGATCTCGATCTAATCGTGATCGCTCTCACCCAAGTCCCCCAAGCCCAAACCAACAAATGGCGAGGCCCTTTGTTGAAAACCGTGTTCGGAGCTTTTGAAGCGACCGAATAGATCGGATTCACCCATGAAGATCAATTGTAGAATGGGTCGCTGACCCGTCAATAATGACAAGGTGTCGCTTCCTCCTTCGCGTAAAGCTTCGGAGAGACGCGGTCATCGAGACGACCTACACCAAAACTCACGCAGAACAAAAACCCTTCTAGCCAACCGGTTTGATTTTCCAACCTTTACGATACGTTTTGGAGACGAAATGACTGGCTTCGTCGAAGTTCGTAAACGAAAGCGTCTCACTATTCCACTGCAACGTTTCGTCTGGAAATCGGCTCGCTATATTACCAAGTTGAACGGCCTCGGTTAAGGGACCTCCATAGTCGAATCCGTCGCTGGGCTGGAGCCCGGACAAACAGCCGTCTACGAATCCGTGATAATGGTTAAGGTCATCGGCTATTTCAATACTACCTTCAGGGTAATTAGCTTCAGGATATAAAAGTGGTTTACGAAAATGCGGCAGCACCAGAGTACCGGTCTCTCCAAGAAGTAGAGAACCGCTTGAGGGGAGTGCCGTCATCTCCGAAATGTGCGTACCAGCGGTGGGCGGCTTCAACCCTCCGTTGTACCACGTGATTCGAATCTTATCTTTTTCCGTGTATTCGGTTCCTGGAAACAAATAATGTACTGTGCTTTGGGCAGGCCAAACTTCGTCATTCATTCCCGTATGCTCTGCTTTTATCTCAAAGGGACCGCAGCTCATATTTATTGCAGTGAAAACGGGATCGAGAATGTGGCAGCCGAAATCGCCCAATGCGCCGCTGCCGAAATCCTGCCAGTCTCGCCAGCCCCAAGGGTGGTATACTCGATCGCCCCCGTAGCGACGTTTAGGAGCAACGCCAAGCCAGAGATCCCAGTCGAGCGTTCGAGGAATAGGTGGGGTTGATTTCGGTCGGCTGATCAGTCCGGATCGTCCGTGGCCCGCAGCGTTTACCCAGGAATGAATGCGTTTAACTTTGCCGATTTTTCCCTCGCGGATCGCCCGCACCGCAGTGCGATAGTGAGTGTGGGAATGAATTTGATTTCCCAACCGCGTGATCACTTTTGACTTTGCCGCTTGAAGCGCCATTTGCCGTGCTTCCCAAACGGTATGGGTGAGTGGCTTTTGACAATAGACATGCTTGCCTCTGCGCATTGCGTCCAGGGAAATGTAGGCATGCATATGGTCAGGAGTGGAGACCGAGACTGCGTCGATTTTATCGCCAAGAGTTTCGAACATTTCACGATAATCTTGAAATACGGGTGCATTAGGCCGCAACTCCTTAACCTTTGCAATCCGGGCGAGATCAACATCGCAGAAAGCGACGTGTATCGCACGACCGTGATTGGCCATTATTGCGGTATCGGAGTATCCCTTACCTCCTGTACCGATCGAGGCAAGCTGAAGCTTCGAATTGAGATTACGTCCACGGACTAAGGCGGGGGCAACCGCTAGAAATGCAGTAGTGGTTTCGAGAAAGCGACGTCGGTTTGTCTTCATGTTGATGGGGTTATCTACGTTTTCTACCTCAATAAAGAATTACGCTGCAGAATTGGATTTCGGACTTTCTCGTGACAATCGAGTCGGTATGTTTCGAAAGCATGATCGGGGATATAATTGGTCGAATACACGAAATCATCAATTGGAACGGCAGTGGGGCTATCTGGTCTTCTAGAAAACACGAAGCACGCACGCTACGAAACCTGAAGAAAACCAAAGTTTTTTACCCTCTGCTTACTCTAGGAAAAGCGGCGACTCAAACTTTCAACAACACGCGCAGCATCTCCCTTTGATCCTTCACGAGCCCATTCCTACGATTCGTCATTGGCGATGCAGTACAAACGGGCGGAAGTCCTAATAAGCAGCTTGCCGTCGGCTATAGCCGGTGTAGCCATCCCCATATCGTCCTCGGCCAAACGATTTATGCCGAGCAACTCGAACGATTTTCCCGCTTTGAATACATATGTTTCCCCGTCTTCGTTCAGACAGAAAATCTTCCCATTGTAGGCCCAGGGGGATGCGGTAAAGCCTGACTTATTGTCGGGTATCCGTTCTCGCTCGAAATGGAAATCGCCAGTCTTTGAGTCCATAACCGAAAGAAGACCCCGGTCTAAAAGCACATAAAGTAATCCGTCATGAACCAGCGTGCTGGGGTTGTAGGGAGCCGCCCGCCAATCGCACCAGACAATGTAGTCATTCGATCGTAAGGTCTCGTCGATCGATATATCTCCGGCAGCTCCGGGACGAATCGCGTAGATCGGTTTATGGCGACTACCCACGTATCCAGAACTCACGTATAGCAATCCATCCGCCGAGTAAGGAGTGCCGATGGTAATGCTGGACATCCCTTTAAATGACCAAAGTTCCTTTCCTGCCAAGTCATAGGAAATGACCCGATGGGTTGCGGGAACGATGATTTCCTTCCGTAATTCGTTTTCCCATACGTATGGAGTCGACCAATTGCTTTCCGGTTCGCGATCGATCTTCCAAATTTCCTTTCCGGACTTCGCTTCGAGAGCCATCAGCCATGACGCTTCATCGTTGTCGTTAACCAAATAAAGGCGACCGTCATCAAGCACGGGCGAGGCCGCTGTGCCCCAGCCGTGACGCGTTTTACTAACAGGAAAACGTTTCGACCATTGAAGCTCCCCGTCGAAAGCGAAAGCGAAAACGCCCAGATTGCCGAAATAGAAATAAACCCTTTCGCCATCCGTAACGGGCGTTTCGGACGCATAGCTATTTTTCAAATGGATCGACGATTCAGGCGTGGCTTGATGCATCGTCTTCTCCCACAACAGGTCCCCGGATTCAAGATCGATGCAGTAAGCTACCCAACGGTGAACCGTTGTGGGCGCATCGGGCCGATTGCCTCCCATATAAAGGCCTTTCTTCGGCTCCTCCGATTGGCCGGAATTAATTACGGAACTAAAGAATACTTTGTCTCCCCATACGATCGGGGAAGCCCAACCGCGGCCCGGGATATCCACTTTCCAGGCGACGTTTTCGGTGGCCGACCATTTTGCCGAGAGAAACTCACCGGACCCTATCCCTCGAGCGCCAGGGCCTCGAAACTGGGGCCAATTGGATGCTTCGGTCGCCAAAGATGCGAGTATCAGGAAAACAATAAAGGTAAGGAGAGAGAGGCGGCGTTTCATGAGGTAAAAAACTATTACCCCGCAAATTCCAACAAGGTCAATCCTCCTTCAAACTTTCCACACCACTAATCGCTGCTGCCACGATGGCGTAGGTCGGTGCCACAAACCATCCAAGGATCGGTATCAATACGATCAACATAAAGCCCGCCCCATTCCCCATGACTCGCATTTTATGCTCGGAGGAAAAACCCAAACTCTGGCGAATCCCATAACGCCTTCGTTCCAGAACGGGGTCTACAAAGCCGACCCCGGCAAAATACGCCTGCACCATAAGCATCCCAACGAGGGAGACCACCACACCGGCTACTGGGATCAGTAAGAACGCCCAACATGCCAATGTCAACAGAAGCGAAAATCCCAGCGAAATTAAACTCACCATCGTACCACGATAAATATCGTAGATCAGACCCTTGAATGAAAAATCCGCCCCACTCGTCCCAAATTCTTTTTTCTCCGCCGACTCGGAAATAAAACCGATAAAAGGTGCGTAAAGAATCATCAAAACGCTCCTAAAAAGAAGAAAACCCAAATACAGCCCGAGCAATCCTGCGAT
>Ga0315322_10000721_pt1 | contig 24828 bp, 16 predicted proteins | sample M110021515metaG_FD_203461 | JGI IMG/M metagenome (GOLD analysis project Ga0315322, IMG submission 203461) | Ammonia-oxidizing marine archaeal communities from Monterey Bay, California, United States - M1 100m 21515 | ecosystem: Environmental > Aquatic > Marine > Intertidal zone | place: USA...
ATTGACTCCGTTGATGAGCGAGGGACCCGTTGATGAGCGGGGGACCAGATTGGTAAACTCCAACGACTCGTCCACCGACTGGATCTCGCAAAAGAGCAATCGGCATGCTCACGGTGGTGGGTTGTGGCTGGGTTCACCTGGGGTTGGCTAAATTCAAGATTTAGGGTTTGAGTCCGGCAAGTGTGCCTTAGAAAATCACATCAAGGGACTGTGGCTCTGTATTGCTGCAGATGGTTTGATCGCAAGTGAACGACACGAAGAGTGACATTGGAAGTTCGCAGGTACTCGCTGAAGAGCTAAAGGGTGTATCGAGGTTTGAGCTCGTCTGGTCGGTCGGTGCTGTTGCCCTTGTGCTGATTTGCATGATTTTCGGATGGGTTGTGTTTCCAGTCGCCCTCGCGGCGCTGCTCGCTATTTTTGTGTTGCTGTACCGGCTTGCGTCAACAAAGAAGCAATTTGCCTTTGAGTCGCAGTTGATGCTTGGACGGTACCGCGATGAAATTGACCGATCTCGACAAGATTGGGAAATTGTTAAGCGTGAGACCGCGGAAACGATCGCTGCGTTTGCGTTCATGAAAGATGGGGTGGTTGTTCTATCGAGCGATCTTAACATTGCCTTGATCAACCCCGCTGCTCGTGTGCTCTTGGGGCTTGATCCAGATCAAAAGCTCGTCGGGCGACCATTTTCTGAGGTGGTACGGTTGCCGAAAATGGGTCTCGGAGTCCGAGGCGCTTTGAACGATGAAAAACCGCAGGATTTTCTTGTCGACGTGCAAAATGATTTAGTCGTACGGCCTGTGCATGTACGCATTGATCGCATTGCTCACCAAAGCAGTGGAAGTCTGGTGATCGGGTTGCGTGATGTGACTGAGGCGCAGCTTGTGGAGTCGATGCGCCGCGAATTCATTGCAAACATCTCACATGAGTTGAAAACCCCACTTGCTGCGATCAAGGGGTATGCCGAAACAGTCGAGGATGCGATGCGAGACGACCCCGATGCTGCTTTTCACTTCATGAGGCAAATAAGAACGCAGTGTTTTCGGCTGGAGAAACTTGTGGCCGACATGATGCAGTTGGCACGCGCGCAAGCGGGGAAAGCGAATTTTGAGTTCAGTGCCGTGTCAGTTTCTGAATGTATTCACGAAGCAATGCTCACCAACCAGCCGATCGCCGAGCAAAAAGGCGTCGAGCTACGCCTTCCAAATCTGGGGCAGCATCAGGACGAAATCGCGTTTGCTGACTTTGATGCCACGGTGACGATCGTCAATAATTTGATCAGCAACGCTGTGCGTTACACGCAGTCCGGTGGTACCGTCGAGGTTGGGTTGCGGACCGTTGATCGATTCGTCCAACTTACCGTCAAGGATAGCGGCGTTGGGATTTCCCAGAGTGAGCAGGAGCGGATTTTTGAGAGGTTCTACAGAATTGAGAAAAGCCGTGAGACGGTTGACGGGGGAACAGGGATCGGTTTAGCCCTTGTCAAAAATCTGGCGGTCACGATGGCAGGGGAGGTGCGAGTTTCGAGTCAACGTGGCGAGGGAGCTGTTTTTGAAGTTTTGTTGCCGCTGTTTGACGAGGCTTTGGCGTTGCAGGATTCTGGTTTGGCGTAAGGCGAATTGCGCGAGTTCACTGAGAACGCTCATGCCTTATTAACAGAAAATTAATAGGGTCCGGGGTGTTTCGATGACCCGAATTCAGGTCAAATTTGAGGTGGCGTTCGTTCACGAAGCAGCGAACCTGCAGTGACGTTCTCGTACTGGTTCAGCAGAAACGATGACCACATTCAAGGTCCTGATCGTTGAGGATTATGCTCCGCTTGCCGATACATTGGAGTATCAGCTTAAGCGTGCCGGGTACGACGTTTCCCGTGCAGCAGACGGGCGCGAGGCTGTCAGTTTGGCAAAGTTGACCCTTCCAGAAGTCATTATTTTGGATGTCGATCTGCCAAGTCTCAGTGGAATTGAAGTTTGTCGCTTGCTTCGAAATGATCCCAGTACCAAAGACACGCTCATTCTGATGTTGAGCGCAATGGGTGAGGAATCGGACCAACTGGTTGGATTTGCGATCGGGGCAGATGATTATGTCGTCAAGCCGGTTGAGAGCTACAAGGTTTTATTGCAACGTCTCAAGGCGCTACAAAGACGCCGCAACCCGGTGGTTGGTGATAGTGAGCAAGTGATGCAGCAAGGGGTGATCGTGGATCGTAGGCGTTTCATCGTCACTGTCCATGAAACGCCACTGAATCTCACGAAGAGTGAATTCAGGTTGCTTGAGACGATGATTCGGCAACCCGGCAGGGCATTCGCTCGGGCGGAACTTGTGGATGCAGCGCTCGGCGAAGACACCATGGTGCTTGAACGGACCATTGATGTGCACGTGCGAGCCCTGAGAAAGAAAATGGGGGATGCCGCTGAACTGATTGAGACAGTTCGTGGCGTTGGATACAAGTTTCGTGAGTAATCTGCCGACATGCTCGCAAAACGCTGGGGTTCTGCCTTTTCCCCTTAGAATCGGTGCGGCCTGTCACTGTTTGTCGCAGCAAGTCGGTTTTCTATCAATAAACCACGCCGTTTCGTTCGATATGAAATTGCGGTTTCTTCATCAAACGCAAACTCGGGGCGCCCCCATTTTTCTGCCGGGTCGCCGGTATTGAAGCGAGGGGCATCGTGAAAGATCATGCAGCCGATCAGGGGAATTTGACGCCAAGTCATCCAGCGACACCCGAACAAGTTGTGTCGAGTATGCCTGTGGTTGAGGTACAGGAACTGCTTTCTGATCTCGGAATGCATTCGGATGCCGTCAACGCTCAACGTCTTATACGGTTGGTGGATGAACTAGGGCAGTTTGAACGAGCCATCGAGGCGATCGGTGGGCCGGCTAGCTTGGGTGATCTATCCCCGCAGACCGAGTCGGGCGATGTTCGACGCGCGGCTTGAGGGTTTGCAACTTACTGTTCCATGACAACGCGGAATGGACAACGCGGAATGGACAACGCGGAATGGACAACGCGGAATGCGCGGCCTTGAATTTCTGATTTAAAGTGGGTTACAAAAAAAGCTTGGCACTGCAGGGCAGCACCAAGCTTTCATTTGTGTCTAGGGCGTGGTGACGGAGTCACCGTGCAGAGCTTAGTTCAAAATCTGCTTCAATTCGCCCATAACTTTCTTGACGTTCAGATCTTTTGCGTCAGTCACAGCATAGCTTGCTTTGACGCCTAAATCGCTGGCGAGCATGATGGTGACAGCAGCTTTGGCGTTGATGCCGTAGTTGTCTGGACCATTCTCGAACTCGTTTGGTACAACGAAAGGAACGTTCTTGGCTTTGCTGCTAGCAGCAAATTTCTTGGCTTCGTCGGCCAAGTCTTCTTTGTCTTCACCAAGCAGATTGACAAACACAGTGAGTTTAGATGACTCGTTCTTGGTGATTGCCTTGTCGAGCTTGCTCACCAACTCGGACACCTTTGGGTCCGTAGAGCGGGTGAAGACGATCACCTGTGGTCGTGCACCATTCTTGCAGCGGTAGCAGAGGTTCTGACCCTTGCTGACTCCGTCGCTCTCGGCGCCGGCAACCTTGGTTACGTAGAAAGCTCCAAGTCGGTCACCCTGTTGGGGACCACTCTTTACTGCGTTCTCTGCCATGGCGTTTCCGCTGATGACCAACGCGACGCATAAACCCAGGCCGAGTACAAAGAGATTCTTCACGGGATGTCCTTATGAGAGGTAGGAGGTTCGATCGCAAACTTCTGCAATCGTTAGGTAGATTGTAAGCCACCAGCAACCGTCGTGCGCGATCTTTTGTCAGCGGTCTTACAAAGGTATGCTACGAGGTAGAGTCATCTTCGAAAATGGGTCGAGACTACCTCGTCCTGGAACAATCCGAGAATTAATGGCCCAAATCAGCCTGATGAGTTATCGATCATGAGTCGACACACTGGCAAAATCGCAATATCGACTGTAATGCTTTCTATTGCGGTTGCGGGTGGTGTACATCTGTGGAGGGGGTTTGCAGAAGGTGATCGTTTGCCTCACTTGAGTGATAGCCCACGATCCATGCCGCCCATTGTTTTCGCTGGATCGCGGCAACGACTGTTCCCAGTGACGGTTGGTGGTAGTGGATCCTCGTCCGGTCGTCTTGGCGACCCTGCGTTGCCCGGGGTGGGTGGCTTGGGCGAGGGTAATTCATCGACCGCTGGAAGCAGGGCGGGGGAAGGTGTCGAGGAGATGACGTATGTTTCCCGCAACTCAAATCCCGTTGACTTGGATCGCTCGCCTGTTGATCTGGCGTTGTCTCCTGACGGGCGTTGGCTGGTCACAGCGAATCAGATCGCGAATACGATTTCACTGATTGACACGATCTCGGGTGATCTTGTTGGCGAATCACCTTGTGGCGACTACCCGGTTGATATCGCCTTTACCCCTGACGGAGGTCAGATTCTCTTGACTGCGCAATGGCAGGGTGCGTTGCAGGTTTTCGAAGTGGTTAGCGACAAATTAGTTCTCAAAGGCGAAGTGAACATTGGGTTTGATCCCGCAGGTATCGCGATCACGTCGGACAGCAAACGCGCTTACATCGGTCAAGTTGCCAATGCGGAAGTTGCAGAAGTTGATTTGAAGCAAATGTCGGTGGTCCGCCGCATCTCTGCTGGGCAGTGGCCGCGGTACCTCACTCTTTCGCCGGACGATCAGCGTTTGGCAGTTGGTAACGGCGGTGACTCGGATATTTCCGTGATCGACACGGCCAGTGGTGAAACGCTTTATGAGGAACCGCTCGCGAACGGCACGAATCTCGGCCAGATGCGAACATCGGCGGATGGTCAGTATGCATATTTTACCTGGATGGTTTATCGCACCAATCCGATCACCATCGGAAATATTCGTCGTGGTTGGGTATTGGCGAGCCGCATCGGTAGAGTACGGCTGGATGGCGCCTCCTATCGTGAGGCGATTTCACTGGATGTGCCGGGGCGTGCAGTGGCCGACCCGCATGATCTAGTGATCAGTGACGATCAGGAATGGTTGATCGCGTCAGCATCGGGAACGCACGAGCTCTTGATTTACAAACTCTCTGAGATGCCGTTCATTGCACAGGGTGGACCGGGCGACCTGATCGACCGAAGGCTGCAAAACAACCGCGAAAATTTCGACCGTTTGAACGTGGGTGGACGGCCCATGGGCATGCGTATGGCAAAGGACAATCGCACTCTTTACGTCGCCAATTATCTTCGAAATGCCGTGCAGGTGGTTGATTTGCCGACACGGGAGATCACGGCGGAAATTGAGCTTGGTGGACCCGATGAGAAAACGCTTGCCCGAAAGGGCATGGAGATCTTTTATGATGGGCAACGTAGTCTCGATCAGTGGTACAGTTGCCACTCCTGTCATCAGGAAGGCGGGACGAACGCCCGGCCAATGGATACCTGGAATGACGGAACGGAAATGAGCTTGAAGACCGTTCTGCCACTCCATGATGTGACGCAAACATTCCCATGGACGTGGCATGGTTGGCAGCGAAATATAACTGAGGCAATGGAGAAATCAATCACCTCCACGATGCAAGGCGTGCCCCCGTCGGCGCAGGATAAGCAGGCCTTGATCGCTTATCTTGGAACATTGAAGTCACCACCCAATCCATTTCGAACTGCCGATGGAGGGTTGACCGATGCGGCGAAGCGAGGCAAGAAAGTGTTCTACAGTGCCAAGTCGGGGTGCGCTGATTGCCACAACGGACCCCGGTTCACTGATGGCCAGATCCATGACGTGGGATTGGGATCTGACAAGGATGCCTATGATGGTTACAACACGCCGTCGTTGGTCGGCGTGTATCGCAAGGTGCGGTTGCTGCACAGTGGTCGCGCACGTGACCTGGACCGCGTGGTGAATGACTTGCACAGTCCTGGACGTGTCAACGGTGAGGGCGAGCTATCCGAGCAGGAAGCAACGGATTTGATTGAGTATCTGAAATCACTGTGACTCAATCTGCACACATTTTGACTGTTGCAATGGCTGAACGAGTCAGCGGGTAGACGGAGGCAACGCGGCTTTGGCCGGTGCTGCATTTTCAGGAAGTTGGTGCCTTGGAAATTTTGGTGAGCGTGTGCGTGATTCGTATGGAGTGGATTCTCAGCACTTTATTGGGTGATACTTCTGGCGAGTGCACCGCTTTTTTGCTCACTGCGGTGCGTTGTGACCCGCCAACGGCTCGAAATTTTTCCTGATTGATCGTACATTCAGTGCATCGGTCCGGCTGGCAACGATTTTTGTTTTGCGGCGGGCTTTCGAAAGCGTGAATTGATCCCGATTTTTGTTCCATTTGAGTGGCTTCATGGCATCTTGGTACGACCACCCGCAATACTTCGACATGGTATTTCGCGATGAGACGGCCGCTGAGGTGCGTTTCTTTGAACAAGCATTCTCGCGGTATGCACAAGGGACTGTTCGGCGGGTGCTTGAACCTGGTTGTGGCAGCGGGCGTTTGGTTGCTGAGATGGCGGCTAGGGGTTACGAATTGACGGGGGTTGATCTCAGTCAGCCAATGCTTGATTATCTCGCGCGGCGTTTGCGGCGACGGGGACTGGATGCGGAATTGCGGTGTGAAGACATGACATGCATGGATTTCAAGCAGCCGTTTGATGCCGCATTCTGTACGTTCAATACCTTTCGGCATTTGACCGATGAGCAAGCTGCGATCGAGCACCTTCGTAATGTTGCATCGCATTTGCGAACGGGTGGGCTGTACATTTTGGGGTTCCATCTGATTCCACTGGATGCTGATCCGGAGTGTACGGAGAGATGGAAAGCCAAGCACGGTGGAACGACGGTTCATGTTACCTTGAAAGTGATTGACTTTGATCGGAAAATACGTCGTGAGATGCTGCGGGTATCCGTGAAAGCTGAGAAAAAGTCAGGCGAGATTGAACGCATACGAAGCGAGTTCCCACTGCGAATCTATACGCCCGTTCAAGCCCGGAATCTGCTTCGAAAGGTTGCGGATGTGTTCGATATCGCCGGGATCTATGACTTTGATTATGATATCGATGAAGAGCGTGAGTTCGATAACGACCTCACTGATGCGCTCTTTGTGCTCAAACGCCGGTAGATGAGCGAGCGAAGATAGTCGAGCAAGTGTGTCTTTTCATCATGGGCCGCCCGTGGCGGGGCTGAGTCGATTGTTTCCCCATTGCATTGGTACATCTTGACTGATGCAAAGGTGAGAGAGACCTAATAAGTTTTGTGTACCATGTGATACCTTTATCAGGAGTTGGTTTTGTTAAACGTGAATATCTTCTGCGCAAACGTCTTGCACGGTTTTTCCAAGGCTGCATTGGTGTCGGTGGTATTACTTGCGTTTCCTTGCAGTGCCGTGACTGCGGCGGGAAAGCCAAATATCATCGTCGTTTTGGTTGACGATATGGGTTTTTCTGATGTCGGGTGCTATGGCAGTGAAATCGAAACACCCAACTTGGATCAGCTTGCTTCAGATGGTTTGCGTTTCACGCAGTTCTACAACTCGGGGAGATGCTGTCCGACTCGAGCCAGTTTGATGACGGGTTTGCACCCGCACCAGGTTGGGATCGGGCATATGACCGAACCGCCTGAACAGTCGCTAGGATTCGAAGGTCCCTATCAGGGATACCTCAACAATGAATGCGCGACTTTGGCCGAGGTTCTCCGCTCAGGCGGGTATCACACGTTGATGACAGGTAAGTGGCATTTGGGCCTACAACGACGAGAGTGCTGGCCCATGCAACGAGGATTTGATCGGTTTTATGGTGGACTCTCAGGGGCGTTCAATTATTTCAAACCAGGAGGCGGTCGTGGGATGTCGCTTGGGAATGATCCCGTTGAGACGGATGCGGGCTTTTATGCAACGGACAAGTTTACCGACGTTGCGTGCGACTTCATTAGCGACGCCTGTGATACTGATGATCGCCCCTTCTTTCTTTACCTAGCCTATAACGCGCCGCATTGGCCGCTGAATGCGAAGGTCAAAGATTTTGAGAAATACAAAGGTAAATACACCGCGGGGTGGGATGCCCTGATGAAGAATCGACTTGCAAAGCAAGTCGAACTCGGCTTGTTCCCCGCAGACACCGCCGCGGCGCCGCATGAAGGTCCCGTGTGGGACGGATTGAACGAAAAGAAAAGAGAAGAACTCGATGCCATTATGGCTGCGTATGCGGGGTGCATTGACTCCATTGACCAGAACATTGGCAAACTGTGCGATCATCTGAGATCCATCGGTCAATATGATAATACCCTCATCATGTTCTTATCGGATAACGGTGCCTGCCAAGAAGGTGGAATTCTAGGTCAGGGATCAGAGCAAATGGTCAAAGAACCTCCGTTGGAAACAGTGGCCGGAGTTCGACTCGGTCAGGCATGGGCGAACGCATGCAATACACCGTTTCGACTCTACAAGCATTTCGTTCACGAGGGTGGCGCATGTACCCCCATGATCGCGTCGTGGCCTGACGGTATGAAACAGATCAAGCGTGGAGGTTTCGTGCGTCAGGCTGCGTATCTTCCAGACGTGATGGCGACGTGTCTCGATTTGTCAGGTGCCAAATACCCCAGTAACCTCCCGCCGTGTGCTGGCGAATCAATGGTGCAGGCACTGACTGGTAGTCACGACCCCATTCATGTTGATCCTGTCTATTGGGAGCACGAGGGAAACGCTGCGATGCGTTGGGGAAATTGGAAACTCGTGCGTGAGTATAAGAAGCCTTGGGAACTGTATGACATGGAAACTGATCGTACGGAATTGAGAGATCTCAGTGGCGTTCAGCAAGACAAACGCAATGAGATGGTAAAGATGTGGGAAACGTGGGCCACTGCAACTCAGGTGGCTTTTCCTGAGCGTTTCAACATGTACGAGTTTCTTCGTAAGAAAAGGAACGAAGAAAAGCAAAAAAAGAAGCAACCGAATAAGAAGAAGTAGTACGGCAGGTGGGTTTCGCTGGTTAAGCGTATTTTCTGAGCGCGTGTCTATGTGCTGGGAGTGCTGATTTCCGGTTGTTGGTTTGCAAGCCGGTTGCAAATCGTGAGGGCACTCGTTCCTCGCGCTTGGTCACCGCTTATTCCGCGGCTACCAGCGAGGGTTGATCAGTCTTCGGTATCGCAATAATCACTCATGGGGGGGCAACTGCAGATCAAATTCCGGTCACCATAGGTGTTGTCGATTCGTCCGACGGCAGGCCAGAACTTCGAGTTTCTCAACCAATTTGCAGGCCACGCGGCTTGGGCCCTTGAGTAGGGGTGCTTCCATTCGTCGCTGCCGATTTCCTGCATCGTGTGAGGAGCGTTGCTCAAAGGATTATCTTCGCGATCCATTTCTCCGTTTTCGATTGCCTGGATCTCACTTCTGATCGAAAGCAGTGCATCACAAAAGCGGTCAAGCTCAGCTTTGGATTCACTTTCAGTTGGCTCAATCATTAGTGTGCCGGGAACTGGCCACGACATCGTTGGTCCATGAAATCCGTAATCGATGAGACGCTTGGCGACGTCATCAATGGTGACTCCAGCAGATTTTTCGAATCCTCGGCAGTCAACGATGAATTCGTGAGCCACATATCCTTGGCTGTCTGTGTACAGGATGTCGTAGTCACCCTCAAGCCGCTTGGCCATGTAGTTGGCATTCAGGATTGCGACCTGAGTGGCCAGTTTCAGCCCCACACCGCCCATCAGGCCGATGTAAACGTAACTGATGGTGAGAATGCTGGGGCTTCCGTAAGGAGCTGCGGATATCGGGCCTATGGCAAATTCACCGGCAGTATCGGGGCGTTCAACAGGGTGTGCAGGCAAGAACGGAACTAGCTGCGGTGCGACACCGATCGGGCCCATGCCAGGGCCACCGCCGCCATGTGGAATGCAGAACGTTTTATGAAGATTCAGATGGCAGACATCGGCTCCGCAGCGTCCCGGACTGGTCAGGCCCACCTGGGCATTCATATTCGCCCCGTCCATGTAGACCTGGCCGCCATTGTCGTGGATGATCTCGCAGACTTCACGGATCGTCGATTCAAACACGCCATGCGTTGACGGGTACGTGATCATCAGTGCCGACAGGTGTTCGGCGTGGGTGGAAGCCTTCTGGCGCAGGTCATCCATGTCAATATCGCCGCGTTCATTGCACTTGATTGCGACTACCTTCATTCCTGCCATCACGGCGGACGCTGGGTTGGTGCCGTGCGCAGACGTGGGGATCAGACAAACGTCTCGAATGTTTTCGCGTTCTTCGGTGCGTGCAACGTGTTCATGGTAGGCCCGAATCACCAGCAATCCTGCGTACTCGCCCTGGGCTCCAGCATTGGGTTGCAAACTGACGGCAGCGAAACCCGTTACCTCACATAGCCATGCTTCGAGCTCTCGGAAAATTTGTGTGTACCCGCGCCATTGAGTGTCAGGTGCGAACGGGTGGATGTTGGAAAACTCGGGCCATGTGACGGGAATCATTTCGCTGGTCGCATTGAGCTTCATCGTGCACGACCCAAGAGGAATCATGGAATGTGCAAGCGACAGGTCGCGACCCATCAGTCTGAAGATGTACCTCAGCAGTTCGGTCTCGCTGTGGTACGAGTTGAACACTTCGTGCGTCATGAATGCACTGGTTCGTTCAAACTGGTCCAAGTCCAACATGCCCTCGTCTTGTGCTTCAGTGAGCAGTTGGTCGACATCAAAGCCTGTGAAATGTCCAAAGTTGAACGCGGCCAGTAGATCGGCAATCAAACTGCGGTCCGCGGTCTCGTCGAGGGTTACCCCGAGCGTTCCGTCGCTGTATTCGCGAAGGTTAATTCCCCGCTCGCGTGCTGCGTCCGAAACCTGACGTGCTGCATGAGAACGGCCTTTTCCGAGCCCGATCCGCAGCGTGTCAAAAACGGGGCCGGAACTCAATGTATGGTGACCAAGACGGGCTAGTCCGCGAATCAGAGCGCATGTGTATGCCTGTGTCCGTTGTGCGATGGCCGTCAAACCTTTCGGACCGTGGTAGACACCGTAGAATGAATTGATGATCGCCAGCAAGGCCTGCGCTGTGCAAATATTGCTGGTCGCCTTGTCGCGACGAATATGTTGCTCTCGCGTCTGCATGGCCATCCGGAGAGCGGGGTTTCCATGGGCGTCTTTCGAGACGCCGATGATGCGGCCCGGTAGTTTACGGGCGTGCTTTTGATCTGTTGCGATGAACGCCGCATGCGGTCCACCCAATCCCATCGGTACACCAAACCTTTGTGCACTTCCCACACACACGTCCGCTCCCCATTCCCCGGGTGGTTTGAGAAGGGTTAGCGAGAGCAGGTCTGCTGCCACAACAGTCATGCATTTGTGTTGCTTTGCCTCTTCCGCCAATGCGGAGTAGTCGTTGATGCTGCCGTCGGTGGTTGGATATTGAAGTAGCATCCCACAAAGACCACCATCCCCATAGGAAAAGTCGATTTCGCTGGTGGGGCCGACGCACAGATCAATTCCCAGGCCGTCGGCTCGCGTTTGCATGAGGGCCAAGGTTTGAGGGTGACAAGCATCGCTTGCAAAGAAACCTTTTTTGCGGTGCCCCGACACAGCACTGCACATCGTCATCGCTTCGGCGGCAGCTGTTGCTTCATCAAGCAGGCTTGCGCCTGCTAGGGGTAGGGCGGTCAAGTCCGCGATCATCGTTTGGAAGTTCAGAAGTGCTTCCAGACGGCCCTGTGCAATCTCAGCTTGATAAGGCGTGTACTGCGTGTACCAACCGGGATTTTCCAGTACGTTCCGCAAAATCACCGGTGGTGTCACTGTCCCCGTGTAGCCCATGCCGATGCAGGAACGGTACACCTTGTTTTTGGATGCGATGGTTGCAAGACCGTTGAGGAACTCATGCTCGCCACGCGGGTTTGGGATGTCCATGTCCCGATCAAGTTGGATGTCCCTAGGGATGGTGGCGTCGGTGAGCTCATCCAGACTGGCAAAACCAAGTGTGCCAAGCATGCTTTCGATGTCCGCATCCGTAGGCCCTAGATGTCGTCCTGCGAACGCGTCAGCGTAGTCGAGAACCGATCGTTCATTATTTGCTTGATTACCGCCAGCATGGGTGCGGCTAGCCAACTCGGAGGCTGGTTGAGTCATGACTTCGTTGCTCATTTGTGTCTTGCGCGATGGTGTCGCTCACAACCCGTTTCACTTGGTTGGGAGCCCTTCACACCCTTGGGTTACATCGTGTCGGGAATTTTCATGTCCAGCCTCTGTGTCAGATCAATCCTTGCGGTGACGTGCTCGTTGAGACACCGAGCCTCGTTGAGACACTGTCGCCCCCGCTGAGATTTATGATCCCGCTGTCGTTTGGCAGTTGGGAACAGTCCCGTAAGCGGAACGACCCTGGCCTGACATCCTTCAGCACAGCTGCCTGACGGAACAGTAACCACAAAACGCACACGTTCAGAAACTGAGCATCTGTAGCATTTGACCGACAATTCCCATATTAGGTGAGATCAGAGAGCAAGTCATTGGGCTAAAGTGCAATTTTTGGCCTGTGCGGTCGATCTGTCCCGTGGGTGTTTGTGAAGGCGTAACGGTTGGGCTGACCCGTGGACGGCAGAGAGTCCGGATCCGCCAATATCGGTTGTGATTGGCCAGTTGCCTTGGGAAGGGCAGCTCTGGTTGACCAAAAGGCCAATGGGAGGGTGCTAAAATACCTGCTACAGCTGCTGCTTATGGGGGATGGAACGTTTCATCCTGTACAATGTTGATTGAGTCATCCGGACCGCTTCCTAGTTTCAGCCCCAGCAAAGATTGCCCCCGCCGTGACAACCAACTTGACGGATCGCGTTCTTCGAGCGATTTCTCAGTGCAGCGGGATGCTGTTGCCTGTGACTGTGCTTTCCTATGTCCTTTTTCCGTTGGCAGGGAATGCGGCGGATCCGACCGAACCTGCGGTCGATTTTGCCCGCGAAGTTTTGCCCGTGCTATCGGATAAGTGCTTCGTGTGTCACGGACCCGACAGCCATGACGATACAGACCTGAGGTTAGACTCATTTGCGGCGGCGACCTCCGACCGTGGTGGCTACAGGGCTATTGATCCTGACGCACTGGATGAGAGCGAATTAGTGGATCGGATCTTTTCTGATGATGATCCGATGCCACCAGTCGACGCTGAAAGACAATTGACGGACGGAGAGCGGCAGATTTTGAAGCGTTGGATCAAACAAGGTGGTAAGTACGCTCGCCATTGGGCATTTGTGAAACCACAGAAACATCTCCCATTTGATGATGCAACGGCAGCAATTGATCAAATGTTGGGTATGCGCCTTGAAAAACAGGGGCTGGATTTCGCGTCCGCAGCACCGCCGGAGGTGCTCGCACGCCGTGTGGCACTCGTCTTGACTGGTCTTCCGCCCTCCCCGGAAATCCGCGAGCAGTTCCTGGCGAATCCAACACAGGATTCTTACGAGATTTTTGTGGATCGGTTACTTGCTGATTCGAAATACGGCGAGCATCAGGCGCGCTACTGGCTGGATGCAGTTCGGTACGGCGATACCCATGGACTGCACCTCGATAACAAGCGAGGCATCTATCCGTACCGGGATTGGGTCGTACGAGCGATGAATCAGAATCTGCCCATCGATGATTTCTTTACATGGCAGATGGCCGGAGACCTATTGGACCGACCCAATCTAGAGCAGCGTGTGGCGACGGGATACGTGCGTTTAAACCCAACTACGGGTGAGGGTGGTGCTATCCCTGACGAATTCCAAATGAAGAACAACTTCGACCGAGTTGAAACATTGGGTACTGTCTTTCTCGGGATGTCATTGACCTGTGCAAGGTGCCATACGCACAAATATGATCCCATTCCGCAGTCAGAGTACTACCAACTACTTGCGTTTTTCAACAACACGGCTGAGCCGTCCATGGATCGCAACGCATACGAGTATGGGCCGACTGTCAAAGTGCCGCAGGACCAACCTGCGTGGCGGCGTTGGCTGGAAATGCAAAAGCAGGCGAACGAATTGATCGCGACGGCAAAATTGACGGATCAGGATCAAAAGGCGTTAATTGAATTTGCTGGGTCGAGAGTTGGTTGGATGACCGGAAATTGGAAAGTCACCAAACTGCTTCCTCGAACGCAGAACGCGGTTCCAGCCAAGGATGATGCAAAGGCGGGGTGGTCAGCACTGAAGGGCTTTCCCGGTGCGTTGGTTGGGCGAGCCGCCCGTGGCAAAACGCCGAATGCGAATCAGCGGGTGTTTGTAACCTGTGAATTGACGGTGCCACAAAATCAGACGATTCACTTAACGTTCGGTGGTGGTGTGGGGTCGCACGTCATGCTGGATCAAAATGAGGTGCCCGTTTTTGAGAAGAAAACGGATGCCAATGCGGTGGTCCCGCTCAAATTGAATGCCGGTAAGCACACGGTGACCGTTGCGATCACGGGTTCTGAAGGGAATTCCGAATTGCGTGTGCAACTTGATAACCTCTGGGATGCCCTCGGCAAAGGAAAAAACTGGGGCAGTTGCCAGCAGGCCGATCAACTGCGGATGCTGGCCAGCGAATCAAGCCCCTTGGCGTTTCGTCTGGATGATCAAGCGAAACAGCTTGCGGTTGATTTGGTAGAGGCCGAGGCTAAATTCACAACCACCCTAGTGGCCAAGGAATTGCCCTCCCCTCGAGAGACGTTTGTACTCAGAAGAGGTGAATATGATCTGCCCATCGGCGAGGCGGTCGAACCCGGAACATTAACGGTGATGGGGACTCTTCCGGAAGATGCACCTAAGAATCGAATGGGGCTTGCAAAATGGTTGACGTCTGACGAACATCCGCTTGTTGCGAGAGTGTTTATCAACCGCGTTTGGCAGCGGACGTTTGGGCATGCTTTGGTGAGGACCCCCGAAGATTTTGGTTTGCAAGGTGAGCAGCCGACACATCCTGAATTGCTGGACTGGCTGGCTGTTGATTTTCAGGAAACTGACTGGGACTTAAAGAGTTTGCTGCGAGCCATGGTCATGACCAAAGCGTTTCGACAGTCATCGGCGTGGCGCAACGACATCGATGACCCCGAGAATCGATTGTTCGCAAGAGCATCCAGTTATCGTTTGGATGCCGAGGTGCTTCGCGATATCGGGTTGTGGGCTAGCGGCCTGCTTGATGGGCATATGGGGGGCGAAGGTGTTAAACCCTACCAACCCGCCGGAATGTGGTTGGCGTTAGCTCACCCGGGAAGCAATACGAAAAATTATGTGCGGGATCAAGGAACGCCGCTGTATCGACGCAGTTTGTACGTGTATTGGAAGAGAACCAGTCCACACCCCATGATGACGCTCTTTGACGCGCCCGATCGTGAATCCAGTTGTGTGCGGCGATCGCGTACCAACACGCCCCTGCAATCACTTGGCATGCTGAATGAAACACAGCGGGTCGAGATGGGCCGTGGGTTGGCGGCTCTGGTGCTCGGGGCGGCGGAAACAGAGTCCGATCGGATCAACTACTTATTCCAATTGCTGACATGTCGTGAGGCTGGCGAGTTGGAACAAAAGGCCTGTGTGACACTCATCAAGCAACTTCGCAAACGATACGCTCAGAATCCTGATGATGCAGATCGGTTGCTTGCGATAGGGGAAGCAAAAATTCCCGGGGACCACTCGCCAGTTGAACTGGCGGTGTGGGCGCAGTTGGCGACCACCGTGTTGGCCAGCGACGTTGCGATTCTGTTGTATTGATGATGGAAGTGAATAGTGTGGCGGGCATGGTCCACATAATGGCCGGCCGGTGAGTGTTTGATTTTACAACTCTCGTAGGCAGGCGACTTTGTCGATGTCTGCCGTGTTTTGTTAGTGCTGCAGTGGCTCGGGTAAGCGTCCTGCACCAAAATGACCGTTGCATTAGGGCGTGAGGGAGGCTGTTTCGACGCGGCGTTGGTTCAATTGTTGGCGGTTTTGTGACGCTGGCGGTTTTGTGGCGCCGGGGGGGTGGGTGGCAAGGGCTTGGGAACGCACGACATGGGAGAACGAGTAGCGTAGGTGAGGGTGCCAAAGTCGCGGTAATGCGGCTCTGTAATTGACACCTCATGGGAGCCTGATTCGCGTTTTTGACGCTGCCGGGGCTCGTTTTGAAAGGTGGGCATCGCAATCAGCTGCGGAAAGTGCAACCATTTGAGGTGAAAAGGGATGTTTTTCAGAAAAGTTGGTAAGGAACGCGAAGTTTTGGCTCAGGAATGATTGAAGAGAGTCATGATCCTCGAAGTTCGTCCCAAAACAATCGGGCAAGAAGCATGCAACAGGCTAGTGATCCACGGTGTCCCAGATGCCAAGTACTGATTGGGACCGATGCTCCGCACGGTTTGTGTCCCAAATGTGTGTTGGATGCGGTCGTCAAGACTGGAACGAAAGCGCAGTCCTCCGCGACGTCCTATCCGAGCGTTGATGAGGTGGCCAAAGCATTTCCTGAGCTGGAAATAATCGAAGTGCTTGGCGTTGGTGGGATGGGGGTCGTGTACAAAGCTCGTCAGACGAAACTTGGCCGCTTTGTTGCGTTGAAGTTACTTTCCTCTGAGTTGGCAGAGTATTCCGTCTTCGTGGAACGTTTCAATCGTGAAGGACGGGTGTTGGCCCAACTGAACCACCCCCACATCGTGAATGTGTTTGATTTCGGATCCCGCGAGGATTTCCTGTATTTACTGATGGAGTTTGTTGATGGAGTGAATCTGCGGGAGGCAATGCAGGCGGGGAAGATCGCTGCTGAGGACTGTTTGGTGTTGGTGCAGGATATTTGTTCAGCCTTGCAATTTGCCCATGAAAAAGGTGTGCTTCATCGTGATATCAAACCTGAAAACGTCTTGCTTGACCACGATGGTCGAGTGAAACTCGCCGACTTTGGGATCGCAAAACTGGTTTCGAGTGAATCAAGCGAACATGTTTCGTTAACAAAGCATGGTGCGGTCTTGGGAACGCTTCACTACATGGCTCCGGAACAGTTGGAGGCTCCACGAAGCATTGATCATCGTGCTGACATATATTCGCTGGGAGTTGTGTTTTATGAGTTGTTGACTGGTGAATTGCCGCTGGGCCGATTTCCATCTCCCTCGGATGCATCGAATACTGATCCAAGGTTGGACAAGGTTGTACTTCGCGCGTTAGAAAAAAGACGTGATCGCCGGTATCAAACTGTCGAAGAAGTGAAGACAGACGTCGAGTCACTCAAACCCACGCCCGAGGATAATCTGCAAGCTAAGACGGTTGATCTGGCTGCCACGATCGCGGCTCAGGGAGGTCGCTCGAAAAGAGGGGGCTGGTTCAGCTTAGCGACGGTATCGGCAATATTGACGGGAGGCAGTCTGTTGGTCGGTATTGCGCTGGTGTTGATCGTGAATGCCCAAGTGAGTCTGTCACCAAACGGAGATCGCCTAGCCCTTTCAGGGATTGCCGTTCTGGTTGCGTTACCCGCGTTACCCGCAGTACTGGGCGCGGTGTGTGGGCTGATCGCCTTATTCGACCGCAAGGCAACACACTTCGGTAGATCGCTTTTTGCTGTGTTGTTGTGGCCTGTGCTTCTTGTGGTTGGGGGACTTGCTTTCATTGCTGTTCACAGAGGTGGACTAACAGGCGGTGTTGGTGTGGGCGACGACACCTTGGGCATTTTCCCTGCGGAAACTTTTCCGGACATAGACTCCGTAGTCAAGTCTTTCGGTCCTAATTCTGTTGATTATGTTTCTTCAGCTCTGTTTGAAGTTGATCTCGGTAATGGCAAAGTTGAATTGAACGTATGGCAGGCGCCAAACGTTGATTTATTTAAGTCACCGCGGGAGGGGCAACGTGATTTACAAAATCATCGAGTCACTAGGTTGGAGTATGAGCAAATGAGAGGACAGTGTGTGGTGGATTTTCAAAAAAGAGCATCAGCGGTTCTGCATGTTGATCCAGCGAGTGGGATTCTTGGGAAGATGTCTGGCCGGCACACGCAATCAAAGATTGGCAATATTGAACGGCAGAAGGTTTACACTGAGTTTTCAAGTTGGCAATGGGAGCGGGCTTTCCCTATCTTCAATAACGCGCAACTTAATGAGTTTTTCCAACGGACCCAACAAGCTCCACCTCTAGAAATCGATTTTGACACCCACTTGGCTGTGGTGGTTGTCAGTTATGGAACCCAAGCGACGGCCCCCATGGTCGATCAAGTCAGGTGCGAGGAAATTCCAGCGCAGCTGACGATGGGAGCCGGAACACAGAAACGAATTTGGATCGATTTTGACATCCCAACGCGGTGGCCAGATGAAGCTCTCTCAATTGACGAATCAGGCAGGGCTTCTGGCCGTTTTTCGCTCATCTCGTTTCAGAAACCTGACAGCTTTGAAAGTTTGAATATCAGATTCAGAAGCCTAGTTCACTCGGACTAAGAGCGAGGCAGATGCTTGTAGGCAGTTCGCTACGGTTATGATTGGATTGTACAAGTTTACGGTTAGGACAACGATGGAGTGAAAGTGAAACTTTGAGTAATCAACACGACAGTCATGAGAGAAAACGCCCGAAAGGAGCATTCTGTACCACACAGTGGACCCTTGTGATGCAGGCTAAAGAGGCAAGCGTTGAGGCTCGTGACGCTCTGGGAACTCTGTGCGAAGTTTATTGGAATCCCGTTTTTGAGTTCGTGCGCCGCGAGGGACGGACGTCGGAAGAGAGCCAGGAACTTACTCAGGAATTCTTTAAACGGATATTAGAGGGTGGCTTGGGGAACGTCAGGCCCGACAAAAGTCGATTTCGGTCTTACCTGCTCGGAGCAGTCAAGCACTTCCTTGCCGATGCAAAGCGTGATCAGGCAACAATTAGACGCGGGGGAGCCGTTGAAATACACTCGATTGAATCGAGTGGGTCCGGCACGTCTCCTGGGTTACAGATCGCTGATCCCGCACAGCCTGACGCCGATGCGTTGTTCGATCGAGCTTGGGCGCTCGCATTGATCGAGCGTGGCCTGCTTCAGGTCCAGTTGTACTACGAGAAATTGGGGAAAACAGAGCAGTTCGATGTTTTGAAACCATGGTTAATGGGCAACTCAACGGAATTGTCGGTGGCTTCCGCCGCCGTCCAGCTTGCTCTCTCACCGAACGCTGTGACGGTCGCGATTCATCGGTTGAGGAAGAATTTTCGCATGGCTATTCAGGAAGAGTTGTCAGTGACGCTTACGAATTCTGATGACCTGGATGAGGAACTTACTTACCTCATTAGAGTCTTATCTTGAACAGTCGAGCGAGTCTTGGTTGGTAACTAGATTCACAAAACAGCATGTGGATGCGTCACAGGGGTCGTGAGAGCTTTGATGAGGCAGAAATAGCTGCGGAGGATGTTTTGTGGCCACGTTTTGACATGACGCTGGATGGGGGTGCCTCGTTAGATGGTTGCAAAAGCCCCTGTTCTGGTCTACACCGGGTGAAGCGATGCACATCGACGTGATGATCGGAATCACCATCGAGACGCGGGCACGCGGGCCTCGTGGGGCGGGTGGAAAAAGAATCAGCCTGCTCCCCCCGCCATCGTTCTGGTTGATTTACAATGCGGACCCCAACCGCCTCGTTCGGTTTGTGATTCGCTCAACTCTGGTGTCTGTTTCAGGTTGCGAATTTTCACTCCCTTTCCCTCCGCGTTGCTCGGCTTGAATCATGAAAAATACCATCGGTTTCCTTTCACTCATTTGTTGTGGGGTTTTGAGTGGTTTTGTTTCGATTCCCGAGGTAATGGCTGTTGAATCGTGGACTCGTTTTCATGGGTCGAAGGGACAAGGTGTGTCCGATGACACGCTCTTACCAGTGGCTTGGACTGAGGCGGATTATGCCTGGACTCGCGAGCTCGGATCGCGGGATGTTGGTTCGCCCGTTGTTTACGGTGGAAAGGTGTTTTATATGCTCTCTTTTCCTGCTGAGAATCGAATAGGCGTACAGTCCGTGGATCTCAAAAGCGGAGAGCTGCGATGGACTCAAAAGTTCGATCAGCCCTCGCATCATCTACACAAGCGAAACACGTTTGCGTCCAGTACCCCGTTTGTCGATGGGGAATTTGTCTTTGTCGCTTGGTCGGAACCAGAGCACACCTACCTTAAATGCTTCGATCATGATGGCGTCGAAGTTTGGTCTCGTGATTTCGGCAGTTGGCAATCCCAACATGGTTTTGGGACATCTCCGGTGGTTTATGGCGACTCCGTTGTATTGTTCAACTCGCAGCAGGCAGACCAACTCAAACCAGGGCAAACCGCTGGAGCTAGCCGTATGATCTCCGTGGACAGAAAGACGGGGGCAACCCAATGGGAAACTGGCTTGGCAACCACGCGGTCCTGTTATGGAGTGCCCGCAAAGTTCGTGCATCAAGGAGCTGCGCAGATTATTGATGCGAACACTGGCAATGGAATGTTTGGCCTCGATGCAAAGACTGGTGAGATGTTGTGGAATCTGAAAGTCTTTGAGATGAGGTGTTGCACCACTCCTGTGATCGTCGGTGACTTGGCGATTGCATCCAGCGGAAGCGGTGGGGGTGGCAATCATCTTGTTGCTGTGCGAATTCCGAAAATTCGTGGTGACCAGCCAGTGCAAGTTTATCGACTGGATCGCGGCGCACCCTACGTGCCCACGCCTGTCGTGAAAGGGAATCGTTTGTTCATGGTTGACGATAAAGGCATAGCCAGTTGCGTCGCTGCGGATTCCGGTGATGTGGTTTGGTCAAAGCGGGTTGGTGGTAATTTTAGTGCGTCACCCGTTGTGTTCGGCAATCGACTGCTGTTGATCAATCTGGACGGTGAAGCAACGGTTTTGAACGTTGGCGACGAATACAGACAATTGTCAAAATTCGCTTTGGGGGGGCCGGTCGGGGCTACGCCCGCGGTTGTCGATGGGTGCCTGCTGTTACGTGTGGGTGAGCGACTGGTTTGTCTGAGGGGCAAGGGAATCTAATCATTTGTTAAAACTGAATCAGCGAACGATTCGGTTTGCTGCGATCGAATACGGCTCAAAAAAAGTTTTGCGAGGATGCGCGTTTGCATTCGAGCGGAACATACAAAATGGATAACGGATGAGTAAGAAACAGTCTGTCGGTATGAATCGAATTGCGCGTTATTTCCTCGCGGGGCTCTTCGCGATCCTTCCGCTGCTCATTACCGTCATTGCAGTTACATGGACGCTGGGTTTTCTCGGACAGTTGGTTGGCCCCGATACGTTCCTTGGGAACCAACTCAGTAAGATAGGGCTTAATTTTGTAACGAGCCCTATCGTTGCCTACGCGATTGGTTGGATCGGAATTTGCATCGGAACCCTTGTCCTTGGTTTCTTGGTCGAGTCAGGGATGCGCGGCCTGTTCTCGAAGGTGACAGCAGCAATCGCTAAACGATTGCCCCTGGTCGGAAAAGTCTATGACACCTCAAAGCAGTTGGTTGACATGATCGACTCCGGCGGTGACGACAAACTCAAGGGCATGGGGGTGGTGTATTGCACCTTTGGAGAAAACGGTGGGGTTGGTGTACTCGCACTCCTGCCGACGCCGGAGGTGATCACAATCAACGACAAGCAGTTTTATGTTGTGCTTGTGCCCCAATCACCTGTTCCAATCGGGGGCGGGTTGCTTTTTATGCCGATGGATGCTGTGGAGCGGGTGGATATGTCGGTTGAGGCACTGATGTCAATTTATGTTTCCATGGGGGTTACAGCTCCAGGTATGATCGAGCAGGCAGATTTGGAAAAGGCGAAAACTATCGTCGCGGCTCAACAGAAGTCTGATGCCGAGCAAGCTGGGGCGGCTGATTCGGGTGACTCTGCAGATAAAAAAGATTAGTTTCCGGGATTGTCCTGCGTTGACTTATTGGGGACGTTTGAGCCCATGGTTTGGGTTCCATAAGCGTCACGCGGCGGCCAGATGGTGCCTGCAGCCAGATGGTGCCTGCAGCCCCGGACTGGAGGGAGTGGCATGACCGCGTAAGTGGATGGCGTTGCAACGCGGCGTGGCGGTCTGGGGGCCATCGTTCCATGGGACGCCTTCATTTCATGGCCTCATGCCTTGCATGGATGCGATAAAATGAATGGCTCTGTAGTGGTCCCGAAATGGTCCGCTGCTGTACTGAGGCTTGTTCCTGCTTCCTACCCGTGCTGAAGGCTGGTGTTCTCGTGATGTTGCAACGATGGCATTGTTTCTGGTGTGTGCTTGCAATAGCAAGCTTGCCGTCAATCTCCGCGCAGGATGGTTCGGTTGCGGAACCTGAGGCTTTGCCCGGTACCCGACTGTTGGCAGAAGTTCTGCCGCTTGACGAGGTGATGGTTGCGGGTATCGATCGCTATGCTCTCAAGGCAATTGACGATGCAGCCCAACGAAGACGTGAACGAAACACCGTTGGCAGTTTTGATGGCGTGGCAGGGTTGGCGGATGTAGAGATGCGTCGCAAACAGTTTGCTGATTCGATAGGTGTTATCGAAAGCCGCTTGGAGGCAGATGGCTTGGAACTGGTTTCGGGTTTGGACGACCGGGGCATCGTCGCTGAAACGGAACAGTTGCAAGTACTTGCCGTGCGATGGAAAGTGCTTGACGGAGTGGATGCGACTGGTTTGTTGCTGAGACCGGTTCAAGGAGACATACTGGCGCGAGTCGTGGCCATACCGGATGCCGATTGGACCCCAGAGATGATCTCGGGCATCGTGCCATCCGAAGACGGGGAGCAACTTGAATCAAAACAGGTTGGGGGCGGCGATGAAACTGGCTCGGGACCCATAGACCGCGGTTCGCGGTCGAACCTCAGTACTTGCAAATCGCACTACGCCATGGCTTTTGCTTCATTGGGTTGCGAAGTCTTGGTTCCGACGTTGATAAGCAGGGGAACTGAATTCAGCCGGAATGACGAAATAGGGCGTTCGACGAACTTGTCTCATCGCGAATTCATTTATCGTCAAGCGTTCGAGATGGGACGGCACGTGATCGGCTATGAAGTGCAGAAGGTACTTGCTGCGGTTGATCAGTTTGAATTGAGGAATCAGGACTCTGATGTGCCGGTCATTGTTGCGGGGGTGAGTGAAGGTGGTTTGCTCGCATTGTACAGTGCGGCATTGGACGCAAGAATTGACGCGGCGATTGTCAGTGGATATTTCGATCAACGTGAAAAGGTCTGGGAAGAGCCGATCTATCGGAATGTCTGGGGGTTGTTGAAGCAGCATGGAGACGCGGAGCTTGCGGCAATGATCGCCCCTCGCAGGTTGTTCATTGAAATGGCCCCTGTGATTCCAGAGGTGAGTGGTCCCGCAGAGGCGCGTCGGAACATAGCGGCTCCCGGTGTGATTCGATCACCGAATATGGATTCGGTGCGGCGGGAAATCGGCCGAGCGCGTGACATGCTGCCCGAGGCAATTGCAGGAAATGCAATCCAGGTGATCGGGGCGGAGGGGGCAGGGAATGTTCCTCTGCAAGCTGACGTGCTGCGTACCTGCCTTGAGGAGGTGTGTTCCGTCGAGTTGAACGAAGCAGAGGAACACGGAGTGCTGACTGATCGACGTGCGACCTTTTCAGCGGATAAGCGTCAGCATTTGCAGGTGCACCAAATGGTGCAGTTCACCCAGGAATTGCTACGAAAAGCTCATCGAGTCCGTGATGCTCGGTTTGCACAGTTGGATCGCTCGTCGGCAAAAGCATTTGATCAATCGGCGCAGGCACAGCGGGACGAAATTCACAAAGAACTATTTGGGCGATTACCCACTCCCAGCATTGATCCGAATCCAAGATCGCGTCTGATCCTGGATGACGAAAAAATGCGTGGTTACGAGATTGTGCTGGACGTCTACGAAGATGTGATTGCTGCGGGAATATTGTTGCTGCCGAAGGCCTTGGCTCCTGGTGAAAATCGGCCTGTTGTCGTTTGTCAGCACGGTCTTGAAGGTGTGCCAATGGACACCATTAGCGGTCCTGAGTCACGTGGTTACCGAGCATACAAATCGTTTGCAGCGGAGCTGTGTCGACGCGGCTTTATCGTCTATTCACCACAGAATCCGTACCGCGGTGGTGATTCGTTTCGCACGCTCCAGCGAAAATCAAATGTACTCGGTCGCTCGTTGTTCAGTTACATCATTCCCCAGCATTTGGTCACGCTCAGATGGCTCAGTGAACTCGATAGTGTCGATCCGGATCGGATTGGATTTTATGGATTGTCCTATGGTGGCAAGACTGCGGTGCGAGTCCCTCCCATGCTTCCGAAAACCGCGGAGGAACCTGGGTATTGTTTGTCGATATGCAGTGCTGACTACAACGACTGGGTTGCAAAGAATGCTTCCGTTGACGCAAAGTTTAGCTACCTGTGGACAGGCGAGTATGAGATTTTTGAGTGGAATATGGCTCACGTTGCGAACTATGCGGAGCTTTCCATTTTGATGACTCCGCGTCCATTCATGGTTGAACGCGGGCACGATGACGGAGTCGGAGTTGATGAGTGGGTTGCATGGGAGTTTGCGAAGGTGCGCCGACACTACAACAAACTTGGGATCGGGGATTTGACCGAAATTGAGTTTTTCAACGGACCTCATACCATCAACGGCAAACAGACGTATGAGTTTCTGCACAGGCACTTGAAATGGCCACGAAAACGTTAATGTGCCTTTGCATCGAAGCGGACTACAAGGTCTCGAGGTCCGCACGCTTCTGCTGGTAGGTTACGTTGAACGCGAGAACCTTTGGGTCCGGCGTGACTCCCCGCTGTAAGCAGACTTTGGAATAGAGGTCTGGCCACCAGTTGTGATGTTCAGTCAGGCCGAGGTCTTTGTACTCCTGCCAATTGCTTAATACCCGTGACCATGATTTGTCACCATAGTCCATTGCCTCCTTCAGTGAGTTGTAACGGGGAACGTACCAGCGGCGTCCTATTT
>Ga0315322_10000722_pt1 | contig 24798 bp, 22 predicted proteins | sample M110021515metaG_FD_203461 | JGI IMG/M metagenome (GOLD analysis project Ga0315322, IMG submission 203461) | Ammonia-oxidizing marine archaeal communities from Monterey Bay, California, United States - M1 100m 21515 | ecosystem: Environmental > Aquatic > Marine > Intertidal zone | place: USA...
CATTTGTCACAGAAACTCTCTGGCCTCATGTACGTGAAGCAAAACGGTCAAACCTAGATGAAATTACACTACCTGACTCAGAGATTCTAGCTATAGCTGATTGGCCAAAAGTAACCCATGACGGTTTTCACTCCAGTGAGATATTAGAAACTTTTGGAAGAGCCAATAATTTAGTTGGTCTTCTTCGGTCAGCCCGCGCTGAACAAAAAGTTAAACCTAAACAAATGATTCAACTTCATGTTTCACGATCTATCCACGATCTCTTAGATTCTACGAATGGATTCGTAGAGGTTCTTGCTGGAATTGAAGAGGTCAACATTCTTGATGAAACTTCTGACCTGAAATCAACTCTTTTAACGTTTGAAGGTGAAGAAATCCAAATTTCTGGACTTGTAAATGAGGTTGATCTTGAGGCTCAAAAAAATCGGTTAACCAAGTTGGTTGAAGATAAGAGAAAACAAGTCTCAGGATTTCAGAGTCGACTTAAGAATCCAGGTTATTTACAAAATGCTAAGTCTGACGTTATTGCAGAAACAAGAAAGATGCTTCAAGAGGCTGAAGCCGATTTGCTAGCAGCAGAGAATTCGTTGAAAAACTTAGATTAGGTAACAACAAATTCAGTTCTATTTCTCTTGATTGATCCAGACTGTTCTTTGTGGAAACGGCATCTGTATTCCTTCAGCGTCAAAAGTTTCCTTGATGCGGATACGTAACTCTCGAGCTACTGCCCATTGCTCAGATGGGTCTGTCTTTGCAACCAACCGAAGAGTGATCCCGTCAATTCCGAGGTTCTGAACCCCTACAACCTGTGGCTCTTCTATTATGTCACCATCTGTAAATGATTCATCTTCCCAGAGTTCAACAGCTACACGTTTCATAACATCTTGTGCATGTCGTAGGTCAGTGTCATACGCTACATCAACGTCTAGAACAGCGCGTGACCACACTTGGGATCGGTTCCCTACTCGTGCTATTTCCCCATTGGGGACGTACCAAACACTTCCATTCGTATCTCTAAGGATTGTTGTGCGTAACGTCATGCGTTCAACAGTCCCCGAAGCGATCCCTACATCTACTGAATCTCCGACCCCATACTGATCTTCAACAAGCATAAACATGCCTGAGAGGAAATCTTTTACGATTGACTGCGCTCCGAAACCGACAGCCACACCTACTATTCCGGCACCTGCAATAAGTGGTCCTAGATTAACGCCTATCTCCCCGAGTGCCATTAGGACGACAACCGTCCAGATTGCAAGGTTCGCAATGCTTGATAAGACTGAGGTCAAAGTTTCTGTCCTTGCCTTTGTCCTTAATTCAGCCTGTTCATCTCGAAGTACTTTCCCAGCTTTGACTTTCCCTTTAATTTTTTGAAGTTGTGCTAATGCTCTACTTTGACGTTCATCTGTTAAACGTTCCCCGAAGTGGGTAATGGTTTTTCGCATGACACGAGAAGCAATAAAGCCTGCTAGCAAAACAACGATTATTGTCAAGGGTTTATCAACTGCCCACCCGATAATTGATGAAAGAGTTTTATTCCCTGATGCGTCGAAGACCCATTCACAAATCTGCCCAGGATCATTCCCACATGCATCGATTAATTCATTATTTCCTGACTGGTATGCGAATAATTCTCTGATCATGCAAAAAGGGTAGAGAGTGAATGAGCTGAGCTAGGTGATGGTGAGAAAAAAAATTATGAATGTTCTATGTTTCTAGTCAATTTCTTACTTGAAGTAGATTTTGATATAATATTTCTATGAATTTTATAGATTTAAGTAGATTAAAATGACAAACTTACGAATTGGCCAAGTCGCTTCCCTTCTTGCTTTAAGCGTTGACACTGTGCGCTCATGGATTGATGAAGGAAGAATTCCTGCCACAAGAACCGATGGTGGCCACCGAACGATACAGGGCATTGATTTAGCGCATTTCCTGCGCGAGTCCTATCAAGTGACACCCGATGAGAACACGCACCTTTCAGCACGAAACCGTTTCGTCGGGTTAGTCACGAAAGTCACCAAAGATGGAGTTATGGCTCAAATTGAGATCCAAGCTGGTGGCCACCGCTTCGTATCTCTGATTTCCGCAGAGGCTACAGAATCTATGGGACTTGAACCGGGGGTTATTGCCGCTGCCGTAGTGAAATCAACAAACGTAGTAGTAGAACTTCCATAGTCCAGCCCCATGAGTACTTTTCAGAACTTACGCTGCTTCTCCCGACTGAATACTCCTCTAGCAGTTTTTCTATTCCTAAGCCTTTCATGTGGGTTGTCTGAGAACTCACTTCATGTGATGGCTGCATCCTCACTAACTGAAGCTTTTGAAGAAATAGCAGAAGAATTTAAAAAGGAAACCCAATTTGAAATTTCATTAACCATTGCTGGAAGTGCTTCCCTTGCATCTCAAATTGAGGATGGAGCCAAAGTTGATGTCGTGGCTTTGGCAGATGAAGAAACTATGCGGCGGCTAGTAGGTACAAGAAGAATTGAACAAGAAAGCCTAAGGATATTTGCCACTAACTACCTTGTTCTAGCCACCCCCTTGGAGAACCCTGGTTCGGTAGAAAACATCAGGGACCTCGAAGGAAGTGTCTCTGCGATTTGCGCTCCACAGGTTCCTTGCGGAAAGTTATCCTTTCAACTCGCTACTCGAGAAAACGTAGATTTAAACCCTTCATCTTTTGAGCCAAGCGTTAGATCCGTAAGAACAAAAATTGAATTGGGAGAAGTAGACGCTGGCCTTATTTATATAACCGATGTTAATTCAAGAATCAATTTCATTTCTATTGATCAATCCGAGCAACTTAAGACAAATTATCCAATTGCAGCCATTCAAGATGGGAGAATAGAGTCAACAGAATTTATAGAGTTTGTGCTCTCTCCGGCTGGACAAAGGATCTTAGAAAAATACGGGTTTGGTGTTCCCTCATGACGGGAAGAGGTTCAAAGTCAATTCCTTCCCTTCTTTGGGCCGGCGCATTCGTGACTTCCCTTTTTCTCATTGTGCCATTCATCGGGTTATCGCAAAGGACCCCATGGTCTATGTTCTTCCAAATCATAAGCGAGGATGATGTTGTTCAATCCATCACATTGTCTCTAGTCGTTGCCACATCTGCAACAATTATTTGTTTCCTACTTGGGCTCCCTCTGGGGTGGGTGTTAGCAAGAAGCCAAGCACGAGGCCTCAAAGTAATAAGAGCGATAGTTCTACTACCTATGGTCCTGCCTCCAGTTGCTGGCGGTACCGCTTTATTGTTTGCCCTAGGAAGAAAAGGTTTCATCGGCGAAAAACTAGATAGCTGGCTTGGCATAACATTGCCATTTACTACCGCTGGGGCAATCGTTGCAGCCACATTCGTGTCTCTCCCTTTTTTCGTATTGGCAATTGAAACAGCAGCGTCTCAACTTGACCCACAGTTTGAAGAGAGCTCGTTAAGTCTCGGCGCTACTCCAACACGAACTTTTTTTACTACATCTCTTCCAATGGTAAAGTCAGCCATCTTTGCAGGCATAGCATTATCCTGGGCTCGGGCCCTGGGCGAGTTCGGTGCAACAATAACTTTTGCAGGCGATAATCCTGAACGAACCCGTACTCTCCCATTACAACTTTTCGTAGCATTAGAAACCAACCCTGAACGAGCAGTGGTTCTCGGAATGCTCATGGTTGTTATTTCCCTATCTGTACTGGTCGCTCTTCGAGGAAGATGGATAGGGACACAATGAACACAGTTCAGCTTTTGGGATCAACCAATCTAGAAGAAAAATCTTTTGAATTCTCTCTTAATACAAACTCCAATAAGAGCATCTCCATAATTGGCCCTAACGGAGCTGGAAAATCCACTCTATTAAGAGTCATAGGAGGTCACCAGCCGTTAGAAACTGGGACTCTAAAGGTCAATGGCGCTCTAGTTGACTCACCCAACGAGAAAATTTTTATCCCACCTCATAAAAGACATGTCGTCTTGCAGCATCAGAACGGAGGAGTGTTCCCCCACCTATCTGTCCAAGACAATATTGCTTTCCCTTTCCGGTCAAGGAAATGCTCTAAAAGAAAAGCTCGTCTGCATATATCGGGCATTCTAGAAGAATTTAACCTACAGGCTATTCAAACACGGTTCCCGCATTCACTTTCAGGCGGGCAAAGAGCTCGAGTGGCCCTTGCGAGGTCTGTAGCTAGTAATCCAGATTTTCTTTTACTTGATGAACCTTGCGCTTCGCTTGATGTTGAAGCGACCGTAGAAATCCACCAACATCTTCGTCGCTTAAAAACGACATTGTTTATAGCTACGCACAATCCAGTTGAAACTATGAAGTTGACTAATTACATCATTGCTATTGAGCAAGGGAAAATAGTCCAACAAGGAAATCTCAAAGAACTAACGTCCAAACCAGCCACACCATGGATAAGTAAATTTCTAGACTTAAATCTGGTATCTGGGAAGGCAACCGGTTACAGCGTAGAACTCAACAGTGGCGAACGACTGCACTTGCCTAGAAAACATTTTGGACCTGTCCAAGTCAGCTTCCCTAGCTCCGCTATTGCAATCCACACGGAACAACCAACTGGCTCTCCTAGAAACAGGTGGGAAGCTACAGTTTCAAGCCTCGACACTGATGGAGATCTAGTCAGGATCGGCCTGAACGGGTCTTTTTTTTCTCGTGCCACGATTACGGATACCTCGTTTAAGGAATTAGGAATTGAATTAGGGACTCATTGCTGGGCCTCTATAAAGGCAACTGAGTTAATGGTGCTTCCATCCATGGATCCTGATAAAAAGTGATTATGGATATATTCGCCACTGCTGACCTTCTTGATGCTTTCCCAGAAGCTGAAGTTCTGCCTTTAAAATTTTTTTCATATGGGCAGCAAACACAATTTTATGGTGAAGCGGTCACTGTGATAGCCCCAGAAGACAACACACTTGTCCGTCAAACCTTAGAGTCCGAAGGTCACGGAAAAGTCCTTGTCGTAGATGGAGAAGGGTCTCTCAATTGCGCACTGCTTGGAGATCGCCTTGCCGCTCTAGCAATAGAGAACAATTGGCATGGCGTAATTATCAATGGCTGCATAAGAGATTCAGCTGTCATCCAGGACATGCCGATTGGAATAAAGGCGATAGGAACAAATCCACGAAAGAGCGCAAAACGCGGGCTAGGAAAGGTTGGCACGAAAATTCAAATTGCTGACATCCAGTTAAATACCGGATCTTGGATCTATGCAGACAGCGACGGCGTTATTATCGCAAAGAAAAATCTCCTCACGTAACTCCTCGATTCTGAAAAAATTTGCAACAACTATTGACACGGGTGTAGTTACACGGCTGTAATTAGGTTCCAGCGGTTTTTCAAAGAAGAAAATCCATGGGGACTCAAAGATACAAATCCTTCACAGATAGGAATGCGTATTCTTTGAAAATAGAACCAGTTAAAACGGTTCTCTAGTTGGGGACATTAGAGGAGAGATACGATGGCATTATCTGAACCATCTTTGAATAAAGAAAACGAAACTGAGGGGACAGGATCAGACCAGCTCAACGAAGTTGAGAGTGGGAATGTTCAACCCATAGCCGAAGTAGCAAAAGGAAACGACTTAGCCTCCTCGCAGAGTCGAAGTAGCGCTACCCTTCCCCAGAGTACGGGAATGCGTGTCCGCAAAAGAAACGGGGACCTCGAACAAGTAGACGTAAACAAAATCGTTAACGCAGTGGCCCGATGCGCAGAAGGGCTGAAAGGGGTAGACCCGATGCGTGTAGCGACAAGAACGATATCAGCGCTCGCAGATGGATCTACCACCCGTGAACTTGATGAGCTTTCAATACGAACAGCAGCGGGGTTAATCGTTGAAGAGCCTCGATACTCTCGACTGGCGGGACGATTGTTAGCTACATACATCGATAAAGAGGTACGGAACCAAAACATACCCTGGTTTACTGAATCTGTTACGAGAGGACATGAACTAGGAGTAATTGGCGATAGTGCTTTAAATTTTGTGTTAGATAATGCTTCAACGTTAAATGCCGCTATCAACTCTGATCGAGATAGAAACTTTGAATTTTTTGGCCTACGCACCGTGTATGACAGATATCTTCTCCGCCACCCAGAGACACGAGAAGTCATAGAAACTCCTCAATATTTTTTCTTGAGAGTAGCCTGTGGGCTCTCACAAGATGTTAACGAGGCTGTCGCTTTCTACGACCTAATGTCATCCTTAGCATATCTTCCTTCAAGCCCTACTCTTTTCAATTCAGGGACAACCCACCAACAGCTCTCAAGCTGCTACCTTCTTGACTCTCCTGAAGATTCACTAGAGGGGATTTACAAGCGCTACACCGACATCGCTCAACTCTCTAAATTCGCAGGGGGAATTGGCGTTGCCTGGCATCGCATCAGAAGCAAAGGAAGCCTAATCCAAGGAACTAATGGCCTTTCAAATGGGATCGTCCCTTGGCTCAAAACCCTTGATAGCTCTGTAGCTGCAGTAAATCAAGGTGGCCGTCGCAAGGGCGCTGCTTGTATCTATCTTGAAACCTGGCATGCCGATGTAGAGGAATTCCTTGAATTAAAACAAAATACTGGTGACCATGCACGACGGACCCACAATCTAAACATTGCTAACTGGATACCAGATTTATTCATGGAGAGAGTTGAAAATAATTGGAAGTGGAGTTTGTTCGACCCGAAAAAAGTCCCTCACCTAACAGATCTTTTCGGAGAAGAATTTAAAAAAGCATATATAGAAGCAGAAGAAGCAGAGTTATACGAACGTCAGATCGATGCTCAAGAACTCTATTCAAAAATGATGAGAACTCTGGCAGAGACTGGAAATGGTTGGATGACTTTCAAGGATTCATCCAACCTCAAATGCAACCAAACTTCAAACCTGAGAGAAGGCAACGAGAGAAATGGAGAAACACGCGTTGTCCACTTGTCTAATTTATGTACTGAGATAATTGAAGTAACGAACCAGTCCGAAACAGCTGTCTGTAACCTAGGGTCCCTGAATCTTGGATCCTTTGTAACCGAAGACGAAACTCGTACTTTTGATTTTGACGAGCTCGGGAAAACAGTAAGGCAAGTAGTTCCCTTCCTAGACCGAGTCATTGATATTAATTTTTACCCAATTAATGAAGCCGGTAACTCGAATAATCAGTGGCGACCAGTAGGTCTAGGAATGATGGGATTACAAGATGTCTTCTTTAAGTTACAAATCCCATTTGACTCAGAAGAGGCGAGAACAATTTCTTCAAAAATAAGCGAAGAGATTTACTATAACGCTCTTTGGGCATCCACTGAACTGGCAGAACTAAATGGGCCCCATGAAACATACGGCCTAACAAGAGCAGCCCAAGGCGATCTTCAATTTGACCTTTGGGATGTGAAGCCTTCCGATACAGAAAAGTGGGAAGAACTTCGCATCAGAATTTCCGAACATGGTTTAAGGAACTCTTTAATGATCGCTATTGCCCCCACTGCAACAATTGCCTCAATAGCGGGCTGTTACGAATGTATTGAACCGCAGGTATCTAATCTTTTCAAACGTGAAACTCTCTCCGGGGAGTTCATGCAAATAAATAGATACCTAGTTAAAGAACTCCAAGAAAGAGAACTTTGGGACGAAGAAATGCGAACCGAATTAATCCGGAATGAAGGATCGGTGCAAAATGTAGATCGCATCCCAGAGGATCTAAAAGAAATCTACCGAACAGCATGGGAACTCCCCATGAAGTCTCTAATTGAAATGGCAGCAGCCCGAGGGGCCTACATCGATCAAAGCCAATCTCTAAACCTCTTTATGGAATCTCCGAACATAGGCAAGCTCAGTTCAATGTACATGTACGCATGGAGAGAAGGTCTTAAGACTACCTACTATCTCCGGTCACGCCCTGCGACAAGAATAAACCAAACAACGGTGAGCTCAAATAAACCAAGCCCTGACGGTGGAGAGAAACAGGGATTTGTGGACGACGATACGCTTGCCTGCTCTCTTGAGAATCCAGAATCTTGCGAATCTTGTACTTAACAAAAAGGAAAAAACCACAAAATGGCCCTAGCCGACGAAAATAACTACGCACTTACCTCAGATGACCTGAGTATTGACGAGGGTGTGAGTCCTACAAAAAACCCAGCGAAAAGGCCGGATAACATATTAGACCCTGGGTTTGACCTGACCTTACGCCCAATGAAATATCAAATCTTCTTTGACATGTACACGGATGCTATAAAAAATACATGGACTGTTGACGAAATAGACTTCGCAGATGACCATGTAGACCTGAGGAGTATGTCTCCAGCCGAGAAACACCTTATAAGCCGTTTAGTCGCTTTCTTTGCAACTGGAGACTCAATAGTCTCAAACAACTTAGTCTTAAACCTTTATAAGCATATAAACGCCCCTGAAGCAAGAATGTATCTAAGTAGGCAACTCTACGAAGAAGCACTTCATGTTCAGTTCTACCTGACACTTCTAGATTCATACATCCCAGACATGCAAGAGCGCGAAGAAGCTTTTGCAGCGATACATAACATCCCATCGATACGGCAAAAAGGTGAATTCTGCTTTAAGTGGATGGGGACAATGAACTCAGTTGATGAATTAAGAACAGAAGAAGATCAAAGAACATTTCTGAGAAATCTTATTTGTTTCGCTGCCTGCATAGAAGGTCTTTTCTTTTTCGCTGCTTTCGCTTACGTATATTTCCTAAGAAGTAAAGGGCTCTTAAATGGGCTAGCAGCAGGAACTAACTGGGTCTTCAGAGATGAAAGCGCTCACATGAACTTCGCTTTTTCAGTGGTTGAAACCGTTCGACAGGAACAACCTGAGTTATGGACAGTTGAATTAACCAATGATATTAAAGAGATGCTTAGCGAAGCTGTTGAATGTGAAATGCGTTTCGCAGATGATGTTCTTGGAGGCGGGATTAATGGCATGAGCCTTTCTGATACTCGTGAGTATCTGCAATTTGTAGCTGACCAACGACTAATGCAACTCGGTATAGAACCAATCTATAATTCAAAAAATCCCTTTGACTTTATGGCATTACAAGACGTCCAAGAACTCACCAATTTCTTTGAAAAAACGGTGACCGCATATCAAGTAGGTGTTCAAGGCGAAGTAGCCTTCGACGAAGAATTCTAGTTCTCCAGTCCCCCAACTGGAACCAAGCCAAGCCCGGTGCGAGAGCACTGGGCTTGAGCTATTTTCACTCTTCCTTTTTGAACAGTTGGATAATCCTTTCTGCACCTTCAAACGGAGAAAGTCCGTCATTTAAAATTTCTTCCTCTGTCTCTAAAACAATAGAGGCAATCTCTGGCTTTTCTTTAAGATTGTTAATCAATTGGTCTTCAACCAATGCCCACATCCACCGGATTTGCTGACGGGAACGACGTTTCTCCCAATCACCACTTCCTTGCATATGTTCCTGGTGAATATCGATTTGCTCCCAAATAGCTGGGATACCTTGCCCTGTAAGACCAGAACACGTAATAACCGGTGGACTCCAGCCAGTATTTGCTGAACTAAGAAGTGTCATTGCTGACTGGTAATCACGAGCGGACTGCCTTGCACGCAATTCATTTTCCCCATCAGCCTTATTCACCGCAACCAAATCAGCTAATTCTAAAACGCCTTTTTTAATTCCTTGAAGGGAATCTCCAGACCCTGGAAGAAGTAACACTAAAAAGAAGTCAACCATCTCTGAAACAATCGCTTCGCTTTGGCCAACTCCTACTGTTTCAATGAGAACAACATCAAAACCTGCCGCTTCAAGCACCAGTATTGTTTCCCTAGTTCCTTTCGCTACTCCTCCTAGGATTCCAGAAGAAGGCGAAGGTCTGATGAAAGCATTTGGGTTGCTTGCGAGTCGATCCATTCTAGTTTTATCACCGAGTATTGAACCACCAGAGATAGAACTCGAAGGGTCAACGGCAAGGACAGCAACTTGATGACCCAACTCAGTCAAATACGTTCCTAATTCATCAACAAACGTACTTTTCCCCACACCGGGAGAGCCAGTAATTCCTACCCGTCGAGAACCCCCAGCATGCGGAGCAATACTTGCTAACAGTTCGCTCGCTTTATCTCTATCGTCTGGGGTAGAACTCTCAACAAGTGTGATCGCTTTAGCCAACCATGTCCTATCACCTGAAAGGACACCGGCGATAACCAGTTCCAATTCAGAAGTCTCCATAATGATTAACCGATCTTATTGAGAAGCTCTAGAGCAGCGGCAGATATCACGGTACCAGGTGGGTATATCGCTGAAGCGCCCGCATCATATAACGCTTCAAAGTCTTGAGGAGGAACAACTCCGCCAACAACAATTAAAATATCTTCTCTTCCTAATTCTGACAAAGCATCTTTAAGTTGTGGAACGAGAGCTAAATGTCCTGCCGCTAAAGATGAAACCCCTACTACGTGAACATCCGCTTCAACGGCTTGTTTAGCAGCTTCCTTTGGGGTTTGGAACAATGGTCCTATATCAACGTCAAAACCAAGATCTGCAAAAGCAGTGGCAATCACTTTTTGACCTCTGTCATGCCCATCCTGACCTACTTTCGCTACAAGTATTCTTGGACGACGCCCATATTGTTTCTCAAACCTTTCAGTTTCTACTCGAACCGATTCGATTTGCTCGTTTTCTTCTCCCACTTCGCTTTTATACACTCCTGAAATAATTTGTATTTGCGATCTATGACGACCATACACCTTTTCTAGCGCATCACTGATCTCTCCGACAGTTGCAAATTGTCTAGCGGCATTAATAGATAGTTCTAGAAGGTTTCCATTTCTAGAAGCCCCATTTGTTAAATGCTCAAGAGCAGCGTCACATGCGTCTTGATCTCGACTTTGCCGTAAGTCTACTAGTTGCCGGATTTGAGCAGCCTGGACCTCATGATTATCTACTTGAAGAATATCCACCTCTTCTTCTTGGTTTAAACGGAACTTATTTACGCCGATAACAGGCTGTGTCCCAGAATCAATTCTAGCTTGAGTCCTCGCTGCCGCTTCTTCAATTCGAAGTTTTGGAATTCCTAATTCAATAGCTTTTGCCATCCCCCCCGCTTCTTCAATTTCAGTAATGTGTTCCCAAGATCGACGCGCTAGGTCATGAGTTAAGCGTTCAACGTAGTATGAGCCACCCCATGGATCCACAACACGACAAGTTCCAGATTCATGTTGTAAGAAAAGTTGAGTATTCCGTGCAATACGAGCGCTAAAATCTGATGGCAATGCCAATGCTTCATCAAAAGAATTCGTATGAAGTGATTGTGTATGTCCTTGTGTCGCAGCCATCGCTTCAACACATGTCCGTACAATATTTGTGTACACATCCTGAGCGGTAAGGCTCCACCCCGATGTCTGACTATGAGTTCTTAACGACAATGATTTAGGGTTTTGAGGATTGAATTGCCGCACTAATTTCGCCCATAACAAACGTGCAGCTCTTAATTTCGCAACTTCCATAAAAAAATTCATTCCAATACACCAAAAGAAACTAAGCCGAGGAGCAAATTGGTCAATATCCAACCCTGCTTCCAACCCAGCACGAATATATTCGACTCCATCTGCGAGGGTGTACGCCATCTCAAGATCAAGAGTCGCTCCCGCTTCTTGCATGTGATAACCAGAAATTGATATTGAATTAAATCTCGGCATTTCTCTAGAAGTGAATGAAATAATGTCAGAAATTATTCTCATTGAAGGCTTAGGTGGGTAAATAAATGTATTCCTCACCATGAATTCTTTCAAGATATCATTTTGGATCGTTCCAGCTAGTTGTTTTGGGGCCACTCCCTGTTCTTCTGCGGCGAGCACATAGAGAGCGAGTATTGGTAACACTGCCCCATTCATTGTCATTGAAACGCTCATTTTGTCTAGAGGTATTCCATCGAACAACTGACGCATATCAATTATCGAGTCAATAGCTACCCCAGCCATCCCAACATCACCAGACACCCTTGGATTATCTGAGTCATACCCTCGGTGAGTAGGTAGGTCAAAAGCAACTGAAAGGCCTTTTTGCCCTGCAGCAAGATTTCTTCTGTAAAAGGCATTTGACTCTGCTGCTGTAGAGAAACCAGCATATTGTCTTATCGTCCAAGGCTGATTGACGTACATGGTTGGATACGGGCCTCGAAGGTATGGAGGGAAGCCAGAGTATGTATCTAGGAAATCAAGACCAGCTACATCTTCCGGGCCATAAATTGGATGTACTGGTATCCCCTCAGGAGTGAGCCAGTTACTTTCTTCATTAGTAATAGTTGAGAATTCACTGAAATCAGAAAGCCAATCTTCTCTGCCTATTTTATTGATGTTCTTTTCCGACTCAAGGGGTACCGAGCTAAAATCAGGAATCATTGTTACTACCTCCCTCTTCGGAAGATAAATCAGAAATGCGAAAAGTGGACCTTGCTTGCAAATTTAACGCATCTGGCATTCCTACTGCATCGGGATAAGGATCTCTTTGTAACTCTGTTTTCTCTGGTTCAAGAAACTCGTTAACCCCTATAAGAACCCGCCCTTTGGTTTTAATTTCTTCTTTATATTGTTCACGATTCTCTAAAATTTCCTTCTGGAAAGAACCCGAGATAATCTCCTGAATTATGCCACCATTCTCTTCAAGCAACTGAAATCTTTCCCAAGCTTTTTGAGCAATTTGATCCGTTAACGACTCGACGTACCATGAGCCGCCTGCAGGGTCAATTACTTTATGGAGATTTGACTCTTCCATGAGAACAAGTTGCGTATTTCGAGCAAGCCTCATCCCGAAGTCACCGGGAATACCAAAAGCACTGTCAAAAGGAGGAAGAGAGATAAAATCAGCCCCTCCAGTGGCTGCAGAAAAACAACCAACGGTTGTACGAAGCAAATTTATCCAAGGGTCGCTTTGCGAAATTAAGAATTGCGGAAGAGAGGCTTGGATCTTTAAGTCAACGTGACCTACTCCACAAACCTGACCTATCCGACTTATTAGGATCCGTAATGCTCGAATTTTTGCAATATCAAAAAACTGGTCTGTTCCTATTGAAACCACGACATGAATCTGGCTAAAAGCTTCAGAAAGGCGCATACCTGCCCTATCCATACTTTGGAGATAACCAATTACGGAAGAAGAAATACCGGCTAATTCTGTTATTGGATCTGCTCCAGCTTCAGCATAAGATAAACCATCCACACGGAAGGTCACTGCCTTGTGAAACTCTTGCTGAACTCTTAGCGCTAGGGCCCCTCCAGCATCTAGCGCACTTTGGACGCTAGTCGGGTCTTGATAATTCCTAAACAATTCACCTATCGGGTCAAGACTTAGTTCAAAGATAAAATCTTCAGAAACTTTGCCCTTCGATTCTATAAACTCAAGAAAGCTCTTAGCATTGCCCAAACTGTCAAATGAATTTGTTGGAGCGACACCGGCGATATTTAAGAGAACACCGTCTAAAAGTTTCTCGAATACATTTGAATCAACTTCTGAAAGAACTAGTTCAATGCTATTAGTTCCTCTCTGCAAGTCATTGAGAATCGCTGCATTGCTTTCTTCCAGTGAATTAACCCAATAACGTTGGCGGATATTCCACCCAGATAATTGGCCAGTGACATTAGATGCTCGCCTATTTATTCCTTGCGTTGGATAACTCAGATTTTCTGGATCGTCTTGCCGAACATACATAGGTTCCGTGCGAATTCCCGAGCCTAAATCTGTATAAAGCAACTCTTCGAATAGATCCTCTGTAACAACCGATTTAGCGGCATCTATCCAAGCATCATACGTTGGGAGATCATCTCCGTTTAAAAAATTCATTACGTCTTCAGGCATGTTTCTACCTTAGGCGTTTCTACATAGCGAATGGCAACATTATTGCCATCGCTTAAACTTGTTCATAGCTTCACTTAGAAACAAGTCGCTGTGACATTGACCACAGTGACAAAAGACACGGCTCTTTCAAGAGCAACGGGTTATAAATTGAGGCAAACTAGTCTCAGAGGTTCATCTCGTGATGAATCTAACCCCCAAAGCAAGGAAATAAAATGCCTAAGAAATTACCCCACCATCTCCAATATGCCGAATTCGCTTTCGCTGCTACAGCTACTTCCGAAGAGCTTCTTACACTCTGTAGATTAACAACAAGAATTGATGTTAAAAAAGGAAGCGTCTTAATGCATCAAGGGGCCTTTGGCAACGAAGTTCTACTTTTGGTTCATGGCCAGCTGGTTGTTGAGAAAAATGGCGAATTAATCGCTTCAGTTGCACCTGGTGCAGTTGTCGGAGAAAGGGCCGTCATACTAAACGAGCCACGTGATGCAACTGTCAGAGCAGCATATGATTCGACTATTCTCGCCATGTCTCGAAGCGAATTCAACACTCTTCTAGGTGAGTGTCCAAGTATTGCCAGAAATATTCTTGAAGAAGCACTTACCCGGGCCGGGTAGTGCATAGCTGACACAAGAAAATCATTCGCTTCGTTTGATATTTGAAACCATAATTATTTAATGGAAAAACTGTCAACGATTCTGGTTAGACAATACAGAATCTTGAAAATTCAGCTACACACGGGCTCTATAGTCCCCATACTGCAACGCTTTCTCACTAGGAGCTATCACAACATTGTTAACTTCGGTTTAGGTAGGCGGATTAATTTCAGTGCCATACGAAAAGTTAATGTACCAACTGTCAGCGGGCGCATCCTCTTAAATGTAATAGGCGGAGTTTTAATTTCGATCGGAGCAACGATGGTAATCTTGGCCAAGCTAGGGGCCACAACTACTGATGTTCTCCTCACTGGAATTAGGGAACAAACTGGAATTTCAATTGCTGGGGCATCATTTGGGTTTCTTGCTATTTTATTTGTCATTATGGCTGTAACTCGAGCAGAAATAGGTCTGGGAACGGTAGTTGTGCCACTTTCGGTTTCCACAACATTTACATTTTCCTTTTTGATCATTCCAGAGCCGCATAATTTAAGCGCTCAATTACTCTACTTTCCTATTGGACTTGTGGTTATAGCAACTGGTGTAGGCATAGGTGCTAGCGCTGGAATTGGAATGGGTGCATACGAATCAATATGTCATCGAGTATCAGATATTAAAGGCTGGCACCCGCAACTAGTTCGTCTTTTCTGGGAATTAACTGTTCTTGGGGTCGGAATCTCACTTGGTGGAGCATTTGGCGCTGGCACCATAATTGCAGCTATTGCTACTGGTTGGATATTGCAATATATGAATTCTGTGATTGGGGATTATCTACTTGGGCGTCGTGTCAGAACAAATTGCGAGCAACCATTAGCTCAAGGACATACCTATGAGCTCTAATGCGATAGTCAATATCAATGATCCAGGAGCCGTACCTTACGTTGATATTTCAGTGAAAAATTTTGGCGAAGTTTTAGCAACAACTCAAAACATCACTCAACAAGGATGGGTGGTTATGACTCCAGCAGGCCCCTTAGTTGTTGGTTATGCACAAATAAAGAAAATTCTCAGAAATCCCGAATGGATCTCACTCCTTTCTAGCGTTTCAATGCTTGACGAAATGGAAACAAGCACTACAGATATCAATAAGATTTTAGAACAGGCTCAAAGAGTGATCCCTGAAGTTCCTACATCTGTCAATTTCAGGCCGAATGTACTATCTGTCGAAGGTGAAGATCACAAGCGTCTTAGGCGACTTGTGAATGCATCATTCACTACGGGCAATACCTCTAAGCATCGAGAGTTTATGCGTTCCCATGCTCGCATGCTTCTATCTAAAGTAAGCGACTCAGGTAAAGGTGAGCTCGTTTCCGAGTTCTGTAGACCCTACCCTGTTCCGATAATCTGCCGTGTCTTGGGCGTTGATGACTCGGACTGGAAATTATTTGACGAATGGGCTGACATTATTTTTTCAGCTTTGGATGCTGACGTAGAGTCAGTTATTGGGCGATTAGGAGAAATCTCGCGCGCCCAACAGGAACTTGACTCTTATGTCCAAAAGTTAATCGTTGACCGTGTTGAGAATCCATCAGATGATTTATTAACTGAATTAGTAGCAAGTCACTACAATCAAGATCGCCTTTCTCATGATGAGTTAAGTGCTATGACTGAAGCAATACTCCTTGCTGGGACAGATACGACGCGGAATCAACTTGGTGCATTGTTAGCTGTTTTAGCAGACCATCCCGAGCAATATCGTGCATTGCGAAAAGACCCTTCTCTAGTGCCAGCAGCCGTAGAAGAGTCTCTGAGATATATCAGTGCTGTAAGAACTACAGGCCGGCTAGCATCTAAAGATCAAGTTCTCGAAGGAATCCACTTCCCAGCAGGATCAACTGTATTACTCGGTCTCCATGCTGGTGGATTATCCGAAGCCGCTGACCATGGATTTGAATTCAATGTACTCCGAGAAAGCAACTGCCCCCATTTAGCTTTTGGATCTGGCGCTCATCATTGTTTAGGGGCTTCGTTAGCACGAGCAGAACTACAAGAGGCATTAAGTGCTTTTGTTGAAATAGTTCCAGCTTATGAATTAACATCACCAGTCTCTTGGAAACCTTTATCCATGGGAATATGGGGCCCTTCCAGCCTTGAGATACAAATCGTTGACGAAGTAACGAAAAGAAATACTCAGAAAAGAGAAAATCCTTTCGCATCAACAATTAAGGAGGAAATTGAAATAGAAGATGAGAAAGAAATTCGCCGTATAGATCAGTGGATTAGAGAAGCTTCAATATCAAGAAAAATTCTGAGGCACTCCATACCAAATCTGATTCGGAAACCGAAATTTCCCCCTATCGGTCGTCTTCTCGTAACCATTTTCAGATTTGGAAAAGAGTTTATTGCGTGGAAAGTGCTGGACCGCCACAAAGATGAACAAGAAAAACAGGCACTACTATATTCACGATTACGAAAAGCGGCAGAACTTCAGGGGCCAACCTATGTGAAATTAGCTCAATTGATTTCCGCTGCTGAAGGGGTATTTCCGGAATCACTTGTAGCAGAGTGCAAGAAATGCAGAGATCAAGTTTCTCCAGAACCCTGGGCCAAAATTGCCAAGGTGTTAAAAAGTGAACTTGGAAACGAAAAAAAGTCTTTTTCCCATATTTCAGAAAACCCAATTGCAGCTGCTTCAATAGCTCAAGTGCACGAGGCTGTTCTTCTAAATGGGTCTCCAGTAGTAATTAAGATTCAAAGACCTGGTATTCGGAGAAAAATAGCAACTGATCTAAAAGTTATGGCTTGGATCGCCCCAAAGTTAGTTGGAAAAATTCCAGTAAGTGCGTTAGCGAATCCTCCTGCACTTGTTGAACTTTTTGCTGAAACAATTGCGGAGGAGCTTAATTTTAAACTTGAGGTAGCAAATCTATTTGAAATAGAGAGAGTACTGTCAGCAAACCCAAAACATCTATGGGAGATACCTACACCAGAACTTAATTTAGTCACGGAAAGAGTCATTGTTATGAGTAAAATTTCCGGAATTTCTCTAGGAGAGTCAATTTCTAGAGGCGTAAGCCCTAAAAAAACATCAATAATATTCAGGCAAATGGTTGAAGGTCTTCTTGAAGGAGCGGTTATCCACGGCGTATTCCATGGCGATTTCCATGCTGGAAACGTATTCCTTAATTCTTCTGACAAAATTGGGCTAGTTGACTTTGGTATCACTGGACGGCTTGATGGAGAGAGAAGATTGGCTTTCCTTCGTTACGTCGTAGGGATTATGACGGGTGATGTCGAATCTCAAGTGTTAGGAATAAAAGACTTGGGTGCTTTCCCAGAAGATTCAGATATTGGATTAATTATCTCCGAATTCCAGCTTGAACGAAATAATTTTGATCCGTTAGAACTATCAGAAGATGAATTCATTAACGAGTTCCGAACAATCATCAAAAATCTATTAGCCGAAGGCGCTCGAATACCGAAGGAGTTGATGCTCTTTGTGAAAAATTTTGCCTACCTATCATCAGTTATGCAGGAATTAGACCCAGAAATGGATTTGTTAACAGAATTTCTTGAAGTAGCTTCTGGTTTCTTCGGTCGAAATGGCGTTCGAGTAGCTACTGAAATTGGTTTCTCTTTAGGTGCTGAAGATGTTACTGATATGACATTTAGGCGGGTAGCTGGGTTACGAGAGAATGTTTCCACTCTCACTTGGAAAGAATTAGGAGAGCGAAGGAACTCTCTTTTAGAAAGAATGGACCGAAGATCCATCAAGAAAATAATTGATTAGATTATGATCAATGCCGTCGGAGAACCTTTCGCTTTTGCAAAAAATCTGAACTCAATTTTAAATAGGAGATTGCGTGGATATTTACGAAAAACCAGTTATTCAAATTCCTTCAACTGACCCACCTGAAGAACTTGTAATTGAAGACCAGGTTGATGGAGAAGGGAACGAATGCACATCAGGCCAACTCATCAGCGTGGACTACGTAGGAACATCATGGTCCAATGGAGTTGAATTTGATTCTTCTTGGTCTAGAGATGAAGTTTTTACCTTTACAGTAGGGATCGGACAAGTCATTAAAGGATGGGATGAAGGATGTCTAGGAATGCGTGTTGGCGGAAGAAGAATGTTGACTATCCCGCCAGGTAAAGCGTACGGAGAACAAGGAGCTGGTGGGGTTATCGGCAGTAATGAAACCCTTGTCTTTGTAGTTGATCTTCGAAGCATCGGTTAGTTACGGAGTCTTGATGAACAAAAAACCACTTTTAGGAAAGGTCGCTGTTGTTACAGGATCTAGCCGCGGAATAGGAAGAGGAATAGCAGTTGGCTTAGGTGAATTAGGAGCAACTGTTTATATAACTGGACGATCTACAGGAACTGGACCGTTAACCATTGACGCAACTGCTTCTTTAGTTAACGAAGTAGGCGGTAAAGGTATCCCAATTGAAGTTGACCTTGGGAAGGATGATGAAATACAAAACTTATTTGAAAAGATACGTGAATCGGAAGGACGTCTTGATATCCACGTGAATAATGCCTTCAAAATCCCTAATCCACCAGTTTGGGGAGGAAAATTCTGGGAACACCCAATACAAATTTGGGATGATCAGGTCGGTATCGGACTCCGTTCAGCGTACATAGCAAGTGTTCATGCGGCTAGGTTAATGATGGAACAAGAAGATTCCATTCGTTTTATGGTCAATATCTCTTCAAGCGGGTCAGAACGTTACGCATTAAGCGCTAGCTACGGGATCGCTAAAATGGGAACTGATAGATTAACAAGAGATTTCGCAATTGAAGGAAAAGAAGACGGATTATGTGTTATCGGACTCTGGCCAAGTCAAGTTCTAACAGAGTTCATTATCGAAAGTATTGAAAAAGGCGATATTGAACTTGACGAAGAGAATTCAGAAACACCTCTTTACACGGGTCGGGTCATTGGAGCATTAGCAATAGACCCAAACAGATATGAGAAAAATGGACAGGTTCTCACGACTGCAGAAGTTGCAGTTGATTACGACATCAGTGATGAACGCGGGAAACAACCTAAAGGAAAACGGAACCCCACGATGTACCGGGAAACTATATAACGGCAGTCACATCTAAATCTACTAATTAGTTGATGATCCTTCGGGAGCTTCAACAAGACGCTGAGGAGGAGAATGCGTTCCAGGTTCTCGACTTCTCACAATGCAGGATTGACTACCAATTGCACATAAATTTCCCTCTTGTGACCAGATATGGATTACACCATGGCCAAACCCATTAGAAATAGCATCTACTCGTATGTCAAGTAAATACCAGTCGCTAGGGGCAATATCTATGACTCGTAATGTGTTATCTAAGCTTGTTGAGCCCGCTCTTCCTCCTTGCGTAAAGCTGATCCCCATTGGAACATAATCTCCTAGAACGGCAAAAGAAGCAGCAGAAGGTTCTAAAAGCTCTGGCATCCTACTCCAGACTGCGATTCTCCCAGGTTCTATCTCTGCAGGGTCAGTGGCTCCAACTGGGATTGCCCATCTTTGCTCTATTCTGGAATCCAGAGAATCTGTAACTTCGGAGAAACGTTCTCGAACTGGGCAGGAGTCAGGTTCCCTAACTTCCGGTGGTAAGCCGTATGATTTATCATCTGGATAACTGCGGGAACCTAAAGCCGCATTAACAGTGATAATTTCCGTTCCGCCAACATGTCCTACAGCTCTTGCTTGAGTTGTTTTCTTTCCATGAACTGCTAATGTCACATCAAAATCAACAACTGTTCCTACTTTCGCAAAGAGAAGATATTGGGCTGTAGCCCAAACTACAGGTCTCCCGGTAGTCCCCTCCATCGCGGCTATAGCAGCGCCTAGCCCGCTCCCGCCAAACATTGCTCTGTGACCTGTTGATATACCTTTAGATACCGGCAAATGCCACCGATGCGGGTTATGAGAAGGTTCTAAACCCAGCCAGTTGCGCGCATCCACACCTCTGACAATACCTCATTTACTCACAGAACTTTGTTTAATCCTCTCATAATCCCTTCAGAAATTCGGCTTGGGTCTTCCATTGGAGCAAAGTGTGTGAGATCAGAATAAAGTTCCAAATTTCCTTTAGGAAGTTGACTAACGACTTGTGGGGCGATAATTGCTGGGCCTTCCTGATCGCCACTTGCTGCTACCGTTACAGGAAGATCTACAAGGTGCAATGCATCAAAAATTGTCGTAACCGAGTTCTCAAATACTTGTGCTTCCATTTCGCCTCGGCATTTAAGAATAACCCCGTCCTTGTGATCACGAAATCCATAGTTTACGTATGACCAAAGAGATTCTTCATCAACCATTGAGAAAGGAGGCCTAGATGCATAGCGTTCAAATGCTTCTTCTCGAGAGCTAAAAATCTCTTTACGTTTCCTTGCTGCTATAGCAAGACTTCCACCTTTAGACATCTCAGGGGTAATAGCTTCACCCCCTATAACGATTGGTTCAAACAACCAAGCAGCTCTAAACGTTTTTGATTGCATTTGCTCAGCTAATAAAATACTACTGCCGCCCATACTGTGGCCAACTGCAAACGGCGATGTAAGATTTAGATGATTTATTGTGGCTAGGACGTCTTCTGCCATCCCAGTCCAGTCCATGGTTATTTCATCGGGAACAAAACTATTTCCGTGGCCTCGAAGGTCTATAGTTACACACCGAAAGTTTTCTCTCATTCTTGAACAGATAGGGTCCCAATACCTTCCATGAAAACCTGTTGCATGGCAGAAAAGAACATCAGGTCCAGTTCCCCCGTAATCATGTGCACAAACCTTAACTCCGTTACTTGAGTCAATTAAAATTTCTGTTGGTAATTTCAACATCATTACTCCGCGGTAACACTGTAACGGTGTTTTCCCACACGGACTGTTATGAAAATTTTTCTAGCTAAATTAATTTGCTGCTGTCCGGTGACGCCGCAACCCAATAACAGGAGTAGTTGGAGCAAACCCAGCTTCTGCTCGTTCTATTTCAGACTCTCCACCCCAAAAACCAAGTTCTCTCTGATGCCTCGCATAAGTTTGACAATCAGCAAGGACCTCACATTCAAAGCAAACTTTACGGGCTCTATTCTCTCTACGTTCACGTGCAGCAGGACGTTCCCCCGGTGGAGGAAAGAATAGTTGTGACTTTCCTTGACACCCAGCATTCACCATCCACCAAGGTCTGGTGCTCTGCGGTGCTTGGACTTCAATTGCTGTCATCAATTGTCCTTCTGAGTGCCTCTACTCACATGCTCAATCTATGCTGTAATTACATTTTTGTCATTATCTTCTTTATGAATAGTTACGATGCCACTATCTTAAATAACGATGGGCGAAAGATCGTCTTCCTAAATATCCAAAGCAACCTTAATAGCCCCCTCACTTCTCGTTCTCGCAACGTCAAAAGCTTCAGCGGCAGCATCAAGTGGAAAACGGTGAGTGATCAATGCTCTTGATAACTCTGGTGTATTAGCTAAGATTTTCGCTGCTATATCAAAGTCTCTTCTACCTTTAGTATGGCCATATGTTATAGATGGGACAAGAGAAACTTCTCGCATCCCCATTTCCATTCCAGGTAACTGAACAGGGTTCCAATAAGTCGCTGGGATCGCTACCGAACCCCCTTTCTCACATAGATTCACTGCCTGAACTAAAGCACTACTCGTCCCTGCAGCTTCAACAACAACGCTTGCCGGTTTCCCCTCTCCACTTACAGCACCCAAACGAAGACCTGCCTCAAATTGGTGAGGATGTCGAGCTTCAAGTTCAACTTCTGCTCCGAAGTATTTCGCAACAGCTACAGAACACAGTCCGATCGTCCCGCCACCAACAACTATTACTCTCCCCGCATTATTAATATTGACGCGAAGAAGGCTTCGCACAGCAACTGCTAACGGCTCAACAAGAAAAGCCGCCCCTATATCTACGGCTGAGTTCAATGGGACAAGGAAACGTTCGGGTACAACAATTTTTTCTGCCATCCCACCATCAATTCCTATTCCCATCGTATTCGGAAGCGCTATCTCACAATAGGGTTGATCTCCCCCGAGACAGGCAAGACATGTTCCGCATGAAAGCATCGGTTCTATCGCCACCTCTTTCCCATTAGGCGCAACACCTGCTATTTCATGGCCAGGAGTAACATTCATCATTCCAGAATCAATAAGGTGGAGATCCGAACCACAAATACCTACTGACTTAACTGCGATCACGACACCATCTCCAGTTGGGTTAGGCACGTCGCAGACTTCTATTTGGCTATTTCGAACTTTAATGGCTTTCATCTAATCATTCTTATGCATCTTCCTTAATTAGTTAAGCACGAAAGAGAAATTCTCATCTAACCGTAAACTTGAAGAAGGCGCAAAACGCATAAATCCCAAAAATTAGGCCAAACTAGACTATGCCAAAGAACTATGAAATGCTCAGCAAAATAACTAGGGAAGACTGGATTAATATCTCACAAAAAATTAATCCGACTCGGCTCAAATCAGAAGAGATTCTAGGCGTACCCGCATTTGAAATTAACGAAATTTTTGTACCAGTTTGCGAAAGGATCTTGTCAGGAGCAGGTCTTAAAGACAATTTAGAAAACGAATACAAATACCCTTACATAATAGGGGTAACCGGTAGCGTAGCTGTTGGCAAAACAACCTTTGCCAAAGTCCTCAAAGTAATATTAGGAAACCCTCCTTATAGTTTCGCTACAGAAGTAGTGTCAACAGACAATTTCCTTTTCTCAAACGAAACCCTAAACGGAACTCAATCCCTCCACCGCAAAGGATTTCCAGAGAGTTTCAATTACCCAGAAATTATTAACTTTCTTCAAATCGCAAAAAACTGTGCATCAGTTGAAATACCGGTCTACTCCCACCAAACCTATGACATTACGAACCAAACCCAGACAATACCCCCAACACAAATTCTGATTATCGAAGGCGTTAATATCCTTCAAAATCCACCTCGAATAGTTAGTGATTCACAACGCGAGATGATTAGAGACTACTTAGATTTCTCTATATATCTGAATGCCGAAGAAGAAACCATCAAGCATTGGTATACAAGCAGATTTTTAAAGTATTGCGAGAAAGCAAGTTCTAATGACGAATCGTTTTTCGCACAATTTGAGAATTTAACCGAAACCCAAGCTACAGAATTAGCTGTAAGCATTTGGGAGACCATCAACAGCCCTAATCTACACAACCATATTGGACCATCTATTGAATTCGCTGACTTAATTCTTTCAAAAGAACGCGATCACGGCATTACCTATTTACATGCTTCACCTGAATGGTTCTCTCTTTAGAGGTGAACTGTTTAACCACTTGAAGTAATATGATTTTGGCTACAGGAGGAAAAATGGCTATTAACTTGGATGCGATAGATGTTGAAAGTGAACCGTTTGAAAGTTCATGGGATTCCAAAGACTGTCTTCTATACAGTCTTGGTGTCGGAGCTGGTGTCACTGACCCCACAGGATTTGAATTGGAATTCACAACCGAGAACACAAAGGACGTTGAGCAAAAATCACTTCCTACCATGTGCGTGGTTCTAGGTGGTACGGGTGGACGTGGCCCCCTAAGCGAGTTAGGCGATGTGAACTACTCGAAAATGGTCCATGGAGAACAAGGCATTGTTCTCCACAAGCCTCTTCCGACAAGCGCTCGAATTTTATCCACTAGTAAGATTTCCAATATTTACGACAAAGGAAAAGCTGCTCTCGTGATACTTGAAACGACTGCGATTGATACCGAAGATAACCAGCCTTTATTCACAAATATAAGCAAACTGTTTTTCAGAGACGAAGGAGGCTGGGGAGGAGAACGAGGACCTGTTGACAAAGTCGAGTTCCCTGAAAGGGACCCGGACTATGTTACATCCTACGAGACCAGAACTGATCAAGCCCTTCTCTACCGTCTCAATGGAGATCGAAACCCACTGCATTCTGATCCTTCCTTCGCCGCTTTGGGTGGATTCCCTAAACCGATTCTGCACGGACTTTGCACATACGGCTTCACTGGAAGAGGACTGGTCCATTTGGCATGTGATGGTGATCCTCATGCGTTTAAGAGTATGGATGGCCGTTTTAGCTCACCGGTTATGCCAGGTGAAACCCTCACTATCCATGTATGGGAAGACCAAGGAACATTCAAATTTAGAACATTCGCAGGGGACAGGATCGTTCTAGATAACGGAATTATGACAACAAGGTAATTTGAGGTAGGTAATAAATGAAACTTGGAGACCCTTTTCTTCCCCGAATGCCAGACCAAGAGTCGGCCCTGCCAGGAAGAAATACTCCAATCTCTATTTCTGATGAGCACTTTATTCTAAAAACATCTCAAACTGTTGAAACAGGGCAGGGCCTAGAAGTAGCGATGTTCGG
>Ga0315322_10000723_pt1 | contig 24757 bp, 24 predicted proteins | sample M110021515metaG_FD_203461 | JGI IMG/M metagenome (GOLD analysis project Ga0315322, IMG submission 203461) | Ammonia-oxidizing marine archaeal communities from Monterey Bay, California, United States - M1 100m 21515 | ecosystem: Environmental > Aquatic > Marine > Intertidal zone | place: USA...
GTCGAGACGCTGCTGAACCTTGTTGCGTTGTTCAAAGAACAACGTCCTCGCATCGGGGGTCCGGACGTCACGATTCAGATACCGAACAAACGTCTCTCGTTGGTCCGAAACCGCGCGGGCCAGATTGGCACGGGACTTCTTGTAGGCATCCACTCTTTTGTCCAATTCCGCGACATACTCGGGATCCTTCATCAACTCCGCGCGATACTCTTCGGGCGTCATGCTACCGGCCGGCCCTGCTTTACTTTCTACCGTCTGTTCACTTTCCACAGCCTGCTCACCAGTCGTTGTTGGGGGGACAGACGCTTCGGGCGGAACCACGGAATTCGCCCCGGGGTTAGACGAGGGGGTGGGCTGAGGGGCATTGCTGGTCCCGATTGCAGACTCAACGCTTGGTGGATCGCTCACACCGCCTGTGTCACCCTGACTTGTCTCTGCCTCTTGAGCCACAACTGAGCACGCCACCCAGCTGGCTGATATTGCACAAATCAGCGTCACGACGGGAAAACAAGAGCGGATAAGCGAAATCATGTGAGATTGCGGGGGTGTGAGAAACTGGAAACCGTCAGTGTTACGCTCGGGAGGGCATTTACGTTCGTCTGATTCACTCCACTATTCTGATGGAAAAACTGTGATTGCGGGATGGTGCTGAATTTCCAGCTTGGTCGCTATACTCTGGGCATGAACTCTCCCAGAAAACAAAATACACGCCGCAGCAAGAGCGGTGCCGCTGCCAAGTCGTCTGGCACAGCGAAATCTAAATACGCCGGTAGTTCCAAATCAGGGAAACCTACCAAGCTTCGCGTGATCGGTGGCGACATGCGTGGACGGATTATCCACTATCACGGCGAAGAATTCACACGCCCCATGAAGGACAATATCCGTGAAAATCTGTTCAATATTCTCGGAAAGGCTGTGAAAGGAGCGATTTGCTTTGATCTGTTTGCCGGCACTGGTGCCATGGGATTTGAATCGCTCAGTCGTGGTGCTGTTTCCGCAGTTTTGGTCGAACAGAATCGGCAGGCTGTGAAGTTCATCAAGAAGACAACTGATACGCTCGATCTCCAATCGCGACTTCGTGTGGTAACCGGTGACACATTTCGACTCGCAGGCAACCTTCTTGAGCCACCTCGAGACGACACGCCCTGGATCGTTTTTTTATGTCCTCCGTACATTCTCTGGGAAGAATCGCTCGACGATTTGAACCGCATCATTCAACTGACACTCGACAATGCCCCTCCGGGCAGTGTGTTGGTTGCCGAAACTGAGAAGAAGTTTGATGCGACGAAACTGCCGCAGGGGGAATGGGATCTCCGAGAGTACGGAGGCACTCGCTTGGCCTTTATCGAGCCAGCCATGAAATGTGGACTTCGGATGTAAGCGGTTGGGGGAGTCGACAAGGATTCTTGGCATCAGAGGCTCGCATTCCCAACGTAGGCGGAATGGAATACCTGCACAGTTCAAGGATCGGGGCGTTCTGGTCACGAGCATCCAGATTTGCGGCATCCAGATTTGAGGCATCCAGATTTGAGGCATCCAGATTTGAGGCATCCGTAGCGTAGTGAAGCTACCTTTGTGCCGGCCATTTGAGCTGCTTTTGCTTTGCCTACGCTGCCTGCCTTACTTGTTTTGACTGACTGGTGTTCTCGGACTTGCTTTGGTGGCTTGGTATGCAGTATCACCGAACGGTTGGAATCTGTTTCTGGCTCGGTACTCAGACGTTGTGATTCGATATGTCACGTTTTTTCTTTGGCATGCTGGCAGGCGCGGCGATGCTCTATGTGGGAATGCACTTCCATTTCGTACGCGGTGATGGCGGAGTCTTTCTGGTTCCGAAGACAGAAAGCAGTATTTCGGACGTTTATGTAGACATTCGTGGGTTCCGTCTCGATCATTGGAAAGCCCACAAGCCCTTGGCTAAAGCAATCCACGTGAGTAACCAAAAGCACCTTGCAAAGGAAACGCCTCCTCTGGCTTTTCGTGATAAGGTCGAAGATGTCGTTAGTGGTCTGATGAGTCGATAACCATTTGTTTCACACTGGTAGCCATCGTACTTTTGTCTGCTCCCGTTTTGTGAGATGCCGCCTAATTGTGGAACGCGGCCATCTTTGAGCACGTTCTTGCTGCGTCCATCAACGATGCGTCGCTTTTGATCAAGTTGCGTCTTGTGGCCTGCGTCTTGTGGCCTGCGTCTTGTGGTTGAGCAAGCATTGACTGGCGACTTAACCGTCAATTACGTCACGAACAGCATTGAAGTCATGATTGGCGTGCTGTGCGTGACTGTTCCCTCATGCACGACCATCTTTTCCTGTAGCATTGCGCCATGACTTGCGACGTGTCGTATTGGGAATTCGATCGAGTTTCTTGCTTTTGATGACCGATTGACGTTTAAGTTGGGAATCTCCAAATAGCATCTCTAACCTCCCGTCGCCTTCACTCCCTGTTGCCTTCACGTCCAGTCGCCAACAATGGCCGGCTTCTGAACTTGCTGGTTCCATGGTGGCAGCATAGGAATTCCGTACCCATGTCCATGTATCGTAACCGTTACTTTCTGGCAGGCACTCTTTTGATCCTGTTGGGAATTCAATTCCGGATGGTCGATTCGTTCGTGTTGAACGAGCATGCGACCCGAGCTCTCGCCCGAGTGTCGAAGAGTGGTGCAGTGGCTGACACGTCCAGCATGAGTTCAATGATGCTGGGGATACATCCCAATCCCACCAAGCGAGTTGAGCCACCACGCTGGCTTGGCTTAGCAATGATTACTGTTGGCGCAATCGTCAGCTTTCATGCCCTTGCAATCCCGAAAACCTGATTTTGGTATAAGGGGTTGGGTGCTCGCTACTCATGTGACCCGATCAGGCAACACTCGGTCTGCACTGATGAAAATGCATGTGGCCTGGTGAATGACTTGGGAAGGGGAAATCCAAGGCTCGGATGTAACAGACTTTGCAACGAAGTGCCTGCCAGTGGGGCCTGTGACCAATCGTTTTTCACCGCCTTTGAGAGCCATGCATCCAAACGTTTTTTACTTCATCCATTAAATTGAAAGTTTGTGGCACTCGGATCACCCTCCCTCCGGATGCCACTCGGATCGGTCCCGTGCAGATACTACCCTCCCGTCTGCACGCGACCGATCCCAACCGCAACGTCAAAAAGAGAGGATGAGGTGGGTTTAAGTCAGTGGCAACTGGCTGAACGCTCGAGATCCGATGTCGCACTTGTCTACCGTATTACACAAGCTGATTGGTTGTCAGTCATGGGTTTGTTTCCAGTTCGCAAGCTAGCCGTGTTTGTACTCTTTGTGAGCGTCTGCTCTGCAGGGAGCATGTTCGAACGCTTGGATGCCGTTGAACCACAAGATTCAACGACCGTTGCACTACAAGGCGATGGGCGTTTTCTTGGCTACGCTCAACTTAGAGAAGGGACGCGAATCCCTGCAACCTCGGGGACAGTGGTCGCCTTGGGGCCGCGGAGATGGGCATTCATTCCTGCAACGCCGCCTGTTGCCGAGCCTGCGCAAGCAGTCACCCAATCCGAATCCGTTGAAATCACGGTGACCCAACAGAATGGAAGGGTGACTCGTCGCGTCGATTCGGTGACCCTTTCCACGAAAGTTCCTGCTGGACGTTACGGCGTTGATGCCAGTCGTGGAGACGCTGCCGCTTCGGCGTTGAAAGAGGTAAATAGCTCAGAGGTTGACCAGAACAATAACGAGCATATTGTATTGATCACGGAAAATCTCATGCTCCAGCGGATTGTCCAAGCCATCAGGGAAGATGAACTCGATAGCTTGTGGCAAGTCACTGGTCGAGTTACTGAGTACTTTGGCGAGAATCGGCTCACCATTTTGACCGCCCAGAGAGCGCAAGCAAAGCAGGTCCCGCCAGCGACTAGCCGCTAAAGTGCAGTGCCAGAGACCGTATTTAACGGTTGCGTAAAATGCCCCGTAGTCAATCTCAGGAATTGTAGATTCCTTGTGGCTGCGACGCCGTGTCACGTTGCTGTTGAAAGGGCGAAATGCTAGCTTAAGGGCAGTGCGGGACGGGGAGCTGGCAAGGAAACATCAGCGCAGAATCTTCCGTCGTGCTACTGTCCTCAAACAGTCTCAATGGGCGGATTCATGAGTCAGGCAGAAGTTGGCAAAACCGGGTTGGGTGACGAGTGCCGAGTTGTCTCGTTAACTCACAAAAGCCTCAATACTACGGGGGCTGCAACGCAATGCATGGGCATTCTTACCGAGCTGGGTGAGGAGGCTAACGCTGGCGGCTCAGTACCAGCCCTGTTCGTCGATATGTCTGAGATCGAACGGATTACGAGCGAGGGCTTGAACGAGCTCATTGGTCTCAATAGCGAAGCCCGCAGTTTGGGGGTTTCTGTGAAGTTGCTCGACGTCTGCACCAGTGTGCGTGATGTTTTCAAGCTGACCAGGCTGGAAAGAATGTTTGAGTTTGAGACGCTGGAATCTAGTACCTGAACTCGCCGGCAAGATGGCCCGACCGCAGCAATCGTGCCTTTTCGTGCTGTTTTTGCAGCTTGAAGACGCTACCTTTTGGTGCTAGAAGACTCAGATCAAGTCCCGCATTAGAACTGCTGCAGAAAGCGAAGGTCGCCACTGTACAGGTCGCGGATGTCGGTGATGCCGTGTCGACGCATGCAGAGACGCTCTACGCCGAGTCCAAACGCGAATCCGCTGTAGATGTCGGGGTCGTATCCAACGGCTTCAAAGACGGCTGGGTCGACCATGCCTGCCCCACCAAATTCGATCCAAGCACCATTCCAGTAAAAATCGACTTCAACGCTCGGTTCTGTGAATGGGAAGAAAGACGGGCGGAACCGTATTTCGACGTCGTCGCCGAGGTAATTCGTCGCGAATACTCGTAAGACTGTCTTCAGGTTTGCCATCGTGACGTGCTTATCGACCAGTAACCCTTCCATCTGATGAAACATAGGAAAATGTGTCGCATCCGGGGCATCCGGTCGATACACCCTGCCCAATGAAATCACGCGCACAGGCGGTTGCTTGTTTTCCATCACCCGAATCTGCACCGTGCTTGTCTGGCTGCGCAGCAACTGGCTGCCCTCTAGCGTCCGATCACCAGAGCCGCTTTTCGCAGTCGCGAGATAAAAATTATCAAGCGGATCCCGAGCGGGGTGATCCTCTGGAATGTTCAATGCAACGAAGTTGTGCCACGGGTCTTCGACCTCAGGGCCTTCGGCGGCTTCAAAGCCCATACGCCCCATGATTTCCATCAGGTGTGTGATCGTCTGAGTCACGGGGTGAACGTGCCCGATGGTGGGCCGTGTCCCGGGCAGGCTCGGGTCAAACGTAGGATCTGCACCTGTTGAGTCGACGCCGCTCAAACGTTCCTTCGCAACATCAAAGGTTTCTTGAACGTTTGATTTGAACTGATTGAGCCGCATACCGGCGGTTTTGCGGTCAGATTTATCAATCGAACCCATCCGCTTCTGTACATCGCGGAGTGCACCACTCTTCTGCCCGAGGTAGCGTACGCGTGCTACCTCAAGTGAATCTGAGTCGGAAGCATTCTCGAAGGCTGCTGATGCCTCCTCTTCCAAACCATCCAGGGTCGATAAGAAGTCCTGAAGCGACATGAGCTATGCCGTCGCGGATTCCGCGAGCGTTTCCTTCACCTTGTCACAGATGTCTTTGAAGGCCGCCGCATCATGAATCGCCATCTCAGAGAGTGTTTTGCGATCCAGTTCGATGTTTGCGAGCTTCAGACCGTAAATGAATTCGCTGTATCGTAAGCCATGCTGACGTGTGCCAGCGTTGATTCGGGTAATCCAGAGCTTGCGAAAGTCGCGTTTGCGTACTCGACGATCGCGGAATGCGTATGCACCACTTCGCAGTAATGTCTCTTTGACAGTTCGCGTTAGTTTTCCACGGCCGCCACGATAACCTTTGGCGCGTTTGAACAGACGTTTCTTTGATTTGTTTCTTGCTGAACCGATTGTGGTACGCATGGTTCTTTCCTGTCTTGGATTACTTGAATACTGCTTGTTTGATTAAATGATTTTCCAACTCAGGTCCCAGGAAACTAGCCCGCCGAAGGCGGAAGTCCTGAAGTTTTACCCAGCTGAATGGAAGGAAGTTTTCCTTCAAAGGGGATCGCTCGGTCTGCAACGTAAGCTCTGAGCCGAAAACGGAGAGCCTACGTGATTCGCGGACGAAGTACGATCTAAGCGATCGCACCCCGGCACAACGCTTACATTCTCATGCCAAGTGGCTGAGATGTCGAGACGCTGTTAGTAGCTGTTTCCGTTCAGAGCGGCGTGGATTGTGGCTTCCATGCAGCCATCAACTGACGTGGTTCCACGCAGATTGCGTCGTCGCTTTGATGAAACTGCCTGAGCCAAGTGGCTTGTTCCACTGCTGCGATGCATTGCTTTGCCTTTGGCAGAAAGCCGAAAACGCTTCTTCGTGCCTTTGTGCGTTTTGATCTTAGTTTTGGCTTTAGCCTTAGTCATCACTCTCGCCCGAATGGGATGTCGTTAAATCTATATCTACGGTGCATTTACGAAGGCGGAAGAATAGCGGAGCCGCCCAAACTTGGGAAGTCCTAATGCAATAAGCTTCGCAGATCTCGCAAAAGTCGTGCTTACGAAGGCATCGCTTTGGCTGTGTGATCTCTCTTCCGAGGCCCAATTTTACCCAATAACTGCTCGAAATCACCCCCCAGTAGCGATATCAACCGTGTTGATACGGCCCGCTTCTGGGCATGCTTGGTCCAGCGGAACCTGTTTTAACCAGCTTTTCGACCCGTTTGGCAGCCGTACCCGAGGTTCTATCGTCAGTTTTGCCCCGTTGCTCCAGCTGATAGCTGCCAGCTTTCTGCTCCCAGTCGGCTGTCTCTCCATTTTCTGACGCCTTGGAACCCATCACAGGGTCGGCTGTGAAGTCTGCTCGCCGCTCTGGGGATTGTCGCTCTGGTGAGTGTCGGTTTTGGGCGGTCTCTAGCACGGACGGCTGGCGGTGGGTGAGAAGGCGACTTTTTTGGAGGCACGCCTGTTCTTGACTGAATTTACCGTTGACCGATGGCCACATCGGGGTTCGTGACCCTTGTTATCGTCAAAATTGGAATTCTCTCTCGGGCATGGCCGGCTGTGAGGTCTAGCCGCCGATAAATCACTTAAAGCATTAGTGGGGCACCATTAAGATTCTGTACCTGCGCAATTCCACTCCGGAACGACGGCAAAAACATGCCTAACTTTGACGAAAACGGCCTACGAAAAGCAGCCATTCTGCTGATGAGTATGCCCACGAAGAATGCCGCCCAGGTGCTGGGACAACTGCCTCCTACCTACATTGAGGCAGTCAGTATCATGATTGCCCAGATCGATTCCGTTGGTGGAGATGATCAGGAAATCGTCATCGCCGATTTTCTGACCAGTAAAGCGAGTTCGTTGTACGCGAGCCCCGGCGGATTGGAGCGTGCAAAAGAGCTGATCAAAGAGGCATTGGGACGTGACGCAGGTGAGCTGATTGGCAATCTGCAGCAAACCATCGAAGCGATGCCATTCAGCTTCATCAAAAAGGTTGAGCCGCAGACGCTATTGCAGTTCATTGGTGACGAGCATCCGCAAACAATTGCATTGATGCTGAGCCACTTTCCCAGCAATTATGCCGCTGAAGTAATCGCTGGCCTTGATCCTGACAATCAACTCGAAGTGATACGTAGAGTAGCAGCGATTGGTCGCACCAGTCCTGAGGCCGTTACTGAGCTTGAATTCGGCCTCGAAATGCGATTGAGCAGCATGGTGAATCAGAAGCACAGCAATGCCGGTGGTGTTGAAAGCGTTGCGGAAATTCTGAACGTTTGCGAGCGATCGATTGAACGCACCATCATGGATTCGATTGGACGCGAAGATCCCGAGCTGTCTGAAGAAATTCGCCGCCTGATGTTTGTGTTCGAAGATATCTCCAAGCTTGCAGATCGTGATATTCAGTCACTGCTGAAAAATGTAGAAACTGCACAGTGGGCCATGTCTCTCAAAGGAGCAAGTGAAGCCCTGCAGGAAAAGATCATGAAGAACATGAGTACGCGGGCCTCTGAAAACCTGAAAGAAGAAATGGAATATCTCGGTAGCGTGAGGGTCAGTGAGGTTGAATCTGTGCAGCAAAAAATTGTTGATGTGGTTCGGCAACTCGAAGACAGCGGAGAAATTTCACGTCCAACAGGTGACGAGGAAGAAGAGTACGTTAACTAGCGGTGGTTTTTGTTTCACCAAGCCAAATGGTTCCACGCCACGCGAATCGTGGGAATTCAATTGCGGTCGCCTGAGGGACATGCAATCGCAACAAACACGTTGGCATGCACGATAGGTGGTGCCAAGGGATGGGCATGCAATGCGTACCGCAGTTCAGTCTGAAGCGTTGTTTCCCGAAGACTTCTGGTTTCCCTCTGTCGCGTCGTGATTGACGGCCGGAATGTCCGTAGAAGTCGATGGTTGCAACAGAGCATCCGGGGACTGCTTGGCTCGCAGATGTTTACCCAACGAGATGAACAATGCGAACGCAGTGAGTGGGAGAACTCCATAAAGAACGACGCTGCCAAAACGCTCTTTCAGATCCGGATTGTTTGCGGCTGCGATCAGGAAACCCGTGTATATCCCATAGTAAACGAGGAACAAAGCCGCTTCGTGTCTGCGGATCACGTTTCCAGATAAGAAAATGGGGAAGCACAAAACGGCGACAGCCACCATGATCGGGATGTCAAAGATGATTGCTTCCTCCGTGACATTGATGCCGGTGGGAGAAACCACGCCCGTAAGTCCCAGTACGCACAAAATGTTGAATAGATTGCTGCCTACCACGTTGCCAACGGCAATGTCCCGTTCCCCACGGTAGCTCGCAACAACCGAAGTCACGACTTCCGGCAATGAGGTGCCAATCGAAACAATGGTCAAGCCAATCAGCAGTTCGTCAACTCCCAGTTGAGTGGCAACTGTCACAGCTCCGTCGACGAGCCATTTGGATCCCCATCCAAGCAGGATCAAGCCCGCAACGATCAAAGCGATTTGTTTTAGAATTGCGCCTCGACCCTTGGCAGATTTTGAGTATTCTTGGGCGAACTCATCAACCACATCTTGCTCTTCGCTTCGGCTCTTGCGGATGCAGAATACGATGTAGATCAGCAACGCCACAAAGAGCAGCACGCCTTCCCAGCGGGAAATCTGCCCATCTGCAGCGACAGCCCACATTGCCAGCGAAGCGGCAATCATTAATGGAACATCGATACGAATCAATTGGCTACTCACCACCAATGGTGTGACCAAGGCGGACATTCCGAGAATCAGTAGGATGTTGATGATGTTGCTGCCGATGACGTTGCCCACAGCTACATCAGCGTTGTTCGTTAACGCAGCTTGCAGGCTCACGCCCAGTTCTGGGGCACTGGTTCCGAATGCCACGACTGTCAAGCCAATCACCAGCGGCGAGATGCGAAAGGTTGCCGCCATTGCCGACGCACCATGAACCAGCAATTCACCTCCACCTACCAACAGGAATAGGCCAACGATTAGTTGCCCGGTGACCAAAAGCGTATCGTTCAAAGCGGTTCAGCCCAAAATGAAGATCGGAGGCGAGGTCGGGTGAGTCAGGCAGGCACGGATGCCCAAGGATCGAACGTTGAAACGGCAAGTTGTTCAAGCGGCGAAGTCGTTGTCTGGAAACTCGCTTCTGGCCGTTGCCGTTGCCGTTCGCCTCCACAGGTTAGCACACTCCGCTCATCGGATCGATCCAGTGAATGGGATGCTGTTTTTGAGTGCTGTCCGAAGCCTTTCAGGGAAGCATTTGAGTGCGAGTTGCCCGAAATGCTGGCATGCGAAGGTTCGTTCTGATCCGACTTGACGCTTCAGTCAAGGCGGTCTGAGTTCCATTCGTCCGCGCATGACGCAGGCATTCGGACTTTCTAGATTGCTTGCAGCAAACGAACCCAGTTCAGGAGTGTTGTCGAATCTGTCTCTCCACCACGTACCACAGGGTAGCCTGCTTTTTGAATAGCAAGGCTCCAGTCCGGAAGATCCTTTTCCGAGGAAATGGGGAGTAGGATTTGGAGCGAAGCCGAAGGGTCGTTTTCTTTTACCCTCATTGCTGGGCTGCGTGTCTTGGGCGAGACGGAAACACCAAAGAAAGTTGAACTCTGAGAAACAGCAACCGCGAGGGCCATGGAATCTGCTGCTTCAGCGTCTGTTCCGGAAATCGCCCCTGGTGCAGCGATCGCAACTGCCGTCGGGTTTATCGCTGCTTTCTTCATGACCGCCGCAGCGAAGTTACCAATGGCGTTGATTTCCTTCGGTTGCCACCGGCGTGTGTCTTCGGGAGCAATGGCGCAAATCACGACTCCCGCTGACATTGCTGCGTCACGCCAGTTGTTGAGCACATCCGTGGGCGTACCTTCGCTGGGGTTCACAAGAAGCACGAGCAATCCGAGGTTCTGCTGCTCGTCGGACGCTTTGGGTACGAGGATGGCAGCGACGTTTCCGGCATCCGGCAGTTTGAGTTCCTCGCTAGTCCAGTCGGCTGATTCTGCTTCGACCCAAGCTGAAGGGGGCTGCTTGAGGGCTGGGCCGGAGATCATGGCTGGTGTGATTTTAATCGTGGCGTCATTGCCAGTTCTGGTGATTGTGACTTCGACTTCTGTCTCCGGTTCAGCCGACATCAGTAAGCTGCGAAGGGCTGTCAAACTGTTGATTTCCGCATCACCAAACTTGCGAAGTTGGTCGCCTGTCTCGATTACTCCTTCGGACGGTGTACCAGCTAGCACCGCGTTGACCACGATCCGGGCATCGTCATCGCTGTCCGTGGCTTCTTCACCAACGAGTAATCCAAGTCGCTGTGGTTGCAGTGGCGGAATGGTTTCTGCCAGTTCCGTGGTGATGTCGATCTCTTTGCCATCACGCAGTACTTTGATGCGGATCGTTTCGCCTGCATCAAATCTACCGAGAGCCTGTTTGATTTCCTGATGCCGCCTTACTTTTATTCCGGCAATTTCGATCACTTCGTCACCAGCCTTGATGCCCGATGCTTCGGCAGGTGACCTCTTGCGGACAGCGGCGATTTCCGTCCCGTCGTCGTAAGGGTCTTTCGTTTTTGAAGCGATCCCAATCAGGCCGCGTTTGATGTCCGAACCAGATTTGAGCCTTGCCAGTTTTGTGAGAATCACATCACTTGGGATTGCGAATGCGATTCCTGAGTCGTACCAGCCTGTTGGGTCTGCGCCGGCTCCGCCCGCAACAGCAGGGATCAAGATTCCCATCACGTTTCCGTAGAGGTCAATCAGGGGGCCGCCATAAAACGCAGCTGACACGCGAGCATCGGTTTGTAAAGCAACGCCGTCTAGCCGTTCGGTACCGCTAAGTACTCCACGGCTGATGATGGGTGAGGCGCTATTTCCAAAGCGTCCCACCGCTACCGTGGTTTTTCCGACCTTGAGGTCAAGCTTTGAGGGGAAATCGATGGCGGTCAGTGCCTTGGTTGTTTCAATTTTTAAGAGCACAAGGTCACGGTGGTAATCGCGTGCGACCACTTTGGCGGCATGACGCGAACCATCTGGAAGCACAATCAACACACTCGCGGCGGGGCGTCGTACAACGATGCTTGACGCAAGCACGTAGCCGTCGGTGTCGATTACAACGCCTGACGTTGGCGCGTCCTGCTCGACTTCGCCCGAAGGGCTTTGTGCTGTGCCTACAATTTCTACAGAGACTACTGATGGCAAAACGCTTTTTGCTGCCCTGCGAACCGCGTCGGCCATTGCCTGACGGTACTCGGTGTCTGCAAGCGTTGTTCGTGCGCCCAAGACGGATGCACAAGCGAACATGATCAAGGAAAGCAGCAAATTGCCGCTGGTTTTTGAAAAGCGGGGCATGCGAATCACGGTTGCAAAGTTACGGGAAGAATCTGTGTATCGCGTTGAACTGTCAGTTCGACGTCGTCACGGCGGTCGATAGTACGAAGCAACGAACGTAACGTGCGCTGGCTATCCACTCGTTGACCGTTGACCAGCAGAATCAGGTCATCGGGGCGGAGAGATGCTCGGGCCGCAGCGCTGTCTGTTGCAACCGTATCGATATAAGCGGGAGTTGTCTCAAGAACATCGGGAACCATCACCAAGCCTAAAACACTCGGGTTGTGAGAGTCCTTGCGAGGCAGTGTTGCAGTTGCTGAATCAATCACCGTTGTTTTTCTGCCAGCGATGATGTCGCCGATGGTGGTTCGAAGGGCATTGGCAGGAACAGCATAATTGAGCCAGACCCCTGTGGTCGAATCCCGGAGCTCTTTTCCGAGCATGCCCGCTAGTTGGCCGCGGCTATCAATCACGGCCCCACCGGCGGCTCCCGGGTTGTTGGCAATCAGGTCTAAAATCAGAACTTTGCCACGGTAGGGAGTCTTGAAGGTTCCGCGTCGTGCATTCAAGTCGGTGATTGAGGCGACCGTACCTTGCATCACGCTCGCTGGTTCATTGCCTGTCGCAATATTGAATAGGTTGCTAACCGCGATCACTGGATCACCCCAGTCCACGGTTGGCTCTTGCTTGAGTTCGAAGAATGGTGTGTCGGTTGCCTCGATCTTCAGCACTGCCAATTCCAACGAGGGTTCAAAACCGACAATTTTAGATTCGAATCGGCGCCCATCATCAAGTAGTACCACCGGTTCGACATCAAGCACATAGCTCCATGCGGTGGCAATGTGGCCATCGGGAGAAACCAGGAAACCACTTTGGTATGCTTCCAGCCCTTTGAGACCGCCAGCACCATATATTTTCACAACCCGTTTCTGGGCATCACGGACCCATTTGCCCAACGGAGCCTCAGCACGCAAACTTGAACAGTTCGCAGCAACCAACATGGTCAGAGTGAGTGCAGCTAAACGGTTCATACTTTCACCTCATCATTCGCGTTTGCCTTTTGAGATGCATCGGCCGCTTTTTGTCGATCCGAGCCGGCACCATTGTTCGCGTTTTTTTCTTCAGCGGACCATTGGAGATCAGAGGCGGGAACCTCTTTCCATGATTTCAGTTTGATCTTTAGGATGCTTTCGACCCCGTAACGCAGGTCGAGCACATTCGGCATCGATTTTGAATCTCCCTCTCGAAGCAGCCAGAGCTCGGCGGGGTCTTCGTCTCGATCAGCAAATACTTCGATTGCCTCGACGGAACCGGTGTCGGGGTGGCTCAGCCAACGTACTTCCAGTTCGCCAGCGATACCAACCATGACATCGCGTAGTGGGCGTTCGCCGCCCAAAGGCATGGTTCCCATGTAGTAAGACTCACCGAATTTGCGGGGGCCGTCTCGTAGCATCCTCTGCCAAGCATTGAGAGCTGGCAGCAAGCCCGCGGCGGTGCCATCAGTGATGACATCATACATTTCGCTTCGATTGTCGATTTCGACAGTCTTTTGCCCAATCTGAATTGACATTTTGTCGGCTGACACCTGAATGGTGACAGGTTGCGAGGGCGTCTGGTCTGTTTCGCCTTTGAGAAGCCAGCCCTTTTTGGCTGCATTCTTTTTGTCTTGCGGTTCCGTTTCGGTCGGTGCATTGTCAGCAGGGAACTGATTTCTGAGTTCATTGATGAACGAGTTCTGTTCAGCCAGATTGAAGTGGTAGTTCGCAAATCCTTTCCGTTCAACGAGTTGATCTTTTACCTGTTGGGGGATTTTGACTGCAGGTTTGCCTGGGCGCTGCCCGCCTGGTCTTTGACCTCCGGGGCGTTGTTGAGGCGGTTGTTTTTTATTCTCTTTCGGATCGTCTTTCTCTTCACCGTCTTCACCGGGGGCTTGGGGGCGAGGTGGCGGGGGCGGGAGAGCACCAGCCATTTTTTTAAGAAGCTCGTCTTCCAAGTGCACGCCCATGAGTCGCACAAGCGTGTCAGTTGTTTTTCCCTCAGACCGGTACGACATTTTGACTCGCCATCCGTTGGGCAAGGTAGCCATCACGTTCTGTAAGTCGTTGGCCGTTTGCACGACACGCCCATCGATTTCCAAAATTTCGGAACCATAGCGAAGTCCCCGCCGGTAAGCATCACTCGATTCCAGAATGTTCGATACAACGACCCCGCCATCAGGCTCGGTCGATACCGTCGCGCCGAGCGTGGCGTGGTCAACGATCCGACCGCTGCGTAAGTATCCCAGAAAATTCTTTGCCTGATTGATTGAAATGGCGTAGCCAACGCCGACGTTCACCCTGCCACGTTTCTCAAAGGAGCAACGTCCTACGATTCCCAGCAGGCGTCCTTGTGCATCATAAATTGGACCGCCAGAATTGCCCGGATTGACGGAGGCGTCGGTTTGCAGGCAATCGCCGTATTCCAGTAAGGTTCCAGATGGGTATTGGTAACGGCCTACACCACTGAGAATTCCATAGGTGACTGTGGGCTTAAGATTGGTTGCCAGTAGAAAGGGGTTGCCAATTACCATGCACCAGTCTCCCGCTTCTGCCGCCCGACTGTCGCCTAGTTCGGCGGCCGGAAAGTCGCTTCGCCCCAATAAGCGAATCATTGCCAAGTCACCGACAGGATCGATCCCGACAATCACCGCGTCGTAAACATTGCCGTCACTCATCCCACAACGCATGAATGATCCAGCTGGGCTAGTCACGTGGAAGTTGGTGAGCGCATACCCATCCGGGGAAATCATGACCCCACTGCCACCACCCCCACCACCGGGAACGAAAACGCTGACGGCTGACGGCACCGCGCGGGCTACAGACTCAATCCGACTGTTCTCTACTTGCTCCAATGCAGCATCCAATTTGATGGGATCAGCCGCGGACAACAGATTGCCCGCCAAGATCGCCATGCCGAGCGAAAACAGGCCGCTGAGATCAAGGATTCTTGGGTTTATCATCAGTTCAATGGGATTGAAAGTTCAGAGGGAATAGGGCTTCGGGGGGCAGTAAATGCGTTTGTCCAACGAGGCGGTCGCATGCGCGTTGCGTGTAATCAGTGGGTCACTTCAGCAAACGGGGGCGGATGAACCGAATGTTGTCACCGACATCGCCGTCGCCACCATGATCGATTTCCAGTATCACGCGTCGAGCACCATTGGTGTCGAGTTCAAATCCGCGCGGATTTGCGTCACTCAGCGATTCGCTCCAGACTACTTTTCCATCGAACTTGATGTTGACGGTCACTTTTCCTGTTACACCTGAGGTGCGGTCGCGAAGAACCGTACCGGCAAGCTTCTTGAATTGTGGTGGTAACCGGTACTCAGTCATGGCCCCGCCATTGAGTAGCAAGTCTGATTTCGCATTCAGTTCCGGTCCAAAGAAACGATTGAGCAAGGTCGGGTCCACGTTTGTGGATAGGTACGTTTCGAATTTGGACGTTGTCGCTTTCTCTTCGGCCAGCATCCGAATACCACTGGTCCAGTCAATGCGAGCAATCTGATCGATCGGAATGGCGTGTGTCAGGCTGTCATCGAGTTGAATCTGGATTGGTTTGTCACCTTGGCTTGGCTGGTTCGCTGCCAGTGCCCAGTTTGAACCGTAGATGTCGGTGATGCGAATGGGTGGAGTCTCGTCAACTTCTTGATTACCGCCGAAGATCACCCCTTCGAGTTGATTGATGGGGGCGTCGATTTTTGTCCCGTCGAGATCGAATTCTACCGTCGTTTCATTCACCGAAAGAACGATTCCCTGCTGAGGGTCCAAGCGGTTGCCGGGCCGGCGGATTACCAACGTGTCACGACTGTTTTCAACATTGGAGAGCCCCAGCCACTGGGGGTCTGTTCCTGGAGAAGCTTTCCGAAATCGGATCGAACGAACTTTTTTTACCGGCGTCTGCAGTGGTGCTTGGCGGCGGGGTTCAATAAGAACGCCGTTATCGTCAATCTTTAAATCTCCCGAGTAAATGCGTGAGCCGTTCGCGAGTGCTACCTGAGTCGCAGGCGATGCCTTGGGAGTAAAATCCGTGCGTTGCATCGAAGCGAGATTGTTGAAGGGAAACTCTTGTACGTTTCCATCCGTCGTGATCAGGAGTGTGTCAGCAGTGATCCCTGAAAATTCGCCGCGGATCTTCACCCCGTCACTGGTCTCAACCACGACCGGAAAAATGGCCACGGTGATAGCTTGAACGATTTGTAAGAGCCATGTGGCCGCGTACAGATTGAGCAACGATTTCTCCTTGGCAATTTTCTCGACTGAAGTCGCTCGCAGCGAACACGCCGTTTAAAGTCAGAACACGCAAGGTCGGTGGTGTTCGCTGCTGCTGAATCTCCACGGCAGACGAGTACCACTCAACACTCTCTATGGTAGCAGGCGAGCCATAGGCGACCAGCGTCCGCGAGACTCGAGGCGTCTTTTGTCGGGCAATGCTCCTTGATTTTGGTGAGGTCAACGTGGATTTTGTCCTGCTCTCGGCTGGTTTGCCCCGTATTTCGTCGTTTTGACACCGATATTCGTGCTCTCGGGAGCAAATCTGCCTACGGGACGCAACGCGGGGCGTTTGGGACCGAGGCGATCACGCCAGATGCATCAAATGTCCGAGTACGCCGGTGTGAGTTGAAGCTGTGACGTTTCTGCGAATCGTATCCAAACCCAATTCTGGCTGCACTGAATTGTTGCCTCGACTGCTCTGAACTGTTGCCTCGATCTGGGGCAGTCCGCTGGGCGACCCAATGCCTCGGCCATGAGTCGGCAGGTTGTGCACTGTACGTGATCCCTTCAGCATCAAGCGTGATCCATTTAGCAGTGAATGGGTTAAGTCTTCGGTAACTCTGTTACTCGAGTATTTTTCACTGCTGCTTTCAATGCGTTGGCAGGCAGGTTTCCCTGTTTCTTCGCAGTGATCAGAGTTTGCTGAATCGCTTCTTCAATCAGGGCTTCTTCAAAACACGTCTCTTCAGTCGTTCCTCATTCGTCTCGGCTGGACAAATACGTGTAATGTTCCAACGCCTGTTCGTAAAACGAAACGGTCTCTCCGGCTTGTTCATTGTTGATATGGCCGTGTTGCACTGCGTCCTCGACTGCATCCTGCAGTTTATCCACCAATTCACGCCCCTCGTACTGGACGTATGCCAGCACCTCTCGAACGGTGTCACCTTTTACGATGGATTGCACTTTTGCATTTCCATCGTGGACATCGACATGCACCGCATGAGTGTCACCAAACAGATTGTGCAGGTCACCTAATATTTCTTGGTAGGCACCGACCATGAACACAGCCAGTTGATAAGGTTCGTTGGGGCGAAGGTCGTGCAGAAGCAGCGTTCGTTTTTGTTTGCCACCGTCGATGAAGCGATCGACTTTTCCATCGCTGTCGCATGTGATGTCGCCTAAGACGGCATGGCGTGTTGGCTGTTCATCAAGTCGGTGGACTGGCAGGACTGGAAAGAGATGATTGATGGCCCATGAATCGGGGATGGATTGGAAAAGGGAAAAATTGACAAAGTAAATATCTGACAGCATCCGATCGAGTTCCTTGAAATCCTCGTGGACCTCACCTTGGGCGTTTGCGATGTCGCGAATGCGATGGCAAAGCGAAAAGAACAAGTCCTCCGCTGTGACTCGTTGTTCCAGAGGTAGGTATCCCCCACTGAATAAAGTCATGCACAGGTCGAGCGCAAGCTGTGCATCGTGAAATGACTCACGGATGTTTTCGACCGTCAGGTCGCGAAAAGTCATCCAAAGATCGAGCACGGGTTGCTCGTAGTGATCAGGGACCTGCATCGGGACTGCTTGGACATTCCCCTGTGAAGTGACACCCATTGTTTCTACCACAAGTACACTGTGGTGGGCGGCGATGGCCCGTCCGCTTTCAGATATCAACTGAGGGTGCGGGACAGAGGCCTCGTCACAGACGGTCTGAACGTGGAATACGACATCGTTGGCATACTCCTGTACCGTGTAATTCATGCTTGAATCAGTGTCGCTTTGTGAGCCATCGTAGTCGACACCGAGACCGCCACCCACGTCGAGATATTTTAGGCCTGCCCCACGTCGATGCAGATCGACGTAGATCCGCGATGCTTCCATGATCGCAGCCTTCAGTTGGCGAATGTTTCCGACCTGGCTACCAACATGAAAATGCAACAGCTGGAAACAGGCTCCCATGCCATGATCGATCAATCGATCCAATTGGGTCAGCATTTCAGCGACTGTCAGCCCGAATTTGCTACGGTAGCCCCCGCTGGCCTGCCACCGTCCTGAACCACGGGTGGCAAGTTTAACTCGCATGCCCAAGGTCGGACGCACGCCCAGTTCTTTCGAAATCTTAAGGATCAAGTCGAGTTCACTGACCTTTTCCACTACCGGAATGACCGTGCGTCCCAAGCGTTGGGCAAGCAATGCCATTCGGATGAACTCCGCGTCTTTGAAACCGTTGCAAATGATTGGTGTGTCGGCGTCGGTCATGGCGACCACTGCCAACAGTTCTGGTTTGCTCCCGGCTTCTACGCCCGCTCCGAACTGTTGGCCGTGATGGATGATTTGCTGGACAACATCCCGTTGTTGATTGACCTTGATCGGGTAGATGCAGCGATATCCATTCTGGTAATCGTGTTCGTCGATTGCTTTTTGAAAACAGTGGCTCAGTGTTTTCAAGCGATCTCCCAAAATTCCGTTGAACCTGATCAGAATCGGCAGGTCGAGTCCGCGTTGCTTCAGGCGGTCAATCAACTCCTTCAAGTCAATCCCGTCCTCTGGCTTGCGGGTGGGAGAGACCGTAATCGTTCCCTCGTCAGAAATGTTGAAGTAGCCGTCGCTCCAACGATCAATCTCGTAAAGTGCGGCGCTCTGTTGCGGGGACCATGATCGGTTTGTAGCGATTTCCATTATTTTCGCGGCTCCCATCTGGGCACAGAGATGATCTTCAATGGGCGTGATTTACCCTGCAGGAGGTCTTTCGCGACCGACTGTGGCCGCGACCATTGGGCTGTGTGGCGAAAATTACTACTGCGATGCAACCCCAAGGTAAGCCCCTGTGACCTCAACGTAAGCCCCTGTAACCCAAAAGTAAGCATCTGTAACCCCAGAAGTAAGCATCTGTCATTCCCAGTTAACCTAGGTTTATGCCCAGACGGGGAGCCCGTTGGAGCCTCATTGGGACTCGGTCGTGCCTCGGAACGTAGTCTTGCTTGGGAATCCTGCGTCTTGCTTGGGAATCCTGTCTTGTATGCGAAGAACTCCAGTGTACCTGCTCATCACAGTCTATCGGTGGGTGCAGCCTTGCATCCAGCGGGCACGGCATCCGGCGGGGTGGCAGGGCATTCAACGGGGGGACGATCAAATTCAAGGAGGGGCGGGCAGAAACGTACCTTTGGGACACCGAGGAGCAGGATGCCCACATGCTGCTGTTACAATTCCTTTACATCCGGGTTGAGATTTAGTGCGTAAACTGTCAGCATCTCGGCTCGCAAGCGACTGACCCATACTTGTCTTGCCAATGCTTGCCAGATAATTGCGACGCAACCGGATGAAGTACTGCTACAACGAACGAGGAATAATCGCATGACGAGTCGAAAACAAACCATGTCTGCACTCCGATCCGCATCGCAACGGCATTTGATGTCGATGGATCGACGATCCATGTTGCAGAAGGCAGCGTTGGTTTCAGCCGCTTTTGCTCTACCCGGCTGCTTTGCAGAAGAGGTCGAAGGCGGCTTGGTGCGGACTGCAAGTATGGTGGAAGGCCCTTTTTATCCAGATAAGCTTCCGCTTGATACTGACAATGATCTGTTGCTGATCAACGACTCACTTGATCCAGGCGTAGGAGAAATTACCTACCTTTCAGGTCGCGTGATGGGGAAGAGTGGGCAACCCATTCGAAACGCATTTGTGGAAATCTGGCAATGTGATGCAGGCGGAGCTTATCTGCATAGCCGGTCAAGCAATAAAACGAAAACTGATGTTAACTTTCAGGGGTACGGACGTTATTTGACTGACAGTCAGGGAAGATACTTTTTCCGCACGATCAAGCCGGTACCGTATCCCGGAAGAACCCCGCATATCCACTTTGGGGTGAGTAAAAATGGACAGCGTGTTTTAACGACACAGATGTTGGTCAAAGGTCATGCGATGAACAAAGAGGATTTCTTGTTCAAACGCATTACCAACAAGGCCGCCAGAGATTCGCTGCTTGTCGGATTCAATCCCATCCAAGGATCGAGGATCGGCGAGTTGGAAGCGAACTTTGACATTGTGCTGGGCCGGACGGTACAGGAACTCGATGACGGTACTCTTGGCGGCGGGCTGGCAAAGCCTGATCGTGCACGAGGCTGATCCTTTCGCGACTTTGCAGGCACACGTACGGTTGCTAATTGACGTGTGCCTGCGTGTTCGCAGCAGGGCGGATGCCACCCGCTTTAGAAGCGTTCAGACTGGTCAACTCGTAGGCGCATCTTGGTTCAGTAACTGAGGCACTATCCTGTTGCTCGGTCAGACATCGCGAAATCAGCTACGTACCGGAAAATCAGTCAGACATCGAGAATACGAGTGGCTTGTTCGTGTTCTTCTGTTCGTCATGTAACGTTGTTGGCCGATGAACAACGTGCATTTGGGAACTGGGTGCCATCACGATCAGATACTGATTTCGGCCATTGCTGATGGTCACAGACTCTTGTACGCCATTTGATAATGCGTTTCCTGCGTAACCCAGTGGCATGATCTGAACATTGTGAGGTCCTGCAGGTAACTCTGTTCTCAGGACTTGAATCTCTCGGGGCAGCAAGCCCCAGCATCGAGTGTCAGCTTTTTCCATTCCACTCCATGCTGATGCGGTTGCAAAGTGAAAGAGTGATCCGGCAGTTCCTTCAAGACCCATGGCGTCGCCAAGTGATGCCACGGCTGCCTCCTTGGTCACTCGCCGAACGACAGCTCGTGCAATGGTCCATGGCATTTCTGCCGTGTTTTGTCGAATCGCCAGCTCGGCCACGTTCGTGAGTGTTTCTGTTTTCCCAGCGGGGTTGCCGTTGACCATGATGCCCACGCTCGCAACCGGGCTTTCAGGAATGAAAACCTCCGGAACCTTTACCGATGCGATGTTTGGCAAGGCTGGGAGATCTTCGTCATTTGCATGGCCGTCTTCGTCTGCTGCGCCGTCATCGTCGTGATTGTCAGTTTGATTGGTTGCCGAGTTTAGAACGGAGGATGCGATCGCTAGCGTGGCAGTGGTTGTGGGAGCCACCGTTTCGCGAAGAATTGGGCCGCGGCCCACACATGAGATGACGTACAGAACACCATTTCCTTGCCTGCTGTGGGTTCCGCTTTTTGAGCGGGCGATGTCAGTTACAGCAGCTGTGAATTCTGGCCGGACCGCGCTGGCGAGTTGGTAGTACCTTGAAGCATCATCGTAGTCGTGGTGCGTTGCTTCCCGTAGAACACCTCGCAAATAGGGAGCGATGGCGATCGGCTGGTAAATATTCCCACCGTCCAAGCCGTGCTTGTTGGCTCGCGATGCCAATTTTGTCTGCCGGTTGATGGCCTGCAGTGTGTAACTCTCGGCGTCAATCTGGTCGCCCGCCAGTGAACATAACGCGAGCATGGTTCGGATCATGACCTCTTCGTAACCCGCAGGCCGGAAAAATTTCGCGTTGTCGTCGGTCAGAACGGATGCGGTCTCACTCAGTGGATTGATTTTGGGGGCTGCGTCGAACCGGTCACGCATCGCTCTGAGACGGCGTTCTGAAGCTGAGGGATTCCCTGACGCAAGTTCAATGATCGCCAAGTCCAGTTCGACTGCATCCCTCATCTGCGATGAATCGCTGGCCACTTCATTGAGGGTGACGGAGGCTGTTGTCAGATCGCCAACCGCGAATGCTTGGCGTGCGGAATCCATCGTGGCAACCGAACGCGCGCAGCCCGGCAAATGCGCTAGTCCAACCAGCAGCAAAAGTAGGTCGACTGGATGCAGGGGACGGGTACCCATGGAGACGCTATTTCACGATGACTAGGGCTGGCACTTGCACAAATGGCAATCCCCGTGAGGGAGTGTCAACGTTTTGCCACCAGCCAGTGACATGATGACGACTGCGTATCGAGTGACTGCGTATCGAGTGACTGCGAGCAACGCACGTTCGGGTGACTTACCTAATGTGCACCGTATTTTTGTTTGGCACGGTCACGCTCCGTGTCTCTCGGTTCCGGAGCGATCCACCATTGGCATCAAAGCGGAGTGATTCTCAGAGAGTCTCATCCGTCTGCTTGGTCAAACCAACCGTAGTTCCACCACTTACCAGCGCGATTCTTGCTGTAGCCCTTGCGTATTTTTGCCGATTCTTTCAGGAACTCACCCGTGTGCATGTTTACCATTTCGAGAGTGATTTCATAATCGCGCTGGCTGCTCTTATTTCGATCGGTTGTGCCGCTGGTGACCGTCGCGTACAGCAGGTAATCCACGGGGGCACCCTGCCGTCCGAGTGCCGCCGCAAATGCTGCTCGATTGGCGGGCAGGAAAAGAGCGTCGGGGCGGAGTCGTGTCTCCAGCAGTGCGGCATCAACCATCCGTCGGCTGATGGCGCGAAAGGTCTCGGCAGAGTTGATCTGAGTGTCAATTCGCTCGTAAAGTTGATCCTTGAAGTCGCCAAGTTCTTCTGCACTCTTGTTTTCAATTCCAATGAAACAGACCGAGGCTGGGCCGTTTGCCAGAGCTGCAGGCGTTTCTGGATTCAGGCTGGTGGTGTTGAACGCGGCACTATCCAAAGGAGGTGAGGCGTTCGCCAATGTTGATGCATTTTGAAAAGTAACAGGCTGCACTGCGGGCGGACATCTCCCCAATAGCTGAGCTACCGAAGCGTCCACCAGTGGATTCCATGTTGCGGCACCGGCCGCGTGGCTGCCGACAAGGTTCTTGTCCTGTTGGGCGAGAATGTGTCCATATTGGCTGGCACAACCAACCATTGAGCAGCAAGCGAGCATTAAAATCATGCTCAAGCGACGAAGAAAGTGAGGCTTGTTCATGGAGCGTTTTCCGAAAATATGCCAGCGGATGCGGGGATCGGGTTCAATTTGGCAGCGAATGCGATGCGGACGCCTGATCAGCAAAAAACGTCGTGATCCAACGTTTCATCCCGGTCGAGCGACTTTTCGCACCCTTCTGAACTAACAAAATGTGAGAAATTACTGCTAGGGCAGTGCTGGCGTGCAGACGCCGTCATTGGGCCCAGGTTGTCGCTGCTAAGGTGCTCGCAAGCGGGCCAGAGCTTTGCCAGCTGCACATCGTGCGGTAGCCGAATTCGAGCGAAGCTGAACGAGTGTGGCTCTGCCTACTTCCGTTCCCATCGGTGATTGGTCATCATTCGGGTTGAAATAATCGGTCAGACTGGGAAAGTCGAACAAAACTGCGTTTTTGACGCAGCTTTCCTGTCTTTCCTAGGCTTCCTGTCTGAATGGTGGGGTAAGATCCCATTAACCTGTTCGTGCTGAACTTCCTTGCTGAGTTCGATTCCCGCGATGGCGGAGCTGCGATAAACTGGGCAGGTGACCTGAATCGACATTGTTTTTTCCTGCAGACTCTAATCCTTGATCCTCCCCCATGGCTGTTGTTGATCCCTCCGACACCGTTCTCGGTTCGTTTGTTCCTGCCCCTGCCGCCACTTTGCCCGATGCAGGCGGTACCGTGGTACCCGTTGTCAACGAAGAGACTGAGGGTGATCAGTCGACCGACAGCAGTGAATCCGGCGACAGCAGTGAATCCGGCGACAGCAGTGAATCCGGCGAAAGCGAGGAAGCCACCGAAGAAGAGGATAGTGGCTTTGCAGATGACGAAGAGGCCAGTCCGGACACTGGTTTTCAGGATGACCTCGATGATGATGATGATCTCGATGAGTTCGACGACATCGATGAGGATGATTTCGACGATAATTTCGATGATGACTTCGAAGAAGAAGCAGATGATGATTACGAAATCGAAATTGATGATGAGATAAGCACCGAGTTCGGACTTGGAAGTAATGCCAACAAAGAGCCTGCGATCGAAGATGGTCTCGAGGACTTTGAGGACTTTGATAACGTCGACTAGTTGGATCGACCGTCACAAGCAACTGACGCATGAAGTGGTTTGAGTGTGTCCAGTCTGGAGGCTAGGTGTGTGTTTTCTCGTTGAAAGTCAGGGGCTTGCCATGCGGTGTGTTAGGTTCCAGTCAGTGCCAGAAGTGCTCTCGCGTAGGGCATCGAAACGGCTCATCGCGGTCATCTACTTGGTGCTGTGTCTGGCCGGCCAATGTGGTTCCCCGCTGGTTGCTGGTGGCGCCGAGAAGCACCCCAATGTATTGTTGATTTGTATCGATGATCTCCGGCCAGAGTTGGCTTGTTACGGCAAAGACTACATCTCGTCTCCAAGTATTGATCAGTTGGCATCGCGGGGAAGAATATTTGGCAGGCATTATGTTCAGGCTCCCACATGTGGAGCCTCGCGTTACACCTTGCTGACAGGCCAATATGGGCCCAGTGATAATGGAGCTCTCTTTCAGAGAGCGAAGCGGCTTAACAATCGTTCTGCAGAAATTGTTCCGACCATGCCCAGTTGGTTTCGGTCTCACGGCTACACCACCGTTTCGGTGGGAAAGGTTTCGCATCATCCCGGTGGACGTGGCGGCAGTGACTGGGACGATAGCGAGCAATTGGAAATGCCCGATTCGTGGGATCGGCACTTGCTGCCGGCCGGTCCGTGGCAGCATCCTCGTGGTTCGATGCACGGTCTAGCGAACGGTGAAATTCGAAAAAACGCAAAAGAGATGGATGTCTTTCAGTCAGTCGACGGCTCGGATGAAATCTATCCAGATGGTCTGATTCTTGACGAGT
>Ga0315322_10000725_pt1 | contig 24747 bp, 21 predicted proteins | sample M110021515metaG_FD_203461 | JGI IMG/M metagenome (GOLD analysis project Ga0315322, IMG submission 203461) | Ammonia-oxidizing marine archaeal communities from Monterey Bay, California, United States - M1 100m 21515 | ecosystem: Environmental > Aquatic > Marine > Intertidal zone | place: USA...
TGGTTTAGGCATTGGTTTTGTTGTTCTTAATTATTTTTTATCGTTTAGGAGAGTGGTAATTGCAGGAATTCTTTATGGTTTATCTATTTTTCTTGTTTTAGATGTTGTCTTAGTGTGTTCCGATTACGCGCAAGACATCATGTTTACATTGACTCCTTTGTCATTTATTGGAAGTTTTACGGGACATTTAATCTATGGAACAACTTTGGGACTTTCCCTTTCTAATGCATGGAAGTAATTCAATTTCAGGTTAAGCACTTTACTTAGTATATTTATCCCAAATTTTAGCGTTAGTCAGCTTATAAAATTTTGGAACATTGTTGAATTAATTCAGATGAAATAAAATGAACAAGATACTGATCGCAAATAGGGGAGAAATAGCATTGAGAATAATGCGTTCTTGTAAAGAAATGGGGATAGCAACTGTAGCGATTTATTCTGAAGTTGATAGGAATGCACCATTCGTTAAATACGCAGATGAGGCGGTATGCGTTGGCCCGGCAGCAAGTAATGAGAGTTATCTAAGGGGCGATAAAATAATTGCAATTTGCAAGGAATTGGATGTTGACGGAATTCATCCAGGTTATGGGTTTTTATCTGAAAATGCTGACTTTACAAGAGCGGTTACGGCAGCGGGAATCACCTTTATTGGTCCATCGCCCGAAGCTATGGAAGTTATGGGTAGTAAACTTGCTGCTAAAGAGGCAGTACGGAACTATGATATTCCAATGATTGAGGGAACTGATAAAGCCATTACCGACATTTCTGAAGCTAAAAAACGAGCCAGAGAAATTGGATTTCCTATTTTAATTAAGGCATCTGCTGGTGGTGGTGGAAAAGGGATGCGTGTGGTAGAAGATGAAAGTCAATTTGAAGAGCAGATGAATCGTGCGGTTTCAGAAGCAGTTAGTGCTTTTGGTGATGGGGCCGTATTTATTGAACGTTTTGTAGAAAACCCTAGGCACATCGAAATTCAAATTTTAGCTGACACATTAGGGAATGTCGTTCATTTATTTGATCGAGAATGTTCCATTCAAAGAAGACATCAAAAAGTTATTGAGGAAGCGCCCAGCTCTTGCTTAACTGATGCATTGAGGTCTGAAATGGGTAAGGCTGCTTGTGATGTAGCAAAGGCCTGTAATTATTATGGAGCAGGAACCGTTGAATTTCTATACGAGGAAGGCGAATTTTTCTTTCTTGAAATGAATACACGCTTACAAGTGGAGCATCCAGTTACGGAAATGATTACGGGCAAAGATTTAGTAAAGGAGCAAATAAATATTGCCAGAGGAAATAAATTACCTTTTGAACAGAGTGATTTAACCATTAGCGGTCATTCAATAGAGGTACGAGTATATGCTGAGGATCCTAGAAATAACTTTTTGCCGGATATTGGTAAATTGGAAAGGTATCGGAGACCATCTGGTATGGGAGTTCGGGTAGACGATGGTTTTGAAGAAGGTATGGAGATTCCTATTTATTATGATCCAATGATTTCCAAATTAATTGTTTTTGGCAACACAAGGGATGAAGCCATATCAAAAATGCTCCGTGCAATAAAAGATTATGAAGTCGTCGGTGTTGAAACCACTTTGCCATTTTGCTCTTATGCAATCGATCATGAGGCTTTTCGATCAGGAAATTTTAGTACTAAATTCGTAGCTGAACATTTTACGGACTCAGAAGTACTGGATGCTTACTTTGAGGATGAAGCAGAAATCGCTAAGCTTTTTGCGGTAAAGTATTTTAATGATCATAAACGATCTGGGTTCTATATCGCAGATGATCAAATTTCGAAATGGAAACTTAACAGAAATTAACGTAACCTGTTAGCAATAAGAACGGTACACTATTTATTTCCTGTTGTTATGCAAAAGCTTGTTTTAATTGTCTTTCTATTTCCAATTTTTATAGTTGCTCAAAATCAAAAGAAGCAAGTAGTAAAGAAGGCTATTTATAAAGGCGATACGGTATTTTACGATGAGCTACCAGCGGTGCCTGTCGGAGCTGGTTCAGATGATTTTTGGAAAAATTATCATCATGCAAAAACTTTTGTGCCCAAAGTATATTATTACGCAATTTTGGTAAAAGAATTATCGAATAAATATGACAAGGAAATGGAACATATGGATTCGAAACGGGCGAAGAAGAAGTATATAAAAAAGGCCAAAAAAAATATTAAAAAAGAGTTTGGTAATGACATACGAGAGATGTCCGTAACGCGCAGCTTTTATATGATAAAATTAATTGAAAGAGAAACAGATAAAATGGCCTACACTCTTTTAGCTGAGTATTTAGGTAAAACTAAAGCTCAATTATGGCAAGGTATATCTCGATTGGGTGGTGCAGATTTAAAACGTCATTATGACCCACAGAATGATGATGGTTATATTGAGCTAGTTGTTAGAGAAATAGAATCCGGCACCTTAAAATACGAAGACCACACTCCCAAGACTGTAGATGGAAGAGAGGTAATGAGCAAACGGAAAAAAAGAATAAAAAAAGAGAAAAAAAAGGACTAGAATATCCTTAATTAATTCTGAACACAGGATATCTTCTATGGGATGGTTCGTAATTGTCAGAGTGTTTATAGATCCAATAGAGTTGATTCCAATGGCTCTTAGAAAAATCTTCGTCCTGTTTTTTTTGCAACTCAAACGCTTGTTTTAATTCAGCGTTTCCACGAAGAATATTTGCGGCTTTTTCTTCAAATACATAGTGTGAGAAGTATTCTTTTTGTTGTAGGATCTCATCGAAAAAATTCCACGAAAAATAAGAGTCCGTCGCATGTGGTTCCAGGGTCTCCAAAAGGAATCTTACATACGGTTGATTAGTTGGAATAATATAATCGCCTTTTGAAAATGAAATGAGCTGTTCTTTTTGGCTAACCTTTATGTTTTTATGCAAATAATGACCTTCGTAGGGCCAGCTATTTGTTTCGTAATCATCAATGAAATAGGCATCAATTAAAATGGAGGTGTCATTTTTAAACCTGCTCATTTGTACGTTGTTTATTGTAAGCCGCTCTATAACTTCCCTCCAGGCTTGGGAAATGACATAGTATTTTGGTTTTTTTATCGAATCTACCGGTTGATACTTATTGTAGTACCTAATGTTTTTCTTCCACGGTTTATTTCGATTGTATTTGAAGGTTTCAAGTCCCGTAACTTCACTGACGTATTTTTCAGATTCAAACCCAAGAAACTCAATCAACTCAAATTGTGTAGTGTCCAATTTCCAGCTGATTGAAAAATTATCTTGATTATGTTGAAATTCGAAAGCACTTTTTCTTGTTGCAATAATTTCTTTACTGTTGCCATTTGCATAGGATTGAATGATTTTCAGGAACTCAAATGTGCTTTGAACGCGTTCTGTAAATGGCTTCCACATATGTGTTTCTGTAGTAAAACCAATGGTATTAAATAGTGCGGCATAACCGGTACAGTAACGGGGTGTCTCGAGGTAGTCATAAATACCACTTTCAGGTGTAGCCTTCATTGTATTAACATATGGACACATGGGGTAACCTTTAATACTCATTTCAGTATGTAATACGGGTAACATTTTGGTGCTAATGAACGAACTTACTTTCGGATTCAATTTGCTCAATTGTGTCGTTAGTAAAGTCATGGTGTACTGATAGTCAGCACCATTGGAAGTGTGCGTGTCTACTAAAATATCGGGATTAAGAAAATGAAAAATAGTAGTAAAAGCAGCAGCATTTTTAGAATCCATTTTGATAAAATCACGATTTAAGTCTAGGTTTTTAGCATTACCTCGAAATCCATATTCTTCCGGTCCATTTTGATTAGCCCTGCTACAGCATCCTCTGTTTAATGCACCTCCAACGTTATAAACAGGGATAATACCTATAACAGAATTAGACATTTTCTGATCAAAATGAGGGTCGGTTAAAAGATTGTTAGCAAAATTAATGCATGCATCTATGCCGCAAGGTTCTCCAGGATGAATCCCATTATTAATTAAAATAACAACTTTATCGTCGTTACTTGTATTAAATGTTTTTGTCGGGTCGATGATAAAAAGATGGATTGGTTTACCATAATCAGATTGACCCATTTCTAATAAAACAGCAGTTTCGTGCTTTTCGGCTAGTCTTTGATAAAGACCAATAGTCCTCTCATAACTAAGTGAGTGATTGTCTTTATAGGCATTAAGATTTCCTTGACTATAGGAAAATGGAATACATAGCAAAAAGAATGCTATCGTAATGAGGTTTAAACACTTCATGTTATTACTCGTTATGGATACGACCTTTAATTTTTCTAGCATTATGAGCTGCGTTTACCCTTGAGAATTCCTCATCAAGTTTTTTAGAAATGGGTTTGCTTAAGAGGTCTTCTAATTCTGGTTTTCCTGCTTTGATCCAAGCACTGTACCAAAAACTGCCTACTGATTGAATAGATTGTTGCATTCTTCTTTCAACCATGCCGTTAAGCTTTGCATTATATGCTTTTGTAAATTCAATTGAATATACCTTCATGATTACCGCCCCTCTGTTTTCAAAGCTGTATTTTTTATCCGTATCAAATGCTGTTGTTAATTCTTTTTCAAAAGCAAGTACACTATCTAGTGCGTAATGACTTTGTTTAATGATTTCCCAAGCCCTATTTAGAGGTGCTTCAATATAAGATGCTTGACCAACAAAATAATCCCAATCTTCCGCAATTAGCTCTGGGATTCTAGATTCCCAAAAGCCGTGAATACCGAGCTGTCCGGTTAGCTGTCCATTATAATTCTCTGTAGTATGTAAAGGAACATGCGCATCACCAATGTAATGACCAATATCAGCAGAGAGCCGAAGAATGTTGTCTAAGTCTTTATTTCTAAATGCTTTGGTCAATCTGTTTGTCATTACTTCAATATGCCATGGAACAATACCGTAAGCCTCTAATGTATCTTGAGAGTATTTCCTAACTGCCTCATCCCATTTTTCTGGTACAACTGTAAATGGGTCTTCATCTTCGTTTACATAGTGATCAATGTCAATATAATGCCTAGGTGCTTCACCTTCTGCTGCGTAGCGCCTTTTGTCTGGATCCACGGCATGTTCAGTTATAAATTCAATATTCGATTTGTAAAATGAAAACAGTTCGGGAGGCAACGTGAAAACTGCCATTCGATTGATTCGTTTATGACCATAAAACCCCCAAGAAGATGCGCAGGTATGCGCACTGTTATTTATTCCTTTGTCGAAGGTAAAAGAAAAAAAAGCCAATAATAAACTTAAAATAAATAGTTTCCTCACACTCAAATTTATGAAATAAAATACAGCGGAATCAAATGGAAATTCGCCCGTCTTTGCATATAGGAACAACGTCCACCTGATTGGGTGTTAGGCAATATTTAATGTCTTCATTTAAGTTTAGGTCCTGAAGCCTTCTTCTGTGAGATGACGCCTTGAGGTAACCCAAGTAATTGTCTTTTGCACTTAAATAAAGATATTTTGCAGCAATCGTAGAATCCTCTTCAGATCTAAAATCCCCGGAAGCTAACAAACCATCAGCTATAGCACCAGCACAAATAGTATCTTCTAAGCAGAATTTATTTCTCCAACCTGATCCAAGAAGCATTACGTTTAATTTTTTCTTATGCAGATATTTAACTACTGCATCCAAGTTTATTAATGAGCCGATAACCATTTCATTGGCTCTTCTCGATGTATGAATCGCTTGTGTTCCGTTGGTGGTCGTTAACACAACTGTTTTACCAATTAATTCGGGATTTATCCAACTGTAAGGAGAATTGCCGAGGTCAAAACCTTCAACCACTTTGCCTTTTCGTTCAGCAGCAACAATATATCCACGTTGCCTGTATTCTAATGCTTCTTCAATAGATGCTACGGGAATAATTGTTTTAACACCATTTGCCATGCCAGCACAAATAGCTGTTGTAGCTCTAAGTACATCAATAACCACCACAACGTCAGCATCATCAAAATGCAGAGGATACAAATTGGGTGTGAAACACACTTCTACCGAAGGTCGTTCATCCATTTTAGTTTGCTTTATAAAAAGGTAATTTAACTACTTTAGCTTTAAGCTGTTTGTTTCTAACTTGAATTAAGATTTCAGTCCCAATTGCAGATAACGAATTGGGCACATACCCAAGGCCAATTGCTTTTTGCACTGATGGACCCATTGTACCAGATGTCACTTTGCCAATTTCATTACCGTTAACATCTACAATGGAATAACCGTGTCTTGGTATTCCTCTTTCCAAAAGCTCAAAACCAACAAGCCGATTCTTGATGCCGTTTTCTTTTTCTGCTAGTAGACGATTAGAATTAGTAAATGGTTTAGTGAATTTAGTTACCCATCCTAATCCTGCCTCCAAGGGCGAAGTGTTGTCATCGATGTCATTTCCGTATAAACAAAACCCCATTTCGAGTCTTAAAGTGTCGCGAGCGGCTAATCCGATTGGCTTGATTCCGCAACTTTTACCTGAAGTAAAAATAGCTTCCCAGATTTGGTTGGCAGCTTCATTCGGAAAGTAAATTTCAAATCCACCCGACCCCGTGTATCCTGTTGTAGAAACCAATACGTTTTCGATTCCAGCAAAAGTGCAAGTCTGATGTGTATAATAGGGCATCGAGTCCAGGTCTCTATCGGTTAAAGCCTGAATTGCTTCAGCTGCTTTTGGACCTTGAACTGCCAATAAGGAAGTTTGTTCTGAAATATTTTCCATTTCGCAATCAAAGGTGTTGTTTTTCACAAGCCAGTTCCAGTCCTTCTCTATATTTGACGCATTAACAACTAACAAGTATTCATTCTTTGAAATGCGGTAGGTCAAGAAGTCATCTACGATTCCACCTGTTTCATTTGGGATGCAAGCATATTGTGCTTTTCCATCAAAAAGTTTTTCAGCGTCGTTAGATGAAATCTTTTGGATAAGGTCTATAGCTCCTTCGCCCCTTAAAATGAACTCACCCATATGTGAAACGTCGAAAACACCAACTCCATTTCTCACGATTTCATGTTCTTCATTAACACCAGTGTATTGCACAGGCATGGCATATCCTGCAAATTCTACCATTTTGGCACCCAGATCAATGTGTTTTTGTGATAATGCTGTTTGTTTCATTCTTTTATTCAATTATATAAAATATCGTTCGCATGCAAACTTATACTTTTCTTTTACAATTTTAATCTTTCAAGACTTCATTAAAATAACGCAGATAGAGGTCTTCATTTGCAATAATTGAGTAGGAATCGACTACTGTCTTTCTTGCTTCTATTCCCATTTTGCTTCGTGTTTCATTTTGATCAATAAGAACAGACAATTTGTCAATCCAGTCTTGATTGGTAGACGCAATGAAGCCATTTTTACCGTTATTAATGATTTCGCTGTTGACGCCAACTGGAGACATAATGGTAGGAATTTCAAGTGCCATATATTGCAACCCTTTAAGGCCGCACTTCCCTTTCGCCCATTCATCATCCGGTAAAGGCATTATACCAATGTCAAATTCAGATAATTCTTTTACTTCATTTTTTTTGTTCCAAGGAGTGCCAATTATTTCAAGGTGTTTGTTAAGGTAATTCTCATCTCCTATTACTTTGAAATATACTTTTGAGCCGTATTTCAATTTGATTTTTTCAAGAAATGGTAATGCCAATTTAAAATGCTCAATAGTAGTTACGCTACCACTCCATCCTATACAAACACCTGTGTTTTTTTTTTCGTGTCGTGTATACTCTTTCGTATCAATCGTTGTGGGAATTACTTTAACATTGGGATTAAACAGTGTTGCGTATTTAGCAAGATATTGATTACCCGCGATGATTAAATCGCATAATTCAATGATTTTACCAGTTTTTTTAGGTTTCTTCAAAAAACTCAGGGATTTATTTCCTGATGAAACATTTAAAATAAATATGGCATCATCAAAATCATAAATTAATTTTGCGCCAGAAGCCCTCATTTTTTTTTCGTACTTAATTGAGCCAGTAGGCAGTGCATCTCTAAAAATGAAAATGATGTCAAATTGATTCGCACGAGCTGCATCTTTTTTCCTTTGCTTCATGTACTTTAAGAGCAACAGTGCTTTCTTCCAATAGTTTCCTTTTGAGTAAAAAATGCGATCATCTTCTTCGCTGATGAGATAAGAAAGTTCACACGAAAAGCCATTCTCTTTGAGAAATTGAAAGTACTGTTCAAACCTGAATCTTTGTCCTGGCGATCGATCCGGTCGATGTAATGCTATGAATAAAACTTTTTTAATTCGATTCTGCTTTTTCCCAACAGTTCGTCACTGATGCGTGATGGCGAAATTACAATATTTTGGAAATTTCAAGGTGTCAGCATTAATTAATAATTCTTGTATTTATCTAATGCTATAGTCTGTATCCAATATCTTTTTGATATTAAAAAAAGGTTATTTCACTCTTCAATTACATATCATTAGAAACAAAATTATTGAAAACATTTACTTTTACGCAGCACAAAGAATCTATCAATCTTGGCGTATTAAGGATTAATCTTTTAACCAGATGGCTGGAATATTTTCTTTGATTTCAATTTCACCAAAAGTGCTGCTCTTTCGGGAGCCAGTTTTTTTTGCCCAGATCGCCATTTTCTTTAGGCCTTTTTCTAAAGAAGTACTTTCAGATTGATTAAAAATGAGTTTGGCTTTGGAATGATCGGCATATGCATGAACTACTTCGTTTCGAGCTTCTAAAAAGTTAATTTTTCCAGAGAGTCCCATAACCATTTGAGTCGTTTCGGCAAGCTCTTTGACGGTATATTCTTTGTCTGCACCAATATTAAACGTTTGATTAATGGCGGAAGGATTTGAAATGCTTGATGCAATTTGTGGAGCAATATCGCCTATATAGCTGAATGCTCTTGTTTGCGAACCATCTCCAAAAATGGTTAGGTCTTGGCCCTGCATTAATTGATTCATGAAGATACCAACAACATTCCTATATTTATCACCAATATTTTGATATTCTCCATAAACATTGTGCGGTCTGAAAATGATGTAATTCAATCCGAACATTTCTAGTGCTGCTTTTAAATCTTGTTCAATTGCAAATTTTGCGATGCCATAAGGGTCTTCAGGTTTTGGAGTGTCCGTTTCCTTCATAGGTGGAACGGTGGCACCGTAGACTGCAATGGATGAAGTAAATACAAAGCACTCTACTTTAAAAAGAATGGATGCATTAATTAAATTTACACTACCAATAAGATTGTTTTGGTAATTAAATCTTCGAATAAAGTGGCTCAGTCCTTCAGCAGCATATGCAGCTAAATGATAAACGTAATTAAACTTATATTTCTCAAAAAGCTCTAATACAAGCGTATAATCTTCGATAGATCCCTTTATGAATGTTGCATCAGTATGTACGTTTTCAATATAACCACCACTAAGGTCATCGAGCACGACAACCTTATGGCCTAAATTGATTAATTCATTGGTGATGTGCGCACCAATAAATCCTGCTCCTCCAGTAATTAAAGACGTTTTCATAAATCAATAATAAGCAACAAATATAGTTAGCTCACTTTTATCTCCTATTCATGGGTAACCTTTTTAGTATATTTGAGCGGTTTTGAATAGATATGATGATAAAATTACCTGAACAGAATACTCCACGGTGGCTCATTTTTTTAATTGATATCGGAATTTGTATTTTGTCTTTAGCAATTGCTTATGCAATTCGATTCGATTTTATTGCCGAACCAGAATTATTTTTGGAGTCCGAATGGGAACAATTGAAATGGGCTTTCCCCATTTTTATTTTAGTTCGTGCACTTTCATTTTATATAGGCAAAACGTATCAAGGAATTATCAGATTTACAAGCACTGAAGATGCCAAAAGGCTTTTTATCACCATTGCTTTTGGTTCGGCAATTTTTGCTTTAATATCGCCGTTGCGCTTCTATTTTGTAGATGATTTCTATTTTTTACCTAGACCAATTCTTATTCTTGATTTTCTAATTACCTTGTTTTTAATGATTTTCAGCAGGTTTGTGGTGAAACTATTTTACCGTGAAACCATGAAAAAAGGAAAGATTAAAAAGAAAATATTGGTTTATGGTGCTGGAGAACTAGGGTTAATTGTAAAACAGGTTTTAGAAAGAGACCCGAAACAACTAAATAGCATTTTCGCGTACATTGACGACAATTCCAAGAAAATAGGTAAGCGATTGGAAGGTAAAAGTATATTCAGTACTGATCAATTGGCACAAATTCTGAAAACGCAGGAGATAGACAGTGTAATTATAGGTGTCTTAAATCCAAATTTCGAGAATAAAAAACGGGTAGTGGACCTTTGTCTTGAATACGGTGTTGAAACCTTGTCCATTCCTCCAGTGGAGAGCTGGATAAATGGAGAGTTTAAAGTCGATCAAATACGGAAGGTAAAGATAGAAGATCTGCTGGGTCGAAAACAAATTCAGTTATCAATTGAAAAAATAGGAGAGGAGCTAAGTAGTAAAAAAATACTTGTTACGGGGGCAGCGGGCTCAATAGGATCAGAAATTGTAAGACAATTACTTCGTTTTTCACCCGCTCAGGTAATTATTTTGGATCAAGCTGAATCGCCGTTGTATACTATTCATAATGAGTTGAAAGCATTAGACGACCGAGGAATTCTAACAGTAGTCATTGGAGATGTAAGAAATAAGGCTAGAATGCAAAATTTATTTAAGACTTTTAATCCTAATATCGTCTATCATGCAGCGGCATATAAACATGTGCCTTTAATGGAAGAAAATCCTTCAGAAGCGATTCAGACTAATGTTTACGGAACAAAAATTCTTGCGGACTTATCTAATCAATTTGATGTACAGAAATTTGTAATGATTTCGACAGATAAAGCGGTGAACCCGACAAATGTAATGGGTGCCTCTAAGAGGATAGCGGAAATATATTGTCAATCTTATAATGTTCAGAGTAATACGAGATTTGTTACCACAAGATTTGGAAATGTTTTAGGTAGTAATGGTTCAGTTATCCCTTTATTTGAAAAGCAGATAATGGAGGGTGGACCAGTAACGGTTACCCACGAAGAGGTTACTCGATATTTTATGACAATTCCAGAAGCTTGCCAGCTTGTTCTGGAAGCCGGTAATATGGGAGAAGGGGGAGAAGTGTTCGTTTTTGATATGGGTGAATCAATAAAAATTATTGATTTGGCTAAAAAGATGATAAAGTTAAGTGGTTTGGTAATCGGTGATGACATAGAGATTAAAATCACGGGTTTAAGGCCTGGAGAAAAGTTATACGAGGAGTTACTAACATCAGAAGAAAGTACGCTACCGACGCATCATGAACAAATAATGATTGGAAGTGTCCGTGAATACGACTATGCTATAGTAGAAAAACAAATTAGCGAATTGGTTAATTCTTTTGATGCACAGAAGAATACAGATATTGTGTTGAAAATGAAGGAAATGGTTCCTGAATTTAAGAGCAATAATTCTCAGTTTTCGAAACTAGACAAGTAGCCTTACAATTTTAAATATTACAGAATGTTTTGTCAAATTTATACTACTTAATTGTGGAGCATAATAAGTATATTTGAGCCCTAATTTGAATAATAAATGAGTACTGAAACGGTTAAATTAAGAGAAGTTGAAAAAGAAATAGAAGGATTTCTAGGTGGATTAGATTCACACAGTATTGTATTTGACTATAAGGAAGAAAAAGGACACATAAGATTGGAATTACTTACGGTTAATCCTCGTCATAAACAGTCTTTCTTATTTCATTGTACCGAAGGATTGACAAAAGATGATTGTTTGTATAAAATGTTGGCCTACCTGCGTGAATACAAGGTTAAAGAAAGTTCTTATACTATTCAATGGAGTCTCATAGGAATTGATGAGCTACATACCTCTTATTTTAGGGCAAATAATATTCTGTATGCGCTCGATAAATTTTATCATGGTAGAGATTTAAATTCAATTGTAGTTTTTAGTGTAATTTTAAATCCTATTGCATAATGAAAGGAATTTATCCGGTTGAAATAAGGTTTAATGACATAGATCTTGCAGGGCATGTTCACAACAGTGTGTATTTAGCTTATTTTGAGCAGGCAAGAATGGGTTATTTTAATGAGCTAATCGGTGCTGATTGGGATTGGAGAAAGCAGGGGCTGATTTTAGCTAGGAACGAAGTTGACTATTTAGCCCCAGTATATTTAAAAGATAGCATAATGGTTTCGGTACACTGCGATCATATTGGAACTAAGAGTTTCACACTTTCATATACATTGCATTCTATTGATTCGAAAGGGGATCAAATTATCCATACAAAAGGCAGAAGTATTCTAGTATGCATGGATTATGAAATTGAAGAAACGGTAAACATCTTTCCGGAATGGAAAGATGTATTACATGTACTATAATCACTGATTTCTCGTTTATATACTAAGTTGTAGTGTAGTCTATTGTTTATATGCTGAATAAGACTTTGCGATATTCAAAACAAAAATTTTAGTAACTGATGCTATCATTTAGTGTAAACTGCCTTAGGTGATTTTTTGAGTTCAGCGAAAAAAAAGGGATATTCGTCGAAAAAAAAAGGTCTTTCGTCGTAGCAATTTAAAAAATCGTTGTATATTTACCCCGGATTAATGCTATTTAAACACAATTAAAACCTTATGTCAGAGAAATACAATTACTCTTGCCCTGGCTGTTCTGCTGGATTAAGTAGGGATGGTGAAGTCATGTTAACCATGACTAGAAGTACTGGGGAAAAATCAAATTTAATTCTTCACCCGAAACCTGGTGTTTACGGTTATTATTGTAACCCGCCATTGAAATTAGAGGACGGCGAACTAGTTGAATGTTACTGTCCTTATTGTTGGGAGTCTTTGCGTTCGGAGTCATTTCCAAATTTTGTGTCCTTAAACTTACATAAACTGGATGGGTCAAACGTTAAAGTGCTTTTTTCGCGCCTTGTTGGGCAACACAAAACATACATTGTGAATGAAGCCTTTACCAATAAGTATGGTGATGGGTCTAAAAAATTGTTAGACTTGGTTTCCTAAGTATGGGTTCAGCCATGAACGGTTTCACTTTTCCCGTATTTTAACATCAAAGAAGCTTCGTAAACTAGAAATTCATTCCATTTGGTGTCAACGTCAACGTCTTTACCGTGTTTTCTAGCCAAAGAAATAAACGTCATATAATGATTGGCTTCACTAATCATTAGGTCATGATAGAATGTGCGAAGCTCTGTGTCATTCATTTCCTGAGATAGTATTTTAAAACGTTCGCAGCTCCTGGCTTCAATCATCGCAGCGAACAACAGTCGATCAACCAGAATTTCTGATGGACTCCCACCTCTTCGAATGTATTTCATTAAATCATGTACATAAGGATCTTTTCTCTCGGCACCTAGCGTATAATCACGCTTTTTTATGATGTCATGAACCAAACCAAAATGAGTAATCTCTTCATTGGCTATTTTGACCATGGCATCAACTAAATCAGTCAGATGAGGGTATTTAACCATCAGCGTAATTGCATTGGTGGCCGCTTTTTGCTCACACCAAGCGTGATCTGTTAATATTTCCTCAATATTTTTTTCAACTACATTCACCCACCTTGGGTCACTCGCCATTTTCAGTCCTAACATGCAAAATAATTTACACAAAGTTAATGGAATCCTATTTATGTTAATTGTTGATAAAAGAAAAAAGAACCTGAATACTTGAATTGTCATTTATTATATTTTTAGCTCCTTTAGAAATTATTAGCATTTTAAAATAGCATATGACAAAGAGGATAATAATTGGATTAAGTATCATTTTAAGTTCTAACCATGGCTTTTGTCAATCTGATGAAGAATTGACACCAGTTGAGATCGCCTACAGAGATTCAATTGCTTTATTGAATGCGGACAACGCTCGAACTTCAGCCTCTCAGGAAGCTTATAACGAAGGCATTAACCTATTCGAGCAAAAAAAATTCAAGGAATCTATCGGAAAATTCGATTTGGCAATAAAAGGCGACACATTGTTTCAATTTGCCTTCTATAACAAAGGAATAGCACAAATTGAGATTAAAAAATATGCTGAAGCTATTTCCACCTTTACTGCTTTGATTAAATTAAATGATGAACATGAGATGGCTTATTTCAATCGAGCCCGAGCATATCAAGAAAGTAAGTATTTAACGGAAGCTATTGCAGATTATAATCAGGTTTTATTTTTTAACCCTAAAAATGAAATGGCTTTGTATAATAGTGGAGTTGCTTGGTTTTTGCAAAAGAATTACATGAAAGCCATCTCGATGTATGATAAAGCGATTCGAGTTAAAGAGGACATGGCTAATGCCTATAATGACCGGGCTAGCTGTTACCGAATGCTAAAGAAGTATGATCAGGCGATTATTGACTACAATAAAGCGATCACTTTTAATGCAGAGTATGCCTTTATTTATAACAACATTGGCACAACAAAAAAATTAATGAAAGACTATCCAGGTGCAAAAAATGCGTATAGTCGGTCACTATCAATTGATCCTAAATTTTATTTGGCATATAGTAATAGAGCAGCAATGCTTTTTGAAGAAGGTAAATACGTCGAAGCAGAAAAAGACTATTCTGCATGTATTAAAATTAATGCTGAATATGTGCCAGCCTATAGTGGTAGGGCTGCATGCAATCATAAATTAGAAAAGTATGAAAAAGCAGTCGAAGACTGTAATAAAGCCATATCAATCAATGTAAATTATGCTGGAGCATATGTAAATCGAGGTATTGCAAAAGAAATGCTTAGAGATCAAATAGGTGCTTGTGCAGATTGGAGGAAGGCGAGAGAACTAGGCTCTGAGTTAGGTAAAAGATATCAATCAGGAAATTGTCAATAACTGTAAAAGAATGAAGATTAATATTATATTTTTTGTTGTGCTTTTAGCGGGTACAAGTGCATTTGGGCAGCAGAATATTGAATTTAAAGCCGGAAATTTCAAAGACGATAAAGAAGGCTATAAAAAGGCGGTTGAGGCCATTAAAACGGCAGATGAATATCGAAGTGCGGGAAATGAAGCTATTTATGCTGTTGTGAGTCCAAAAGAAAATTTTAAAATGGCGATTCAACGTTATAAAGTTGCTTATCAATTTAACGCAAATAGCGCGACTTTGAATTTTAAATTGGGCAATTGTTATCTGTACACGAACGAGCGCTATAAGGCACTGAAGTTTTTAGAAAAGGCAGTAAAATTAAACGCAGAAGTAGATCCATTTATAGAATTTTATCTAGGAATGGCTTATCAGTTAGAGATGGAATGGTCTAAAGCGACAAAATATTACAAGAGCTTTCAATCCTCTTCCAGATCTAAACAAATTGCATCTCTAGGGAAAATGCTAGCCAAAAGAATAAGGGAGTGCAAGCACGGAATCACATTAGGATCAGATAAAAAAAGGGTTTGGGTTGATAATGTAGCAGAAGTCAATTCGGAGTACGATGATTACAGTCCCTGTGTGTCAATGGATGGATCCATGTTAATGTTTACCTCTAATAGAGAAAATGGGAAAGTTTCAAAATCGGGATATGATTGGGATCATGACATATATGTTTCGTATTTAGAAAATGGCGAGTTTACGATTCCAAAAAACATGGGAGAACAGGTAAACACTCCTGACAATGAGACCACCGGCATGCTTTCTTATGACGGAACGAAGCTACTTATGTATAAGGAAGTGGATGGCCAGTTTGATATATACGAATCAACTTTAAAGGGCTCTAAATGGGTAACCATGGTCTCTTTTTCACCTCAAATAAATACAAAGGATAATCAGACCTTTTGTAGTTTCAATGCTAAAGAGAACAAATTATATTATATCAATGATCGCAAAAAAGGAGAAGGTAACTATGGAAATGACATCTACGTGTCTCAGGTGATGGATAAAAAAACCAGGAAGTACGAATTTCCTAATTCAGCCGGTAACGCAGTTAATACGAAGTTTAATGAGGGTTCAGTCTACATGCACCCAAAAGGGGATTTAATGTTCTTTTCTTCGGAAGGACACAACTCGATGGGAGGGTATGATATTTTCATGTCTAAAAGGAAACAAGGTCAATGGAGCATTCCTGAAAATTTAGGTTGGCCGATTAATACGCCTTACGATGATCATTTTTTTGCGTTAACGGCGAGTGAGAAATATGCTTATATCGCTTCAAATCGTAAGGGTGGAAAAGGGGGGATTGATTTATATAAAATCAGTTTTTGGGGGCCTGATAAATTTCACGAAATTGATACGGAAGACTATTTGCTAGCAAGTGTTGCAAATCCAATTGCAGATGTTCAAATAGAGAATGCCGTTCAAGTGAACAGAAAGAGTTTAACGGTATTCAAAGGAAAAACAGTTGATGCTCTAACCAACGAACCGGTTGAGGCGTTAATTGAAATCTTAGATAATACAACAGGAAAAAAAATTGAAACAATCACGACAAATAGTGCTACCGGTAAGTTTTTGTTATCTCTAAATAGTGGCAAGAACTATGGTCTCGCTATCAAGTCTAAAGGATATTTATTTCATTCTGAAAATTTTGACATTCCAAAAAACAGTGAATACAACCTCATTGACAAAACATTGAAATTGAAAAATGTCGCTGTAGGCAGTAAAATTGCTCTTAGGAATGTATTTTATGATGTGGGGAAATCGACTCTTCGACCTGAGTCTGGTTCTGAGCTCAATCGTTTGGTCAAATTGATGCAGGATGTTCCTACTCTAAAAGTAGAAATTTCAGGACATACAGATAATATGGGTTCTAAAACTTTGAATAGTAAGCTTTCGGAAGATCGAGCCAAATCCGTAGTCCTTTATTTAACCAACAAAGGAATTGCATTAGACCGATTGGTTGCTGTTGGTTATGGATCTGCGAAGCCAATTGCTTCGAATGAATCCAGCGAGGGAAGGCAAGAAAATAGAAGAACTGAATTTGAAATTAAGTCCAATTAAAGAGAACTGAACAAGTCTGATCTTAGAAGTTCTTATTTTTCTTCTTTTTCCAATGCCCTCATGTGATTAGATGTTTTCAATTCACCATCATGACTCCAGCCTGGTGGTTGAAATAAGTAATTTATTTTGTCTTTGAATCTTGGTGCCCGTTTGACGTCTTTCCAAAGAGCAATGTATTCGTGGGAAGCAATTTTAAATAAATTATACGTGTCAATATTACTTGTAATACCATAAATAGGATGGTCAGATTTTTTTTCAACTTGAAACGTTCTGAAAAGGCGATCCCAAATGATTAAAATTCCAGCGTGATTACGGTCTAAATATTTTACTTGAGTTGCATGGTGAACACGGTGGTGGGATGGGGTATTAAAAATCCATTCAATTGGTCCTAATTTATCTATCAGCTCTGTATGTTGAAGAAATTGATAAATAAGGCTGAATGCCATCATAGTCATAATGAAAACAGGATGAAATCCAATTAAAGGTAGCCACGTCCACCAAACGTATTTGTAGAGAACTTCTACCCAGCTTTGTCTTAGAGCAGTAGAGAAATTTAAATGTACTGAACTATGGTGATTAACATGAGCAGCCCAAAGAATTCTCATGGAATGGCTTAATCTGTGGTGCCAGTAAAACGTAAAATCATCAGCGAACAGAAGCAAGATCCAAACCCACCAATAATTATTCATTTCTGTCCAAACCCCGTAGTGGTTATAAATCCAATTGAATGCCATAAATGCGAGGGTCTTCATTCCAAGACCTATAACTAAGGATCCCAAACCCATGCCAATACTTGAAATGGCATCTTTCCGATGATACAATTTTAAGCTTCTTCTAACATCAATGAATAGTTCAATACCTATCATTAAAATAAATAAAGGAATTGCGTAAACCGTTGGATCGTCAAAATCAAAAACAGTTTTTACTTGATCTAAATTCTCAAACATCAATAAACTAAATACCAGAGTTTAGTACAAATTAACTAAGTTAGTTGGAACTATTAAGATATTATAGCACAATATTGTATTTAGGTAAAATGAACAGTTATCAAATCTATAAGAAAGCAATATGTGTCCAGCCACTTCCAAGTGCCTATGTCGATATGGATTTACTCGATGAGAATATTCAAAGTCTTTTGGAGAGAAGTGGTAATAAGCCTATAAGAATTGCGACAAAATCTATCCGTTCTTTACCTATGTTAAAATACATAGCTTCTAAATCGGATGCTTTTAGTGGGTTTATGGCTTTTACTTTGTTAGAGGCCTGTTTTTTAGCTGATAATGGCTTAGATAATATCTTAATGGGTTATCCAAGTATGCAAGAATCTGCATTGAAAGAAGTAGGTAGACGAATTAAAGATGGAAAACGAATTGTTCTTATGGTTGACCGATTAGAACACTTGGATTCAATAGAAAAAGTAGCTCGAGAATTAGAATGTCGATTTTTTATTTGTATAGATACGGATGTATCTACCCGTTTTCCTGGAGTATATTTTGGTGTTCATAGATCAGCAGTAAAGACTAAAGATGATTTTGCTAAAATGTTAAATGGAATTATTAGGTGTGATTGCTTAGAGCCTGTTGGTTTGATGGGTTATGAAGCGCAGATTGCTGGCGTTGTTGACAATCAAAAGGGTAATAATTTGATGAATCTAATCACTAAAGTATTGAAGAGAAATTCAATACCAAAAATAGCTTCTATCCGTCAAGAATTAGTTGCCATGTTTAAGCAGCTAACGGGTTACGAACCTCCTATTTGTAATGCAGGAGGAACAGGAAGTATTGAATCTTCTATTCAAGAGAGTTGGGTGAATGAAATTACCATCGGTTCAGGTTTTTTTCACCCGACATTATTTGATAGCTATTCCAACTTTCAACATAAACCAGCTGCTTTTTTTGCCCTCGAGGTAGTTAGAAATCCAAAAGAAGGGATATATACGCTACATGGTGGTGGTTATATAGCCTCTGGGGATAATAATAAGAATAAATTGCCTCGACCCTTCTTGCCAGAAGGAATGTCTCTTATTAAAAATGAAGGCGCTGGAGAGGTGCAAACACCGGTTAGGTATAATGGTAAATTGGTTTTAGGTGCCCCCGTTTTTTTTAGACATGCAAAAGCAGGAGAGCTTTGTGAACGGTTTAATACGATGTATTTGATTCGCGGTGGTGAAATCTTCGACGAGTTTAAAACATATAGAGGTGACGGTTTTTCCTTTTTATAAATTAGAGGTATGAAATGGACTAACTGGTCAGGAAGCGTAAAATCAGAACCTATTGCAATTCTTTATCCTTCTTCTGAGGACGAAATAATGGATATTGTAAAAAATGCGATAGTTTCAAACCAGAAAATCAGAATGGTTGGAAGTGGCCATTCATTCTCTAAAATTCTGGAAACAAAACAGGTTTTGGTGTCTCTCGACAAAATGCAAGGTATCATTAGTCATGATTTTGAAAGTCAAACCGCAACAGTTTGGGCAGGAACCAAATTGAAGAAGTTGGGTGATTTGTTATTTGACATTGGTTTAGCTCAAGAAAATATGGGAGACATCAATGTTCAGAGTATTGCAGGGGCGCTAAGTACCGGAACTCATGGTACAGGGAGTAAATTAGGAACATTATCAACACAAATAGTAGAAATTACCTTTATCAATGGACGTGGTCAACTGCAGACGGTTAACGAACAATCAGACAAAACATTATTTGACGCAATTCGTGTAAGCTTAGGTGCAATTGGGATATTTACAAGAGTAAAAATAAGGCTCGATAAGTGCTATCGATTAGCTGAAGTAACACAAAAAGAGTCGCTTAATAATTGCTTGAATCAATTAGAAGTGAGTATTTCGGAAAACAGGAATTTCGAATTTTTTTGGTTCCCTCATACGGATACCGTGCAAACTAAGTTTTTAAATAAAACAGAGGAACCATTTAGAAGACCCGGATTATTGAAGAAAGCTGCTGATTTATTGGTCGAAAATTGGCTGTTTCATGCACTTTCCTCCATGGCACGTGTTTTACCAGGATTCTCTAAGCGAGTGGCCAAAATTTCTGCTTGGGGTATTTCAAATGGTAACTTTGTGGATTGGAGTCACAATATTTACGCCACTTCAAGATCGGTTAAATTTAATGAGATGGAATATAATGTGCCGATAGAGTATTTCAAGACGGCACTTCTCGAGCTTAAAGAGCTAATTGAAAAAGAGGAGATTGATGTTCATTTTCCAATTGAATGTAGATTCGTTAAGAAAGACGACATCATGATTAGCCCAGCATATAATCGAACTGCTGCCTATATTGCTGTTCATCAATTCAAGGGTATGCCATACGAGGCGTATTTTAAAAAGTCAGAAGCAATTTTTAAAAAATACAATGGGCGACCTCATTGGGGGAAAATTAATTACCTCAGCGAATCTGATTTTAGCGCACTTTACCTTAAATGGAAGGAATTTAAAGAGATCCAAAAAATGCAGGATCCTAACGGCTTATTTTTAAATGATTATTTGGACAAATTATTCACTAATGACCCCTGATCCAATCAATTCATCTTTTTCATACCATGCTGCGAATTGACCTGGAGCAATACTTTTCATCGGTACATCGAAGACAATAAATAAGCCATTTTGATTCTGGATTAAATCGGCAGAGCACAACTGTTGTCGGTACCGTATTCTAACGAGGTACTTTCTTTTTTCGCCTGTTTTTAGTTTAAAATCCGGTCGAATCCAGTGTGTATCTTCTTGATGTATAAATAATGCACTCCTCCATAAACCAGGATGTTGTTCGCCTTTTCCTACAAAAATGGTGTTGGAATCGACATCTGTACCGATTACAAACAAGGGTAAAGTAGCTCCTCCAATACCTAATCCTTTTCTTTGGCCAATAGTGAAATAGTGCGCACCTTGGTGTTTGCCGATAGCTACTCCGTAATCTTGTATGTATTCATACTGCTGAGCACTTATTAAAGGGTCTTCAGAGCGTTTATTGAAAATATGGTGTGTATCTGGTATTTCAATCACATCGCCTTCCTTAGGTGCAAGTTGTTGTTGCAGAAAATCGGGCAGTCTTACTTTACCAATAAAGCACAGGCCTTGGGAATCTTTTTTTTCTGCAGTAGTAAGGTCGGCTTTTCGTGCGATCTCACGTACTTCTGACTTTAATAATTCTCCAATCGGAAAAAGGGCTCGAGCTAGTTGTTCTTGGTTTACTTGACACAGGAAATAGCTTTGATCTTTACTTGGGTCTTTGCCAGCGAGCAACCGATAGGTGGTCGCGCCATCTATTTCGATTACTTCTTTTCTGCAATAATGACCTGTAGCAACATAATCAGCTCCTAATTCTAAAGCAGCTTTTAGAAATAGATCAAATTTAATTTCTCTGTTGCACAGAACATCTGGGTTTGGCGTTCGACCAATCTTGTATTCACGGAACATGTAGTCTACTATGCGTTCCTTGTATTCTTTACTCAAGTCAATTACTTGAAAAGGAATATCGAGCTTTTCGGCAACTAATAGTGCGTCGTTACTGTCTTCAACCCAAGGACACTCATCATCTAAGATAACACCGTCATCGTGCCAATTTCGCATGAAAATACCAATCACATCATGTCCTTGCTCTTTTAATAAATGAGCGGTAACCGAAGAGTCAACTCCGCCAGAAAGTCCAACTACTATTCTTGACATGCCACAAAAATAATTGTAATATTTAATGTTCGCTTGTTTTTTTATTCAATGTCTTTTTTTAGCATAGCTGAAGTGCGTTGTATATAACCTTATATTCAGTAGATACCTTCCCGTTTTTATATTAAAATAGCCACATTTAGCCCTCTGTACAACGTAATTGTCACGTTAGGAAATTAGAACAGCCCTTTGGGATGATTCGAGCACGTTCGATATAGCTGTAGGCATAGTTTTACTCCATCAAACAATGATTTTTAGTTGATTGCACCGATTTATTTTGCCTCATAAGAAAAGTGTAAATCGACTTGAATTATAAAAATTAGTAACCGTGAAACTAAGTAAGAAAATTACTGCAATAGCCGAAAAGCACCTCGTGAAAACAGACTGGAAAAACAATCCGGAAATGTTAAAATTCATGGAAGGTGTTTCTGTGCACTCTTTACAATTAGAATTAGAGCGAATGTCGATTGAAACTGATTTCAGTTTGGCGAAGAAGGAATACCATGCGGTTACGACTAAATTAACTGCAGAGAAGAAGCTAAGAGAGCAAAGTATAGAGAAGATGCTCTCTGCCATTTCAACATTGGATGACGACCCAGAACATCGATTAAATCTGAATAAGAATAACTTATTGATGGTTGCAGAATACTTAGATTTTCAAGTGCAGAGAAGAAAAGAAATTGAGAATCAATTATTGCTTTCTATTGACGAAACAAGGAGAGCGTCTGATGCAAAATCTCAATTTTTATCTATAATGAGTCACGAAATTAGGTCACCACTGAATGTTATAATAGGTATGGCCCACATTCTTCAGAAGGAACATCATTTAAAAGACCAAGAAGAAAATATCGATGTATTGAACATTGCTTCTAATAATTTAATGCTCTTAATTAACGATATCTTGGATTATAGTAAAATAGAATCTGGTAAACTAGAGTTAGATAATTCACCTTTTGATTTTCACAAGCTGATTAACAACTTGAAGAAAGCCCATACATCAAGTGCAGCGGAAAAAAGAAATTGCCTTAATTTAGAAATGGATAAAGAGATAGCATCTTGTTATCATGGAGATTCAGTTAGAATAGGACAGGTCTTAACGAACGTGCTTAGTAATGCCATAAAGTTTACTAAGAATGGTGAAATTAATTTGTCTGTTTCGGAAATTGTAGGAAATCACAAGGAAAGTACCATTAGAATCTCGGTTCAAGATACTGGAATTGGAATCTCTAAAGACAATCAGAAAAAAATATTTGAAAAATTTACACAGGCAGAGTCACATATTACACGTGAGTTTGGCGGTACCGGATTGGGTTTGACAATTTCCAGAGACTTACTCGGTATAATGGATAGTAAACTTCAAATAGAGTCTACAGAGGGAGTTGGATCAACATTTTACTTTGACATCACACTTCAAAAAGGAAATGTTCAGGAAGTTATTCCAACCCAGATTCACGATTCGCGAGATTTATCTAATGCCAGCATTTTAATTGTGGATGACTTAGAATACAACTTAATGATTCTTCAAAAGATTGTTAAAGATTGGAATGTTCAATTGGATTTTGCTTCGAACGGCGAAGAGGCTGTAGCAATGATTGAAGCAAACAATTATGACTTGGTGTTAATGGATCTTCAAATGCCTGTTATGGATGGAAGAAAGGCGACAATAGAAGTTCGAAAATTTAACCAGCACGTCCCTATAATAGCATTGACCGCTTCAACAGATATTTCGTTAAAAATTGAGCTGATGGCAATAGGAATGAATGACTATTTGACAAAGCCCTTTAATCCAAATGAGTTGTACCATAAATTAGAATCTACGATTAATCAAAGTCTCATAGTAGCTTAATAAGTAATTGAAAATCATGATTTTAATTATTGATAATTAAATCTTTAGTTTATATAAAATTTAACTGATAACTATTGATTTAATCTTTTGCTGGCTGATATATGGTTTGCATTTAATTATTTACAACGCTTACTTTTCGGATAACAGTACAATTTCATATTTGCTTTCCGCTTTATCTGTTCATATCTTTAAACTGTGGTCGAAGAACAAGGCAATAGGAACTGCATCGAATGTGCAATTGAAATAGAAGGAAGAGTAGACAAACGATTTTGTTCTGATTATTGCCGTAATGCATACAATAATAATCTCAATCGAGATGCGAATAAGTACATTCGTAATATCAATAATACACTAAGAAGAAACAGGAAAATATTGGAGGGTTTTTGCCCTAATGGTAAAGGAAAAGTGCATAAAGATGAACTTCTTTTTGAGCGATTTAATTTTGATTATTACACCAATGTTTACAAGACTAAGGCTGGATTAACCTATTTCTTTTGTTATGATTACGGCTATTTGTCTTTGGATGATGAGAAGTTTGCGATTGTGAAAAGAGGTGAGTACATCAAGTGAAATAGTTACTTATATTCTTAAATAATAGTACGCGGGCAATTTAATTTTAGTTCTTTTAACTACTTTCGAACTAACAAAAATCTAATAATGAACGAGCATTACCCCAATTTATTTCGCCCTTTGGATTTAGGCTTTACAATCTTGAAAAACAGAACTTTAATGGGCTCAATGCATACGGGCCTAGAAGAGACACGAAATGGTCATAAAAAGATGGCGGCTTATTTTGCTGAACGAGCTAAAGGGGGTGTTGCTTTAATGGTTACGGGTGGTATTTCTCCAGATAGAGCTGGTTGGGTTGCTCCTTTTTCAAGCAAATTAACAAGCAAGAAAGAGGCGAATAAACACAAAGTAATTACCAATGCGGTGCACCAAGAAGGTGGGAAGATTTGTTTACAAATATTGCATACCGGGCGGTATGGCTATCATCCATTTAATGTGGCACCATCTAAGATTCAATCTCCAATTACCCCTTTCAAACCAAAGGAGCTTACTGAGTCTGGAATTGACAAAACAATTGATCATTTTGCCCGATGCGCTTCCTTAGCACAGTATGCTGGTTACGACGGTGTAGAAATTATGGGTTCTGAAGGATACTTGATTAATCAGTTTATTGCTACCAGAACCAATCAACGTACAGATTCTTGGGGTGGCTCATACCAAAATAGAATAAAGTTTCCACTTGAAATTGTGAAACGTGTTCGACATGAGGTCGGTGAA
>Ga0315322_10000726_pt1 | contig 24746 bp, 22 predicted proteins | sample M110021515metaG_FD_203461 | JGI IMG/M metagenome (GOLD analysis project Ga0315322, IMG submission 203461) | Ammonia-oxidizing marine archaeal communities from Monterey Bay, California, United States - M1 100m 21515 | ecosystem: Environmental > Aquatic > Marine > Intertidal zone | place: USA...
ATCCGTAAAAATCTAAGTTTTTTGAATTTTAATTATTTAATACTTGCCAGCTTTATTTTTTTAAAGTTGGCATTTTTTATTTTGAGAAATTCAGTATTATTCAAAGCTATAACTCTACAGACCTTGTTTTTGAAAAATAAAAATTTAACTTTTCAAAGGTTGTTGAAATTTAATTCTGCATTTATTTCAAATTATTGCTATTAAATTTCTAATTACGTTTTCTCTGAAAAGATTGTAATTATTAGAAAAAAATGAGTGTTTTAACAATATGAATTTAATTTTGTTTTCATTGATTAAAATATTTCATTATTTTCGCAACTGTCCTTATACAATTTTTAACACTTATTAATCAAATGATGAAGGCTTTTCAAATGAAATTAATTTTATGTTTAACAGCAGTTTTTTATTTATCTGTTTTAGGCACCTCGCAAAAGAATTTTGCAAAAGAAGCAGACAATGCATTTATGAATGAATCTTTTTACTCAGCTATAGAATTGTATAAAAAAGCTGAAGTAAAGGAGAAAAAACCTGCGGAAAAAGCTAGAATTAACTTTCAGATTGCTGAATGTTATAGAATGATGGTTGAACCTGCACAAGCTCAAACATTTTATAAAAGATCTGTTATGCTTAAGTATGATAAAGAGCATCCAGAGCTTTATATTTATCTTGCTGATGTGTTGAAAGAACAAGGTGACTATAAATCAGCTGAAGAAAATTACAATAATTTTTTAGCTATAGATCCAAATTCGGTTTTAGCAAAAGAAGGTGCTGAATCTTGTAAAAAAGCAATTGAGTGGACAGACGAACCAACTAAACATTTCATTCAAAATGAAATTCAAATAAATACCGATCATTATGATTATTCATCTGCTTGGGGTGATAAAAAGCATGAAACCATTATTTTTTCATCTTCTAGAGAAGGCTCAACTGGTGAGGCTGTTGATATGAGAACAGGTGAAAGTTACATGGACCTATGGTCTTCCACTAGAGATAATAAAGGCAAATGGGGTGAGCCGATGCCATTACCGCTTACCATAAATACGGAAGACAATGAAGGAGCTTCTGTTTTAAACAAAAAAGGAGACCAAATGTTTTTTACTAGATGTCCTAGAGAAAAGAAAACTAATATTGGATGTGATATTTTCACTGCTAAAAAACAAGGCGATGGTTGGAAAAAAGCTGAATTACTTGTTTTAAAGCCAGATGGTGCTGATTCTCTGTCTTGTGGTCATCCTACAATTGACATGACTGGAACCTTAATGATTTTCGCATCTGATTTGCCAGGTGGATTTGGAGGAAAGGATTTGTGGTATACTGAGTTTAACAAACGTGATAAAGTTTGGGGTGAGCCTACTAATTTGGGAGCTACAATAAATACATCAGGTGATGAAATGTTTCCGCACCTAACAGACAAAAAAGTGCTTTATTTCTCCTCTACCGGTCATCCTGGCATGGGAGGTTTAGATATTTTTAAAGCAGAAAATTCAGGCGATAAAGTTTGGGAAAATATAGAGAATTTACGTTACCCTTTAAATTCAGCTGAACATGATTTTGGTATAATTTTCGAAAGAGGTTCTGATGAAAGAAGAGGTTTTTTCACTTCAAATAGAGATGGTGGTAAAGGTAAGGATGATTTGTACAGCTTCAATCTTCCAGATATTCTTTTCTCTTTAGTGGTATATGTTACAAATAAAGAGGATAACGAACCTGTTGCTGGAGTTACAGTGTCGTTAAAAGGTGATGATGGTAGCGAAGTTGTAAGAACCACAGATGCAGAAGGAAAATTAGTTTTTGAAGAAGAGGGAAAAAAACGTTTTATTTTAAAAGAAACAAGTTACAATCTTGAAGTTTCTAAAGATGAATACTTGGCAGCTACGAACACTATTTCTACAAAAGGAGAAGAAAAATCTAAAAGATTCTTAGAAGAAGTTTTCTTGCAGCCTGTTGTTAATGAAGTAGGAGAAGCAATTGTTATTGATTTTCCAGAAGTTCAATATGCTTACGATAAATGGGATTTATTAGTTGACGAAAGAATAAATTCACAAGATTCACTAGATTATCTTTTTAATACTCTTACTCAAAACCCTAATATTGTTATTGAGCTGCAAGCTCATACAGATTGTAGAGGATCTTCTAGGTATAATAAAGATTTATCTCAAAAAAGAGCACAATCTTGTGTTGATTATTTAATTTCTAAAGGCATTCCTGCAGACAGAATGGTTCCTGTAGGTTACGGTGAATCAACTCCTAGAGCAGATGGTTTAGAATGTAAGTCAATAGATAAAATGGGAACTAAAGAAGAGCAAGAAGCTGCTCATCAAAGAAACAGAAGAACTCAGTTTAGGGTATTAAGTTCTGATTACAAAGCACCAGAGCAAGATTAGATATTATTATTTTAATTTAACATCCTACCTTTGAGTAGGATGTTTTTTTTTATAGAAACTTTATTATGAATGATTCAACTCGTTATGCTCAAAGAGGAGTAAGCTCATCAAAAGAAGAAGTACATCAGGCAATACAAAATGTAGATAAAGGTTTGTTCCCTAGTGCATTTTGTAAAATTGTTCCAGATTATTTAGGTGACTCTAATGATCATTGCATTATTATGCATGCTGATGGTGCAGGAACAAAATCTTCATTGGCTTATATGTATTGGAAAGAGACAGGTGATATTTCTGTATGGAAAGGTATTGCTCAAGACGCATTAATAATGAATATTGATGATTTATTATGCGTTGGAGCAACAGAAAAAATACTTTTGTCCTCAACAATAGGAAGAAATAAAAATCTTATAACTGGAGAGGTTATTAAAGCGATTATTGAAGGTACGGAGGAGCTTTTGGCAGATTTAAGATCACATGGAGTCGATATTTATTCAACTGGAGGTGAAACTGCAGATGTAGGAGATTTAGTGCGAACAATCATTGTTGATTCTACTGTTGTTTCTAGAATGAAAAAGGCTGATGTTATTTCTAATGATACTATTGTTGAAGGTGATGTTATTGTAGGATTATCCTCTTCAGGAAAAGCAACTTACGAAAATGAGTTTAATGGTGGAATGGGAAGCAATGGTTTAACTTCTGCAAGGCATGATGTTTTTAATAAATTCTTAGCAGAAAAGTATCCTGAAAGTTATGACCCTTCTGTTCCAAAAGAGTTGGTTTATTCAGGCACTAAAAATTTAACAGATAAAATTATAGATGTTCCATTAGACGCTGGTAAATTAGTTTTATCTCCTACAAGAACATATGCCCCAATCATAAAAAAGGTTATGGATCAAATGAGAAGTAAAATTCATGGCATGGTTCATTGTAGTGGTGGTGGACAAACTAAAATCCTTCATTTTATAAAAGATTTACATATAATAAAAGATAATATGTTTCCAGTTCCAGTATTATTTGAGCTAATTCAAAAGGAATCTAAAACAGATTGGAAGGAGATGTATAGAGTCTTTAATATGGGGCACAGATTGGAATTGTATTTAAGTAAAGAAGATGCTTCAGAATTAATTAAAATTAGTGAGTCTTTTGGAGTTGATGCAAAAATTATTGGTAGAGTTGAAAAATCTGATAGTAAAAAATTATCCATCAGCTCTGAAAATGGGAATTTTGAATATTAAATAATGAGTGACAAAGGGTTACTAAAAAAGTTAGAAGAAATATCTTTTAGACATGTTGAGGTAGGCAAGTTAATTGTTGATCCTGAAATCATTTCTGACATGAAAAGGTATGTAAATCTAAATAGAGAGTACAAAGAATTAGAACCACTTGTAATTGCATATAACAACTATAAAAACATACTCTCTAATATTGATTCTTCAAAAGACATCATTAAGAATGAGTCAGATGAAGAGTTTAAAGAAATGGCCAAATTAGAATTAGATGAGCTGATTCAAAAAAAAGAGATTCTCGATGAAGAAATTAAATGGCTATTAATTCCTAAAGATCCTGATGATAATAAAAATGTTATAATAGAGCTAAGAGCTGGAACTGGTGGAGATGAGGCTTGTATCTTTGTAGAAGACTTATATAGAATGTTAACCATGTTCATTAAGGATAAAGGGTGGAAATGGGAATTGATTAATTCTAATGAGGGAAGTGTTAAAGGTTTTAGAGAAATAGCCATAAGTGTTGCTGGTCAGGGAGTGTATGGAGAGCTTAAGTTTGAATCTGGCGTTCATCGAGTTCAAAGAGTTCCTGAAACAGAATCTCAAGGAAGAGTTCATACCTCAGCCATAACCGTTGCTGTTTTGCCTGAAGCTGAAGAGGTTGATTTCGAACTAAATTTAGTTGACGTTAAAAAAGATACTTACAGAGCATCTGGAGCTGGAGGGCAACATGTAAACAAAACTGAATCTGCTGTTCGATTAACTCATTTGCCAACTAAAACAGTTGTTGAATGTCAAGATGGTAGGTCTCAGCATAAAAATTATGAGAAAGCTCTTCAGGTATTGCGTTCAAGACTATATCAAGCAGAAGTTGATAAAAAAGACAAAGAAAGAGCTGAGCAACGTAAATCATTGGTTTCTACAGGAGATAGGTCAGCAAAAATTAGAACTTATAATTATCCTCAAGGAAGAATAACAGATCATAGAATTGGAAAAACAATATATAATCTGAGTGGATTTATTAATGGTGACATGCAAGAAATGTTAGATGCTTTAAAAATGGCTGAAAATGCTGAAAAATTAAAAGAGGGAGTTCAAACAGAAGGGTAATGACAAGATTAGAAATATATAATCAAATCGTACAAAAAAAATCATTTCTATGTGTTGGTTTAGATACTGACATTAATAAGATACCTTCATTCTTATTGAAAGAAAAAGATCCTATTTTCGAATTTAATCGAAGAATAATTGATGCTACTAAAGACTTGTGTGTTGCTTATAAGCCAAACATTGCTTTTTATGAAGCTGAAGGGACGAAAGGGTGGGAGTCGTTACAAAAAACATTGGATTATATTCCAAATGATATTTTCACTATTGCAGATGCAAAAAGAGGTGATATTGGCAATACTTCTAACCTGTACTCGAGAGCTTTTTTTGAAAAATTACATTTTGATTCTGTTACTGTTGCTCCTTACATGGGTTCAGATTCAGTAACCCCTTTTTTGCATAATAATAAAACGGTTATTGTCTTAGGTTTAACAAGTAATAGTGGTGCACAAGATTTTCAATATTTAAAACTAGCTTCTGGTAAAAGACTTTTTGAAGAGGTTATTGAAAAAACAAAATCTTGGGGAACATTAGATCAAATTATGTTTGTTGTTGGTGCCACTCAATCTTCAGAGCTAAAAAAAATAAGAGAAATTGTGCCAGATCATTTTTTATTAGTTCCTGGTGTTGGTGCTCAAGGCGGTGATCTTATTTCTGTTGCTAAAAATGGATTTAATAAGCAATGTGGATTGCTGGTAAACTCCTCTAGAGGCATTATTTATGCAGATTCTAGTTCTGATTTTGATGTTGTAGCTAAACGAAAAGCAAAAGAGATTCAGTTGGAGATGGAGAAATTATTAAATCAATACTCAATTTTGTAAAAGGCTTTTAAGATGATAAATAAGATTTTAAATAATTTTGAGAAAAGAGCTTATGGCGTTTGCGATTGGTTAGGAGTAAAATTAGGAATTAAGCCAAGTAGTATTCGATTATTCTTTATTTATTTAAGTTTTGTAACTCTTGGTAGCCCAATATTAATTTACCTGATTATGGTTTTTATTCACGAGCACAAAGAGTTTTTTAAGTTTAGGAAAAATAAAAGAAAATCAGTTTGGGACATTTAAAACAATCACATGAATAGAATGCTTCTAAATTTTAAATTATTTTCAAAGGTACTGTACTCCTTTATAGTGCTTTTTATGATAATATTTTTTGGAACCATTGGTTTCATGTTTATAGAGGGGTGGTCGCTTTTAGATTCTTTTTATCAAACTATAATTACGGTGTCTACTGTTGGGTTTGAAACTGTTGATGAGCTTTCTAGTCTTGGGAAATTGTTCACAGCATTTCTTATCATTACAAGTTTTGGTACTTTTGCATATACAGTTACTTCAATTACTAGCTATGTTGTAAGTGGGGATTATCGAAGATATTTTAGAGAATATAAATTTATGAAAGAGATGAAAGATTTAAAGAATCATGTTGTTGTTTGTGGTTATGGAAGAGTTGGGTCAAAAGCAATTGAAACACTGTCTGAGCACAATCATGAATTTTTAGTGATAGAACAAAATGCTGAAATCATTGAACGTTTTAGAACTGATTTAAACATTAAATGCATTAAAGGTGATGCTACAAAAGATGAATTACTTGTAAAAGCAGGAATCGAAAATGCAAAAGCTTTAATTACTACTTTACCTTATGATGCTGATAATTTATTTGTGGTTTTAACAGCAAGAGAGATTAATAAAAATTTATCAATAATTGCTAGAGCATCTAATGGTTCCTCTGTAAAGAAATTAAAAATTGCTGGAGCAAATAATGTAATTATGCCAGATTCATTAGGTGGTTCTCATATGGCGCAATTAGTTGCAACTCCAGATGTGCTTGAGTTTCTAGATGAAATATCTATTCAAGGAGAAAATGAAATTAATTTAGAAAGTATTGATTTTAAAGACATTCCAGAAGATTGCCAATACAAGAGTATTAAAGATTTAAAAGATCAATTTCCAGTTTGTAACATTATTGGCTTTAGAAATCCAGATGGTCAATACGATATAAACCCTTCAGATGATACTGGTATTGTTCCTAATAGCAAATTGTTTGTATTAGGAAATCCAGAACAAATCAAAAAACTTAACCGTATTTTCGGAATATAAATGAGTGCTAAAAGAATTTTAATTACTGGATCAAACGGTTTATTAGGACAAAAGTTAATTCACCTAATTTTAGATTATTCTAAACATTCATTACTAGCTACATCTAAGGGAAGCAATAGAGTCCAATCTAGAGAAGATTTCAGTTTTACTTCAATGGATATAACTGATCAAGCTAATGTAATTGATGTTGTCACTAATTTTAGACCAGATGTGATTATTAATACCGCTGCAATGACAAATGTTGATGCTTGTGAATCGAACAAAGAAGCTTGTGTTTCAATGAATATTAATGGTGTCGAAAACCTTGTTAATGCCTGCTTAGCCCATAACATGCATTTAATTCATTTATCTACAGATTTTGTTTTTGATGGCGATGCTGGCCCTTATAAAGAAGATGACAATCCAAATCCACTAAGCTTTTATGGTCAATCAAAATACGATGCTGAGCAAATAATAATAAATAGTGGATTAAAGAATTGGTCAATTGCTAGAACTATAATTATCTACGGTTTGGTTGAAAATATGAGCCGGTCTAACATTATACTTTGGGCAAAAAGCGCTTTAGAAAAAGGAACCGTTATTAACATTGTCGATGATCAATTTCGTTCTCCAACATACGCTAATGATTTAGCAAAAGGCTGTTTGTTGATAGCAGAAAAAGAAAAAAATGGAATTTTTCATTTAAGCGGAAAAGATTCAATGAGTATTTTAGAGCTAGTTGAAAGAGTTGCTGATTTTTATGGGTTAGAAAAAAGTAATATTAATCCAATAAAGACAAGTTCCTTGAATCAAGTAGCCAAAAGACCTCCAGTAACTGGTTTTATTTTGGACAAAGCAAATACGGAGCTCGGTTATTTTCCTTTATCCTTCAATGAAGGATTGAAGGCATTGACGGAAGAATTAGAGAACATTAAATAAATTGATAATTTTATAATAAATATACATACATGAAAAAAGGATTAATAAGTTTAATGATGTCATTATTGCCGTTGTTTACATTTGCTCAAGAAAATGAATTAGGTATAGATCAAAGAATTGATCAAGCATTCAAACCTTTTTCAGATTTCATTTCTAGTATTGTCTTTTTTGAAGTTTTTGATGGTGCACCATTTGTCATCATTTTACTGGTTTTGAGTGCTTTGTTTTTCACTTTATATTTTGGATTCCCTAACATAAAATATTTTGGTAAAGCAATAAATGTTGTTCGAGGTAAATATGATCATGTAGACGAATCATCTTCTGGAAACTCTGATTTAGCTATAGATGGAGACATTAAAGATACTATTGCCGATGAAAGTAAAGATGGAGAGGTTACTCATTTTCAAGCATTAGCTACTGCTGTCTCTGGAACTGTAGGAAATGGAAATATTGCGGGTGTCGCATTGGCAATTGCTCTTGGAGGTCCTGGAGCAACCTTTTGGATGATTGTTTGTGGGTTGTTAGGGATGTCAACAAAATTTGTTGAATGTACACTTGGTGTTCAGTACAGAGATGTAGGTGAAGATGGTACAGTCTATGGTGGCCCAATGTATTACTTGAGTAAAGGCCTTAAAGAAAAAGGGTTTGGTGTTCTTGGAAAAATAACAGCTGTATTGTTTGCTATATTCTGTATTGGAGGTTCTTTTGGAGGTGGAAATGCAGCTCAATCTAATCAGGCGACAATTGTCTTGAAAGAACTTTTAGGTTGGGATAGTTCAAGTGCTGGTGCAATTATTGGAATTGTTTTGGCAGTATTGGTTGGTATAATTATAATTGGTGGAATTAAAAGAATAGCATCAGTTACCGAAAAAGTAGTTCCATTTATGGCGGTATTATATTTGTTGGCATGTATATACATTATTGTAACTAATTTTAGCTTAGTTGATAATGCTTTCGGATTAATTATCTCTGAAGCTTTTAACCCTCAAGCTATTGGAGTTGGGGGTATTATTGGTGTTCTTCTTGTAGGCTTTAAAAGAGCAGCATTTTCTAATGAGGCAGGTGCTGGTTCAGCTTCAATTGCCCACTCTGCTGTTAAAACAAAATATTCTGCATCTGAGGGCTTAGTTGCTCTTTTGGAGCCTTTTATAGATACTGTTGTAATTTGTACAATGACAGCATTGGTAATTATCATTTTTAATTTTAATGGAGATGTAAATAATGACAAGCAATTTACTTATGGCAAAATCAAGGTTCAATCTGTTGTAAATTATAATTCTGAAGAAGTTGTTTCTGAAAATGGAGTTTTCAACATTGGAGATAAAAAATATGAACAAGATGATCTTGGAAATATCTATATAGATAATGAAACTGTTGTTGTAAACACTTTGGCTCTAATTGATGGTAAAAAATATTTTAAAACAAATAATAAATTTAGAATTCCTTATGTAGAAAAAGATAGCTTGGGAAATGATGTGACAATAATTGGAGAATATGATAATGTAAAGGGTAAAGTAATGATTGATGGTAAACTTTATGAAGGAGCGGGAATAACTTCCAAAGCATTTGCTGAATATATTCCTTATTCAAACGTTTTTTTAACAATAGCGGTGGTTTTATTTGCAGTTTCAACTATGATATCATGGTCTTATTATGGGTTACAATCTTGGAAATTTTTATTTGGAAGAGGAAAGTTGGCAGACATTACTTATAAACTATTGTTCTTAGCTTTTGTAGTTATTGGTGCTGCAGCAAGTATGAATTCAATTTGGGGCTTTTCAGATGCCATGATATTTGCTATGGTTTTCCCTAATATGGTAGGTCTATTCTTTTTATTTCCTGTAGTGAAAAAGCAACTCACAAGATATCTTGAAGCCATTAAGAAGTAGTTACTGCTTGTTAATGATTTGGTTGGGCGATTATTTTGAATCTACTGCTTCTCAACGAAGAGGGGCTTTGGTTTTACTTTTGCTTATTGCTATAGTGGGAATTAGTTATTTACTGAATTCTAGAAAACCGGCTCAATTGAAGCTAATATTTCATGAGCAAAATGTTGCAATCCAATCAAACAATATTATGGTTGATAGTATAACTATTGAACCTGATCAGCTTTTTAAGTTTAACCCAAATATCCTTAATAAGGAAAAATGGATTAAGCTTGGTTTTTCAGAAAAACAAGCTCAAATAATTCTTAATTATAGAAGCTCAATAGGTGGTTTTAAAACACAAAAAGACTTATCTAAATGCTATGTGGTTGATTCAATTAAATTCCAGAAACTTCTTCCATATATTTTATTGCCTAAAATTAAATATGATAACAATACCTGCACTGCTTTATTCCTGTTAAAATCAGACACCCCTGTATATTATTTAAATCAAAAGTTTGATAATTTATTTTATTTGAGATCTGAGAGTTCATACAAATATTACATTGGAAAAGATCTTTCAAAAAGTATTTTAGATTCTATTTATGAAAGTTTGGATAGTGTTGAATTTGTAGATGCCTCAATAGAATTCTTAGATTGTTTTAAACTTAAAAAGATTAATAATCAGCAATCAAAATTAGCTGTTAGTACTAATGAGTTAGATCTTAATCTGACAAGTGCTACAGAATTAACTTCTATAAGAGGAATTGGCGCTGTTCTGTCTTTAAGAATTATTGAATATAGAAATAGCTTGGGTGGGTTTGTTTCATTGAATCAGCTCGATGAAGTCTTTGGTTTAAACAGTGAAACATTGGAAACGATAAAAAACAAAGTCACCATAAATGACACTATTCCTTTTAGGAAATTAAACATTAATCAATTAACTATTGATTCTTTAAAATCTCACCCTTACATTAATTGGAATTTAGCTAATGCAATTGTGCAATTTAGAATTCAACACGGTAACTACGATTCATTTGAAAAAATCAAATCTATTCATTTGGTAAATAATGAGATATATCTTAAAATTGCACCTTATTTAACAATAAGGTAAAATCCGCTATTTAATTGAAGGTTTCTCAAAAATTAACAGATAAAATTAATTCAACAATAAGGGATGTTCATGACTTCCCTAAAAAAGGCATTGTTTTTAAAGATATAACTCCAATTTTGAAAGACGCTAAACTTTCTAAAGAGATTATTAAAGAGCTTTCTTTAAATCTTCCTAAAGAGACTACACATGTTGCCGGAATTGAAAGTCGTGGATTTTTATTTGGATTTCCATCCGCTATGGAAAGTGATATTTCTTTTGTTTTAATAAGAAAAAAAGGTAAGCTTCCATATAAAACCGTTAGTTATAAATATGATTTAGAATATGGTTCAGCTGAAATAGAGATGCACATAGATGCTGTAGGTCCTGGAGATAAAGTAATTATACACGATGATTTACTTGCTACCGGAGGAACTGCCGAGGCAGCAGCCGAGCTAATAACAAGCCAAGGTGCGGAAGTTATTGGTTTTTCATTTGTTGTTGAGCTTTCTTTTTTGTCTGGAAAAGACATTTTGACAAAGTATTCCAAAAACATAGAGTCATTAATAAAATTTTAAAAACACACAATGAATTTTGATATTACAGAAGATCAATCAATGATTGAGCAAATGGTTAAAGATTTTGCAGAAAAAGAAATTAGACCAAATGTGATGAAATGGGATGAATCTCAAGATTTCCCTGTTGAGCTATTTAAAAAAGCTGGAGATCTTGGTTTAATGGGTGTCTTGGTTCCTGAAGAATTTGGCGGAGCTGGGCTTGGTTATTTCGAGTATATTTCTGTGATTAGAGGAATAGCTAAAGTTTGTGGATCTATAGGTCTTTCTATAGCAGCTCATAATTCATTATGTACCAATCATATACTAAAATTTGGAAATCAAACTCAAAAAGAAAAGTGGTTACCTAAATTGGCTTCAGGTGAGTGGATAGGCGCATGGGGTTTAACTGAGCCAAATACAGGTTCTGATGCGATGCGAATGAAATGTACAGCAAAGCAGGATGGAGATTATTGGGTAATAAATGGAGCTAAGAATTTTATTACTCACGGTCGGTCTGGAGATATAATTGTTGCTGTGGTTAGAACGGGAGAGTTGTTGGATTCTCACGGCATGACAGCTTTTGCTATTGAGAGAGGTACACCGGGTTTTTCTGGAGGTAAAAAAGAAGATAAACTAGGAATGAGAGCTTCGGAAACTGCAGAGGTTATTTTTGATAATTGTAGAGTTCATAAAGACAACATTCTGGGAAATGTTGGTGAAGGTTTTATTCAAGCTATGAAAATTTTAGATGGTGGAAGAATTTCAATAGGTGCTTTAGGATTAGGTATCGCTGAAGGAGCTTTAGAAGCGTCAATTAACTATGCAAATGAGAGAGAGCAATTTGGTCGTCCGATTAGTTCTTTTCAGGGAATTTCATTTAAGTTAGCTGATATGGCTACAGAAATAGAAGCGTCTAAATTATTGCTTTATCAAGCAGCAGATAAAATAATGAAAGGCTTACCAGTTAATAAATTATCGGCAATGGCTAAATATAAAGCCTCTGAAGTTGGCGTAATGGCATCTACAGAAGCAGTACAAATCTTCGGTGGTTATGGTTATATTAAGGAGTTTCCTGTGGAGAAATTTTACAGAGATTCTAAATTATGTACCATAGGAGAAGGTACTTCAGAAATACAAAAATTGGTTATTTCTAGAGAGTTACTAAAAAAATAATCAAATTTTGTTTTTTAGTTTTAAAAAAAAAATATCTTTGCACACCTTAAATAATATTAAATAAACGCATACAACATGTTACAAATTCCGGTTAAAGAAGGCGAATCTATCGAAAGAGCTCTTAAAAAGTATAAAAAGAAGTTCGAAAAAACGGGTGTACTTAAGCAATTAAGAGAAAGAAAACAATACATTAAGAAATCTGTTATTAGAAGACAGCAGATTATCAAAGCTGAGTATGTTGAAAGAATGCTTTCAGAAGAATAACTTTTTTAAATATATTTCGTAAAGGGAGTTGAGTTTATCTTCTCCCTTTTTTTTTGGAAAAAAATCAAGAAAATATCAACCAATTTATCCACTATTTAAAGGTGGAGAAAAGGTATTCAGAGAATACGCTTACGGCATATTCAAAGGATTTACAACAATTTTCATTATTTCTTTTAAAACAGTTTGATTTTATGTTTAAAGACGTCAAGCATCTTCACATAAGATCATTTATGGTTGAACTAATGAACGATAAAATTTCAAATCGTTCAGTTTGTAGAAAATTAAGTGCATTGAAATCTTTGTATAAATTTTTAATTAAAAAAGGTGAAGTAGAATTTTCGCCTCTAGCAAATATTCAGCTGCCTAAAATTCAGAAAAAACTACCATCTTTTGTAAAGGAAAAGGAAATTTTAGAGCTGAATGATAGAAGTATTTATTCAGAAGATTTTTTTGGTTTAAGAGATTACGTTTTAGTTCGTCTATTTTATCAAACAGGAATGCGTCTATCAGAACTTACTGGATTAAAAGATGCTGATGTTTCTAATGATGTAATAAAAGTTGTTGGTAAGAGAAATAAGGAAAGAATGGTTCCAATTAGTAGTAATCTATCCACAATCTTAAAAGATTATAAAGTTTTAAAAAACAAACAATTTCCCAATTCTTCAATTGCTTTTATTGTTTCTGATAAAGGAGATAAAGTTTATGAAAAATTTGTTTATAGAAAAGTTAATTATTACATTGGTAAAGTGTCTAGTTTAGAGAAAAAAAGTCCACATGTCTTAAGACATACATTTGCTACTCACATGTTAAATAATGGTGCTGATTTAAATGCCATTAAGGAGATATTAGGTCATGAAAACCTCTCTGCTACACAAGTTTATACGCATAACTCATTTGAGAAATTAAAAAATATTCACCAACAAGCCCACCCTCGTGGCTAATAAAATTTATATATATGGATGTACAATTTCAAGCAATTCATTTTGACGCAGATCAAAAGCTAATCGATTTCATTAATGAAAGACTTTCTAAATTAAATTTATTTTATGACCAAATTATTGGTTCTGAAGTTTTTTTAAGATTAGATAAGTCTGATAGAAATTTAAATAAAACAGTTGAAATAAAGCTAAACATACCTGGTAAAGAGCTTTTTGCCAAGAAGCAGTGTAGAACTTTTGAAGAAGCTACGGATGAGGTAGTTGATGCTTTAAGACGTCAGATAAAAAAGCACAAAGGAAAACATTTAGTTAAATAGCAAAAAAAATATCATCTTTTCTGTGTATAAAAGATATTCTTTTATACATTTGCAGACCTTTTTTTAAAGAAAAGGTCTTTTTTTTGTTGAAATTTTCAATAAAAGCCGATGTAGCTCAGCTGGCTAGAGCAGCTGATTTGTAATCAGCAGGTCGTGGGTTCGAGTCCCTCCATCGGCTCTTGAAAGTTCTTTAAATATTAAGTTGGGGAGATACTCAAGCGGCCAACGAGGTCAGACTGTAAATCTGATGGTTTCACCTTCGCAGGTTCGAATCCTGCTCTCCCCACTATCATTATCGGTATATAATGATAAGTGTATGTTTTTAAAATAAAAGCATTACATTTGTCGTCCGAAAAAAGCGGGAGTAGCTCAGTTGGTAGAGCATCAGCCTTCCAAGCTGAGGGTCGCGAGTTCGAATCTCGTCTCCCGCTCAAAATTTTTTGAAGCTTTGATAATTTAATATTATCACCGCTTCTTTTTTGAGTATCATTTGGTTATATATTAGCCGATGTAGCTCAGGGGTAGAGCGCTTCCTTGGTAAGGAAGAGGTCACGGGTTCAACTCCCGTCATTGGCTCCAAAACAATGAAAAATTGAAAATGAATTAAATAGTAATAAATAAAAACAAAGAATAACAATTAATTAAACATCTAGGATATGGCTAAAGCAAATTTTGAACGTACAAAACCCCATGTTAACGTTGGTACTATTGGACACGTTGATCATGGTAAAACAACATTAACAGCTGCAATCTCAAAAGTTCTTTCTGATGCTGGTATGGCAGAGAAAGCTGATTTTGATCAAATTGACAATGCACCTGAAGAAAAAGAAAGAGGTATAACAATTAATACTGCTCACATTGAATATGAAACAGAAGCTCGTCATTACGCTCACGTTGACTGTCCAGGTCACGCAGATTACGTAAAGAACATGGTTACTGGTGCTGCTCAAATGGATGGAGCTATATTGGTTTGTGCTGCTACAGATGGTCCTATGCCTCAAACTAGAGAGCATATCCTTTTAGCTAGACAGGTAAATGTACCTAGATGTGTTGTTTTCATGAACAAAGTAGATTTAGTAGACGATGAAGAATTGCTAGAGCTAGTTGAAATGGAACTTTCAGAATTATTAGAATCTTATGGTTATAATGATACTCCTATATTACAAGGTTCTGCTCTTGCTGCATTAAATGGTGAGCAGTCTGGTGTTGATTCAGTAATGAAGTTAATGGAAACTGTTGATACATGGATTGAAACTCCTGAAAGAGACACTGATAAGCCATTTTTGATGTCTGTTGAAGATGTATTCTCAATTACAGGTCGTGGTACTGTTGCAACTGGTGCAATTGAGACTGGGATCATAAGAACTGGTGATGCTGTTGAAATCGTTGGTTTGAGTGAAGCGCCTATGGCTTCAACTGTAACTGGTGTTGAAATGTTTAGAAAAATATTAGATGAAGGTAGAGCTGGTGAAAACTGTGGTCTTCTTTTGAGAGGTATTGAAAAAGAACAAATTAAAAGAGGAATGGTAATCGCTAAGCCTTCTTCTATTACTCCTCATGCTAAATTTAAAGCTGAGGTTTATATCCTTAAAAAAGAAGAAGGTGGAAGACATACTCCATTTCATAATAAGTATAGACCACAATTCTATTTTAGAACATTAGATGTAACTGGAACTATTATGTTGGAATCTGGAAGAGAAATGGTAATGCCTGGTGATAATGTAACTATTGAGGTTGATTTGATTACAGGTGTTGCAATGGCTAAAGGACTTCGTTTTGCTATCCGTGAGGGTGGTAGGACTGTAGGTGCTGGTCAGGTAACTGAAATTTTAGATTAATAATCTAAAAAAAGAATACGTAATTGGTGAATAAAGGTGCTCAAATTTGGGTCACCTTTATTCGCGTTTTACGGGTGTAGCTCAGCTGGCAGAGCACTGGTCTCCAAAACCAGGTGTCGGGAGTTCGAATCTCTCCACCCGTGCTTAATAATATTAAATTGAAAAGTGGCAGGAATTAGAACATATATTGAGGAAACTATAAATGAATTAACTAATAAAGTTTCATGGCCAACATGGGATGATTTGCAAGCTAGTTCTATTATTGTTTTGACTACAAGTATTATTTTATCGTTAATTATTTGGTTAATGGACTATGCCTTTGGTATCTGGTCAGTTCCTGAAGGGGAATTTGGTTGGAAAGGGTTATTAGGATTCATTTATGACTGGATATCTTAAATTATAGTGATGGGAGAAATTAAAAAAAGATGGTATGTGATTCGTGCCATTAGCGGTAAAGAGAAGAAAGTAAAAGAATTACTTGAATTGGAAATTGATAGACATAAGTTAAATAATTATGTAGAACAAGTTTTGATTCCTACTGAAAAAGTTTATCAAATTAGAAAAGGTAAAAAAGTTTCTAAAGAGAGAAATTTTTTCCCTGGTTATGTTTTAATTGAAGCAGCTTTAGTTGGTGAAGTAGAGCATGTTATAAAATCTATGTCTAATGTAATCGGTTTTCTTGGAGGTGTAAAGGGTGGAGATCCATTGCCGATGAGACAATCTGAGGTAAATAGAATTTTAGGTAAAGTTGATGAATTAGCAGAGAATGACGAAGAAATGAATATTCCTTATGTTGTTGGTGAGCCTGTTAAAGTAATTGATGGTCCTTTCAATAATTTCAATGGAATTATTGAAGAAATAAATGAAGAAAAGAAAAAATTAAAAGTTATGGTTAAAATATTTGGGAGAAAGACTCCTTTAGAACTTAACTATATGCAAGTAGAAAAAGAAGGTTAAAGGCATTGTAAACTCATTGAATTGAATGCTTCCCAATGTAGTTTACAATTATTAAATAATAAACAATGGCAAAAGAAGTAAGTGGATTAATTAAACTTCAAATTAGAGGAGGAGCTGCAAATCCAGCACCACCCGTAGGTCCTGCATTAGGAGCTAAAGGTGTTAATATAATGGAATTTTGTAAGCAGTTCAATGCTAGAACACAAGAGAAACCTGGAAAGATTTTACCTTGTGTTATTACAGTTTTTTCTGACAAATCTTTTGATTTTGTTATTAAGACACCACCTGCAGCGGTACAGTTAATGGAAGCTGCTAAATTAAAAAAGGGTTCTCCGGAATCTAATAAAATTAAGGTTGGGTCTGTTACTTGGAATCAAGTAAAAACAATAGCAGAAGATAAAATGCCAGACTTAAATTGTTTCACTGTTAATTCAGCTATGAAAATGGTTGCAGGTACAGCAAGAAGCATGGGACTAAATGTGAAAGGTGCTCCACCTTGGGGTAAATAATCCGATAAAACAAAACAATATGGCAATCACAAAAAATAGAAAAGATGCGCTTTCAAAATTTGATACTGAAAAGGTATATGATTTGGAAGAAGCTTCTCAAATTGTGAAGGATATAACAAAGTTGAAATTTGACTCATCTGTTGATATTGCAGTGAGATTGGGAGTTGACCCTAAAAAAGCTAACCAAATGGTTAGAGGGACAGTTTCTCTTCCTCATGGTACAGGAAAAGATGTTAAAGTTTTAGTTCTGTGTACTCCTGACAAAGAAAATGACGCAAAAGAAGCTGGTGCTGATTTTGTTGGATTGGACGAATACATCGATAAGATTAAGAATGGTTGGACTGACGTAGATGTTATCATCACTATGCCCTCAGTTATGGGTAAAGTAGGTGCGTTAGGAAGAATTCTTGGTCCTAGAGGTTTGATGCCCAATCCTAAAACTGGTACAGTAACAATGAATATTTCTCAAGCAGTAACTGATGTTAAAGCTGGTAAAATCGATTTTAAAGTCGAGAAAAACGGAATTATTCATGCTGCTATTGGTAAAGCTTCCTTTGAGTCAACTAAAATTGCTGAAAATGCTAAAGAATTAGTAACTGCTTTGTTGAGGTTAAAACCCTCATCATCTAAAGGCTCTTATGTTAAAAGCATTGTGCTTTCAAGCACTATGAGTCCAGGTGTTAAAGTTGAACCTAAGTCAATTAGTATATAATTAGCATAATAAATTAATAATATGACTAAAGAAGAAAAACAGTCGCAAATTAATAGCCTAAGTGAGAAATTAGATAGTAATGGTGTAATATACATTACAGATATTTCTGAATTGGATGCAATTGAAACAAGTTCTTTAAGAAGACAATGTTTTGCTAAAAATGTATCACTTAGTGTTGTTAAAAATACATTGCTTAAGAAAGCAATGGAAAATGTAAAGGGTAAAGATTTATCTGAACTATACGATGTGTTACCGGGTCCAACTGCTATAATGATAGCAGATGTTGGTAACGTTCCTGCGAAACTAATTAAGGATTTTAGGAAAAAAAGTAATAGACCTATCCTTAAAGGTGCTTTTGTTGAACAAACAATTTTTGTTGGAGATGATCAGCTACAAACATTAGTAGATATCAAATCTAAAGAAGAGTTGATAGGAGAAATCATTGGATTACTTCAATCACCTGCTAAAAATGTTATTTCAGCTTTAAGTTCAAGTAAGAATACAATCGCTGGTTTAGTTAAAACTTTATCAGAAAAAGAATCATAATTTATAAACAAAAAAAGAATATTTTTTATTAAAACCTAGAAAAATGGCAGACGTTAAAGCTATAGCAGAAGAGTTAGTAAACTTAACTGTAAAAGAAGTAAATGAACTTGCAGAAGTTCTTAAAGAAGAATACGGTATCGAACCAGCAGCAGCAGCAGTTGCAGTAGCAGCTCCAGGAGCTGGAGGAGGTGATGGTGCAGCAGCAGAAGAAAAATCTGAATTCGATGTAATCCTTAAAGCTCCAGGCGGTTCTAAATTACAAGTTGTTAAAGCTGTAAAAGAATTAACTGGTCTTGGATTAAAAGAAGCTAAAGAGATAGTTGATAGTGCTCCTAAAGCAGTTAAAGAAGGAGTAGGAAAAGATGAAGCTGAAGGTATCAAGAAGGCTCTTGAAGAAGCTGGAGCTGAAGTAGAATTAAAATAATTCTCTCTAACCAATTTAAAGGTCTAAGTAAAATACTTAGACCTTTTACCAGTTTTACTCTTTTAATCAACTAAAATTCAAAGCATTGGCAACAGTAGATAAAGTAACAAACAGAATTAACTTTGCTTCAAGTCAGCATCGTTTTTCATACCCAGATTTTCTGGACATACAATTAAAATCATTTCAAGAGTTTTTTCAATTAGAAACAACTTCAGAAAACAGAATAGGCGAAGGTTTATTTAAGGTTTTCTGTGAAAACTTTCCAATTACAGATACAAGAAATCAATTTGTTCTCGAGTTTTTGGATTATTTCATTGACCCTCCAAGATACACAATAGATGAGTGTATAGATAGAGGTTTAACTTATTCAGTTCCTTTAAAAGCAGTAATGAAACTTTACTGTACTGATCCTGAGCATGAAGATTTCGAAACAATTGTTCAAGAAGTTTATTTAGGAACTATTCCATACATGACACCTAAAGGATCATTTGTGATAAATGGCGCACAACGTGTTATCGTTTCACAGCTTCACCGATCTCCCGGAGTTTTCTTTGGTCAAAGTAGACATGCTAATGGAACAAAATTGTATTCTGCAAGAGTAATACCATTTAAAGGTTCTTGGATTGAATTTGCTACAGACATTAACAATGTAATGTATGCTTATATCGATAGAAAGAAGAAATTACCTGTTACCACTTTATTTAGGGCTATAGGTTATCAGAGTGATAAAGATATCTTAGAAATTTTTGATTTAGCTGACGAGGTTAAAGCTACTCAGGCTTCATTGAAGAAATCTATTGGAAGAAAATTAGCAGCTAGAGTTTTAAAATCTTGGGTTGAAGATTTTGTTGATGAAGATACTGGTGAGGTTGTTTCAATTGAAAGAAATGAAGTTATCATTGAACGTGAAACAATTATTGAAAAAGAGCATGTAGAATTAATTACTGATGCTGGTGTTAAAACTATCATCTTGCATAAAGAAAACATTAATTCAGCTGATTTTGCGATTATTTACAATACGTTACAAAAAGATACTTCAAACTCTGAAAAAGAAGCTGTTGAATTAATTTATCGTCAGTTAAGAAATGCTGAGCCACCAGATGAAGAGACAGCTAGAGGTGTTATTGATAAATTATTCTTCTCTGAACAAAGATATGATCTTGGTGAAGTAGGAAGATATAGAATTAATAAAAAGCTTGGATTAGATGTTAATGCTAATCAAAGAGTACTTACTAAAAATGATATAATCTGTATTATTAAACAATTAATCGCTTTAATTAATTCTAAAGCTGATGTTGATGATATTGATCACTTAAGTAACAGACGTGTAAGGACAGTTGGTGAACAATTATATAGCCAATTTGGTGTTGGTCTAGCTAGAATGGCTAGAACAATTAGAGAAAGAATGAACGTTAGAGATAATGAAGTTTTTACTCCAATTGATTTGATTAATGCAAAAACACTTTCAAGTGTTATTAATTCATTCTTTGGAACAAATCAGCTATCTCAGTTCATGGATCAAACTAATCCATTAGCAGAAGTTACTCACAAAAGAAGAATGTCAGCTCTAGGGCCAGGTGGTTTAACTAGAGAAAGAGCTGGTTTTGAGGTTCGTGATGTTCACTATACTCACTATGGAAGATTATGTACAATTGAAACTCCTGAGGGGCCGAATATTGGGTTAATATCTTCTTTATGTGTATATGCTAAAGTTAATAGATTAGGTTTTATAGAAACTCCTTACAGGGAAGTTAATAAAGGACAGGTTAATCTTAAGCAAGAACCAATATTCTTAAGTGCTGAGGAAGAAGATAACAAGTACATTGCTCAAGCAAATGCACAAATTGATGATAAAGGAAACTTTGTTAACGATAACGTAATTGCAAGATTTGAAGGAGACTTTCCAGTTCCTGAAAAAAGTGCAATTAATTTAATTGATGTTGGAACCAATCAAATTGCATCTATTGCAGCTTCATGTATTCCGTTTTTGGAACATGATGATGCCAACCGTGCATTGATGGGGTCTAATATGCAGCGTCAATCAGTACCATTATTAAAACCAAATTCTCCTATTGTTGGAACAGGAATTGAGGAGCTAGTTGCTCGTGATTCTAGAGTTTTAATTCATGCAGAGAATGATGGAATTATTGATTACGTTGATGCAAATGAAATTCATGTAAAGTACGATTTAGATGCTGATGATATTCTTGTTCGTTTTGAAGATGAAATAAAGGTTTATAAGCTTACTAAATTTCAAAAAACTAACCAAGGAAGTTCAATTAACCTTGTTCCTATTGTAATGAAAGGAGATAAAGTTAAGAAAGGTCAGGTTATGGTTGAAGGTTATGCTACCCAAAAGGGAGAGCTAGCTTTAGGACAAAACTTGAAAGTGGCATTTATGCCATGGAAAGGATATAATTTTGAGGATGCTATTGTTATTTCTGAAAAAGTTGTTAAAGATGATATTTTCACATCTGTTCATGTTGATGAATTCACTTTAGATGTTAGGGATACTAAAAGAGGTCTAGAAGAATTAACTTCTGATATTCCAAATGTTAGTGAAGAAGCAACTAAAGATTTAGATGAGAACGGTATTATTCGTGTTGGAGCAGAAGTAAAAGAGGGAGATATACTTATAGGTAAAATTACACCGAAAGGAGAAAGTGATCCTTCACCAGAAGAGAAATTACTTAGAGCTATATTTGGTGATAAAGCTGGAGATGTTAAAGATGCATCGTTAAAAGTTTCTCCATCAGTTACTGGTGTGGTTATAGATAAAAAGCTTTTCTCTAAGGCTGTTAAAGACAGAAGATCTAAAGCTGCTGATAAGCCTATTCTTGAGCAAATTGATGCTGAAATGGACAAGGATTTATTAAACTTAAAATCAATTTTAATTGAAAAATTAATTAAGATTGTTGGTGATAATAAATCTAAAGGTGTATTTAACATCTTTAAAGAAGAAATAGTTAAAAAAGGAGTTAAGTTCACAGAAAAAACTCTTAAGCAAATAGAATTCTTACAAGTCAATCCTAAAGATTGGACAGATGATGCTAAAATCAATTCTCTAATTGAAAGAACTTTACACAACTACAATTTAAAAGCAACTGATTGTATTGGTCGCTTTAAAAGGAAAAAATTCCAAATTTCAGTAGGTGATGAGCTTCCAAATGGAATTATCAAATTGGCAAAAGTTTACTTGGCAAAGAAAAGAAAACTTAAAGTCGGTGATAAAATGGCAGGACGTCACGGTAACAAAGGTATTGTTGCTAAGATTGTTCGTGAAGAAGACATGCCTTTCTTAGAAGACGGAACTCCAGTAGATATTGTTCTTAATCCATTAGGTGTACCCTCTAGGATGAACCTTGGTCAAATTTATGAAACTGTTCTTGGTTGGGCAGGTCAAAAATTAGACAAGAAGTTTTCTACACCAATTTTCGATGGAGCTAGTTTAGATGATATTAATAAATATACTGATGAAGCTGGTGTGCCTAGAAATGGTAAAACTTACCTTTACGATGGTGGTACTGGAGAAAGATTTGATCAACCAGCTACTGTAGGAATCATATATATGATTAAACTTAGTCATATGGTTGATGATAAAATGCACGCTAGGTCTATTGGTCCTTATTCATTAATAACACAACAACCTTTGGGTGGTAAAGCTCAATTTGGTGGTCAGCGTTTTGGTGAAATGGAAGTATGGGCTTTAGAAGCATTTGGAGCTTCTAACATTCTTCAAGAAATATTAACTGTTAAGTCAGATGATGTTCAAGGAAGAGCGAAGGCTTATGAATGTATAGTTAAAGGTAAAAATTTACCAAAACCGGGTATCCCTGAATCATTTAATGTTTTATTAAATGAACTACAAGGACTTGGATTAAATATAGCACTAGATTAATTAATCAGCCTCTTTGCTAAAACAAAGAGGCTAAGTTGTTTACAACGATAAAAATATACTTATGGCTTTTAGAAAAGAATATAAAGTTAACAGCGAATTTAATAAAATCACTATCAGTTTAGCTTCCCCTGAGTTACTGTTAGAAAGATCTCATGGCGAGGTTCTTAAACCTGAAACGATTAATTACAGAACATACAAACCTGAAAGAGATGGTTTGTTTTGTGAAAGAATTTTTGGTCCTGTAAAGGATTATGAATGTCACTGTGGTAAATACAAAAGAATTAGATATAAAGGGATTGTTTGTGATAGATGTGGTGTAGAGGTTACTGAAAAGAAAGTCAGAAGAGAAAGAATGGGACACATATCTCTAGTTGTTCCTGTAGCACACATTTGGTATTTTAAATCTCTTCCTAATAAAATTGGATACCTACTTGGGTTGCCAACTAAAAAGTTGGATCAAATTATTTATTATGAAAGATATGTAGTTATTAACCCTGGAACAGCATTGAATGCTGAGGGAGAAGCTTTAACTAAAATGGACTTCCTTACCGAAGAAGAATACCTTGATATTTTAGATACTCTTCCTAAAGAGAATCAATATTTAGAAGATTCTGATCCTAATAAGTTTATTGCTAAAATGGGAGCAGAAGGGTTACATGATTTACTTCAAATAGAAGATTTAGATGCTAAATCTTACCAGCTTAGACACCAAGCTCATAATGAGACTTCTCAACAAAGGAAAAATGAAGCACTTAAAAGATTACAAGTTATTGAAGCTTTTAGAGATGCTAATTCTAGAATAGACAACAAGCCTGAGTGGATGATTGTTAAAGTTGTTCCTGTTATTCCACCAGATTTACGTCCTTTAGTTCCTCTTGATGGTGGTAGATTTGCTACTTCAGATTTAAATGATTTATATAGAAGAGTAATTATAAGAAACAATAGACTAAAAAGATTAATTGAAATCAAAGCTCCTGAAGTAATTTTAAGAAATGAAAAAAGGATGTTACAAGAATCTGTAGATTCTTTATTTGATAATTCAAGAAAATCTAGTGCTGTTAAAACAGATAAAAACAGGCCATTAAAATCTCTTTCTGATAGTCTTAAAGGAAAACAAGGTCGTTTTAGACAAAACCTTTTAGGAAAACGTGTAGATTATTCTGCAAGATCTGTAATTGTTGTTGGACCAACTTTGAAATTACATGAATGTGGTTTGCCTAAAAATATGGCAGCAGAACTTTTCAAGCCTTTCATTATTCGTAAGATGATAGAAAGAGGAATTGTTAAAACTGTAAAATCAGCTAAGAAAATTGTTGATAGAAAAGAACCGGTTGTTTGGGATATACTAGAAAATGTTCTTAAAGGTCATCCAGTTTTATTAAACAGGGCTCCTACGCTTCACAGGTTAGGTATTCAAGCATTCCAGCCTAAATTAATTGAAGGAAAAGCAATTCAGTTACATCCTTTAGTTTGTACTGCCTTTAATGCCGATTTTGATGGTGATCAGATGGCAGTTCATTTACCCCTAGGTAATGCTGCAATTTTAGAAGCACAGCTTTTAATGTTAGCTTCACATAATATTTTAAACCCAGCAAATGGGGCTCCAATTACTGTACCTTCTCAGGATATGGTTCTTGGTTTATATTACATTACCAAACTTAAAAAGCATACAAAAGAAGATCCTGTTAAAGGAGAAGGAATGACTTTTTATTCTACTGAAGAAGTTAAAATTGCTTACAATGAGGCAAAATTAGACCTTCACGCTTCCATTAAAGTTAAAATGGATGATGTAGTTGATGGTGAATTTGTAAATCATATTATTGAAACAACTACAGGTAGAGTTTTATTTAATGAACTTGTTCCTAAAGAAGCTGGTTATGTTAATGAAGTCCTTACAAAGAAATCTTTAAGAGATATTATTTCTGATATT
>Ga0315322_10000730_pt1 | contig 24702 bp, 22 predicted proteins | sample M110021515metaG_FD_203461 | JGI IMG/M metagenome (GOLD analysis project Ga0315322, IMG submission 203461) | Ammonia-oxidizing marine archaeal communities from Monterey Bay, California, United States - M1 100m 21515 | ecosystem: Environmental > Aquatic > Marine > Intertidal zone | place: USA...
ACACCACGGTTGTCGCTTGAGACATCCCGACCGCGCTGATAGAGGTGTGGATGCAAGTGCAAGAATGATGTCAGGCAGCAGTCTTTCGTTAAATGCCCTCCCAAAGGGCTTCCGAGGATCTCAGCACGGTGGGTGTTGTGATCTTCGCGACCTGAATTGGCGCATCGTCTAAGTCACGCTGCGCAGGGGGACTCTCGCGGATTCACCGTCGCCCTGAGTTGGGCATCGATGGCGACGGACGCAAGGTTTGGACCGGGTTCCGATGCGATTGAGACCCGCTGTGGGTGCGCTGAGGCACGAGATGAGGACCTATAAGCCTGAGGAGTGCTCTGGCAGAGGGTCACCGTGGCTTGCTGCGAGAGCATCTGCGTACAAGTCATCGAGATACTCGACGAGGATGCTCGCGTCGTCGCCCATGGAGCGTTGGTGGACGACGAATTCAAGTGCGGTCACATCCTCGGACACTACCCAAGTATACACGCTGCCACGTTGCAGCTCGATCACGTCGCTTCCATTGGTCTTCTGCCACCGAGTTCCGACTTCGCCGGGCGAGGTCTCGTCGCCGTCGAGTGCACCGTGACGCCAGTTGACGTCGAACTCAAAATTGATGAGGTCTTCGACTCGGTTGTGAAGCACGTAGCTGTGGGTATAGTCGGGCTCGACATCCCACTCGACGCTGTAGTCTGCGAGTGACCTTCGGTTGGCCGACACGCGGGGCTTGCGCAGTGCTGCGTAGACCTCGCTGATGGGCTGCTGGATGTAGCCGCGCGCGTGGCCCCAGCGGTATCCGTCGTCCTTTTCGGTCTCTTCTCCGAAGCGGGTTTCGATGCGTTCGCTGCCTTCTACAGCCGGCCAATCGGCCCGGTTGTCCTCCAGCGGACCCAGGCCGGCCGGGAAGGGTGTCTTGGTGCTACATGCCGTGGCAAGCCAGGCGATGGCGATAGGCAGCGTATGGCGACAGCTTGGCATGTCCACCTCTGGGGTTGGTGAACGGGATTGTGCCACGCGTCGCTCAGCCGTGGGTCAGGAAGTCCAGACACAGTCGGTTGAAGGTGTCGGCATGCTCGACCATGACCCAGTGTCCGCACCGGTTGAATACGGTGACCCTGCAGTCAGGCACGCGGGTCGCGAGCTTCATGGCGCCGGACACTGGACAGAAGAGGTCGTCGGCGCCCCACAGTCCCAGCACCGGGCAGGTCAGGTCGGCCAGCCTGTCCTCCAGGTTGTCGACCTTCATCGTCTCGAACACATGCCGGGGCTGGGTCAGCGCGACAGCGGTACGGCTCGAAACCAGCTCGTCGGTGACCCGACTACTTTCATAGAGTTGCTTCTCGAAGACCTTGCGCATTCCCAGCTCAGTGATGCCTTCTGGGCCGTAGATGCACCGGAGCATGGAGCGGATTCCCCGCATCTTCATGTAGGTCTCGCGGAGCTCCAGACCGCCAGGGGCCATCAGCACCATCGACGAGATGCGCTCCGGGTGGTCCAGGGCGGTGCGGATCGCGACGGCGCCGCCCTGGGAGTTGCCCACGAGCGTGACCTTGCCGAGTCCCAGGGCATCGAGCAGTCCCAGCAGCGCCTTGGACATCACTTCGAGGCTGTACGGCACATCGATCGGCTTGTCGGAGAGACCGTAGCCGAGGCTGTCTACGAGAATGCACCGAAAGCCTGCGCAACTAAACACGCTGGCGTTTTCGTGGAAGTTGGACCAGCCGCTGGCTCCCGGCCCACTGCCGTGGAGAAACACAAGCGGCGGATGGGTGGACTCGCGGGGGCCGAGGTCGTGGTGGTGCAGGTGCCAGCCATTGCCGACGGCGACACGGGCACCAGTAGCTGTAGAGGCTGGACTCACGTGGGTCTCCCAAATGCGAAGGCGGGGGGCTGGTGGCCCCAGTCGCTGATGCGGTCGAAGACCTGGATGTCGTGCTCTGCGTCCATGTCGAGCTGCCGACCGCCCCAGCCGAACTCGAAGTGGAAGCGGGACGGGGTGCGCGCGTAGAAGCTCAGCATCTCGTCGTTGGGGTGCCGGCCCATGGTGAGGTGGATGCGGTGGCCGGCCTTGATGGTGCGGTCGTAGGCCTTGCCCACCTCGTCGATGTCGGTGACCTCGAACAGAAAGTGCTCGATGCGCTTGTGCTGCGGTCCACCGAAGGCCAGCGTGTGGTGGCGCGGGTTGGCGTGTAGAAATGTGAGGTTGACGTCGTGTCCGAAGAAGGTGGTGCGGATGTAGTCACTGATCCGCATGCCCATTATCTTGGTGTAGAACGCTCGGGTGGCCGCCGGGTCAGGGGCGGTAAGCACTAAGTGGCCGAGCCCCAGCTCATCTCCCACGAATCCAGTCGGCACTACGGGACTTTGAAAGGGCGAGTCCGCGCGCTTGAGTGCCGTGACCAGCTCGGTGGGCACGCCCGCGGGATCGACGGTCGTGTACCGGCGCTCGGCGTCTCGCGCGGAAGGGTCGGCGGCCTCGACGACGTGACCTGCCTGCCTAAGGCGGGCGATGGCGGCGTCGAGGGTGTCTTCGTCGAACTCCCACCCCACGGTGGCGAGGTCGTCCAGTGGACCCTCGCGGAGCTGGATTCTCCAAGCGTGCCCGTCCATGCGGTAGCGGTCGCCTTCCACGGCCACCAGTCCACACACATCGCTGAGAAAGCTTTGCCACGCGTCAATTTGAGCGACCTCGAACTCGAGGAAGCCCAGCTGCAGTCCGGGGTGCATGACCGGCTCCGGGGCTCAGATGAAGTAGTCGGTGGTGCGCATGCCGAGCTGCACTCGGCCAAAGTTGCGTGCGCTGGAGTCGGGTCGGTTGGCGTAGTGGGCGCGTGCGCCGTGGACGTCTGAGAAGTAGCGATGCATGGGGCTCGACAGGAACAGAGCCCGACCACCGCACAGAGCGAAGAGCTCGTCGACCACCGCGATGGCCTTCGACACGGCCTCGCTGGAGTCCCAGCGGTAGGCGACACGGGTCTCGACAGGGGTGCGCTCGCCGCGTTCAGCATCGTTCATCAGCAGGTCCATGTTGCGATGCAACACAAGCTCGAGCTGGTCGATGGTGGAAGCGGCCCGAGCACACGCCATCTGGGTGGCGGGGTCCTTTGAGGCCCGGCTGCCGTCTGCCGCCCCGACCTTGGTGGCCGTGACGCTCAGGTAGAAGTCCAGCGCGCCTCTTGCGATGCCGATGGAGGTCGTCGACACGGACCGTACAAACACCTGCCCAAACGGAAGACGGTACAATGGCGCGTCGTGGTGCGCATTGCCGGGGTTGTCGCAGCGAAAGCCATCCGTCATCTTGTGAGTGCGGTGCTCAGGGACGAAGACACTGTCGAGCAACACATCCTTGCTGCCGGTCGCCTTGAGCGCCATGACATGCCAGGTGTCGTCGATGGTCGCCTCGGACAGCGGCACGAGGAAGGTGCGCATGTCGGGCGGGCTGCCCTCGGGGGACGGTGCGAAGCCACCCAAGAACACCCATTCACAGTGATCCACGCCGCTTGAAAAGGACCAGCGGCCGGACAGTCGGTAGCCCCCTTCGACCGCCTGGACCTTGCCGGTGGGGGCATACGAGCTCGACACCAGCACCGTGGAGTCGTCGCCCCAGACGTCCTGCTGGGCCTTCAGGTCGAACAGAGCGAGCTGCCAGTTGTGGACTGCGACCACCCCCAGCACCCATGCGGCTGACGGGTGGGCTGTGGCGATGGTGATCTGGACGTCGAAGAAGGTGTTGGGGTGGACCTCCAGGCCGCCGAACATCCGGGGCTGGAGCATCTTCCAGAAGCCTGCACGGTGAAAGTCGTTGATGGTCTCGGGCAGCACATGGCGGGCTGCCTCGCTGGCCGCCACGCGCTCTCTGAGGACCGGCAGGAGTCGCTGGGCGTTGTCGAGCAGCTTTGAACGGGCGTCGGGATCACCGTACTCGACGGTGTTCAGCGCGATTTCGGACGCTGTCATTTTCGGCTCCGGGCCGCCTGGGGCCAGACGCGGTGGAAGGGGGCTGCTTGCAGAGTCACAGCTGGAAGACTCGAGTGGCGTTGTGTTGGAGAAACAGTGGCCAGACCTCGTCTTTGAGAGGTACCTGGGGCAGTTCTCCGAAGATGCGCTCAAGCGACAGGCCCATGGGCCAGTAGCCGGCGTACATTACCTGGTTGCGCCCGCGACCATTGGCGTAGCGAACCACCGCCTCAGGGTATCGACGGGGCGTGAACGCGGATGTCATGTAGGACAGGTTGGGGTACTTGCGCATCAGCTTGACGGCGAGGTCCACCCAGGGCTCGGCGCCGTGTCGCATCACGAACCGGAGCTCCGGAAAGAACCAACACACCTCGTCCACCAGCTCCACCTTCTGTGGGGCCATGGGCAGGCGAGGTCCGGGGACGCCGACGGTGCAACAGAACGGCAGGTCCAGCTCTACGCACTTTGCATAGATTGGATACCACTTCTTGTCGTTGATGGGGACCTGTGGACACAGGCCGGAGGGGAAGCCCGTGACCGCTTTGATGTCCAGCTCTTCTTTGAGGCGCACCACCTCTCGCACGGCGTCCATTCCCCGGTTGGGATTGGCGTGGTGGCTGCCGAAGAAGCGGCTTGGATAGCGGAGCACGGCCTCGCGTCCGGCTGGGTTGTCGACGCCCACCATGGCCTTGGCGATGCCGAAGCGATCCATCTGCTCGACGGTGAATGCCACATAGTCGTCGCGGTCCGCCAGCTCGGGCACGTTCCGAAAGAGGTGCTCGGCGGGCATCTTGGAGTAGTTGCGGCTTGCCTCGTCGAGGAACAGCGGCTGCATGAAGTCGTACCAGGCGCGATTATCCTGGCCGGGGATCTGCATCATCAGGTCGATGACACCAATTTTTCCGAAGGGGGGCTCCGGGGTCACGTGGGCTCCGTGGACAAGGGCGACTCCAAGTAGAACATGTTCTCGCTTCGTGGTAATCAGAACACGTTCTTGCTGCGGTGGCCAGTCCGCCCAGCCGCTTGCCCCGCGCGCCGAGCCCCCGGCGTGCTTGTTGTCCCCGGAGCTTCCGTGACCGCCGACTCAGCCGGCCCCTCGAGCGCGCCCTCTGCCCCCGACTCCTCCAGTGGACCGGAAGGCCCTTGGGACGAGAGCTTCGACCTCATCTGTGTGGGCTCCGGCGCAGCCTCGATGGCGGCGGCACTGCGCGGTCATGACCTCGGGCTCAAGGTGTTGGTGGTCGAGGCCACCGACCAGTACGGCGGGTCCACGGCCATGTCGGGCGGGGTGGTCTGGATTCCCAACAATCCGCAGCTCCCGTCACGGGGCATTTCCGACAGCCGGGAGCAGTCCCTCGAATATCTCCGCGCACTGACCCGGGACATGGTCTCGGAAGATCGGCTCGCGGCCTTCGTGGACCACGCGCGCCGCATGCACAACTACATGGCGGAGCGCTCTCACCTGATCCTGGACAGCTTGGAGCACTACAGCGACTACTACCGGGAGGTGCCGGGCGGCGTGACCGGTGGTCGATCGATGGAGCCGGTGCCGTTCGATGCCTCCAAGCTGGGCGAGCACTTCTTTGCCTTGCGCAAGCCGCACGCCCAGTCCCAGATCTTGGGCAAGTTCGGCATCACGGCCCGGGAGGCACACGGCTACCTGGTGCCCACCTGGGGCGCGCGCTTTCGGCTCATTGGACGAATGTTCCAGTACATGCTGCGGTGGTTCACGCGGCGAAAATTCCACCGAGACACCAAGCTCCACGCTGGAAACGCGCTGATCGGACGCTTGCGCCTGTCGCTGCTGGAGCGAAAGGTGCCCATCTGGCTGCGCTCACCCGCAGAGGGGCTCATCATGGAAGACGGCGCGGTAACAGGCGTGGTCGTTGAGCATGGTGGCGAGAAGCGACGGGTGCAGGCCACGGCGGGCGTCATGCTCGGGGCGGGTGGCTTCGAGCGCAACGGTCCCATGCGGGCGAAGTACCAGCAGCAGCCGACCTCTCCGGACTGGAATGCTGGCAATCCTCGCAACATGGGCGACGGCATCCAGATGGGCATGGACGCGGGTGGGGCGGTCGACCTCATGGACCGGGCCTGGTGGACCCCCGTGACCCTCATCCCCAAGTCCCAATACAGCTGGGTGCTCGTGGTCGAAAAGAGCATGCCGGGCAGCTTGATGGTCAACGGTGAGGCGAAGCGGTTTTGCAACGAAGCCGCCCCCTACCTCGACATCGGCGAAGCGATGTACGCGGGGAATGCCGTTCCAGACTGCTTTCTGGTGTTCGATGCCGAGTTCCGCTATCGCTACCCAGTGGGTCCGGTGGCCCCCGGCTACGCCCAGCCCGACAGTCGGCTGCCGCGTCGTCTGCGGGAGGGCTTCCTTCTCAAGGCCGACACCATCGAAGCGCTTGCCGAGAAGTGTTCGCTCGACCCTGCGATCCTTCGGGAGACCGTGGACCGCTTCAACGAGCAGTCCAAGACCGGCAAGGACACCGACTTCGGTCGGGGTGACCAACACTACGACCGCTACTACGCCGACCACACGGTGCAGCCCAACCCGACCATGCGTCCACTCGTGAAGGGTCCATTCTACGCCATCCAAGTGTATCCGGGCGACTTGGGAACCAAGGGCGGTCTCGTCACCGATGTCGGGGCGCGTGTGTTGGACGGCGACGGCAACGTCATCCAAGGGCTCTACGCAGCGGGCAACACCAGCGCGAGCGTGATGGGTCCGACCTATCCTGGAGCGGGTGGCACCATCGGACCCGCCTTGACCTTTGGATTTCTCGCTGCAGAGGCGGCCGCTGGCGTCGACTCGGCATCTCTTCTCTCGGAATAGGACCGCACCATGACCCAAGCCGCATCGAAGCGCAGCGACGCACTCATCGACAACTGGCCCCGTGGCTGGTTCGTCATCGGCTTTTCGACAGACGTTCCCGTGGGCACTGTCAAGCCGCTCGAGTACTTTGAGAAGCAGCTTGTGTTGTTTCGCACCGAGGCAGGCGAGCTCAAGGTGCTCGACGCCTTCTGTCCCCACCTTGGGGCGCACCTCGGCCACGGTGGCAAGGTGTCTGGTGAGTCGGTGGTCTGTCCCTTCCATGCCTGGGAGTTCGACGGCACTGGTGCCTGCAAGCGCATTCCTTACTCCGACAAGATTCCCGGCCGCGCCACCATCAAGCCGTGGACGGTGATGGAGCGCAACGGCTGCGTGTTCTTGTGGCACGACACCGACGGTGAAGGTCCCGAGTGGGATGTGCCCATCATTACCCAGCTCGACAACGACGAGTGGACGCCGTGGTTTCCCAACGGAATAACGGTGAAGACCCACCCGCGTGAGATCGTCGAGAACGTAGCTGACAAGGCTCACTTTCCCACGGTGCACCGAACCAACGTGAGCCACTTCGAGAACATCTACGACGGCCACAAGGCCATCCAACACACCGTGGGTGTGGCGACGCCGCCCATGGGGGGTGAAGACCACTTCGACATTACGGCGACCTACCATGGCCCGGGCTTCCAGATCAGCGACATGAAGGGGGTGCTGCACAGCACTCTGCTGCTCGCCCATGTGCCCGTGACAAAAGACATCCTTGAGCTGCGCTTCGCGGTGAGCCTCAAGCGGGTGGGGCCGCGCACCGACGAGTTTGCGCAGATGTATGTGGAGAACCTCCGCCGCGGATTCCATGAAGACATCGCCATCTGGGAACACAAGGTCTGGCGCGACCGTCCGCAGCTGTCGGATGCCGACGGTCCGATTGGCCAGCTGCGCAGGTGGTATCGCAAGTTCTACCTGCCCCGCGCCTGAGTCACACTGGCTTGTGTTAGCTGGGCCCGGTCTGGAGGCCGGATGCCCACTGCGCTGCCCATCACCGCTCGTCATGGAAAGACCCTGAGCCCGGGCGGGGTGCCGCCCACCGATGCGCCAGCTTGGATCGACTCGGTCGACAACCCCTACCTCCACGGCGTGTACGCCCCCACCACCAGGGAGGTCCGGGCCGACAAGCTCGAGGTGGAAGGGGAGCTGCCCCACGACCTGTTCGGAGGCTACTTTCGCAATGGTCCCAACAGCGTCCATGCGCCAATCAACCGCTACCATTGGTTTGATGGCGACGGGATGGTGCATGGCATCTGGTTCGAGGATGGCGAGGCGCGCTTTGCCAACCGCTGGGTGCAGACTCGGGGGCATGTCGCTGAGAAGGACAAGGCGGACACCATCTGGGGCGGTGTGCTCGGCCCGTTCGACTTCAGCCTGCCCGGCGGTCCGCTGAAGGACACCGCCAACACCGACCTCATCCACCTCGACGGCAAGCTCTACGCGCTCTGGTACGAGTCTGGGCGCCTCTACGAGCTCGATGCGCGCACGCTTGAGACGGTGGGCGTGGAGAGGTTCGGCGGCCAGCTCAAGCACCGCGTGTCGGCCCACTCCAAGGTGTGCCCCCACTCGGGTGACTTTGTGTTCTTCTCGTATGGCGACCGCCCGCCCTACATGCGCTACGGCGTGCGGTCGCGCGATGGTCGCTTCCACGAGGTTGACATCACCTTGCCAGGGCCGCGGCGTCCCCACGACATCGGCATCACCCCCCGCTTTTCCATTCTCCACGACTTCCCGATGTTCTTCGATCAAGAGAGGTTCGCGCGCACTGGCAAGCGGGTGCCGGTGTTTCATCGTGAGGTGCCCACACGCTACGGTGTGATTCCGCGCTGGGGAACCGATGCGCAGGTGCGGTGGTTCGAGTTCGAGCCCTGCTACATGCTCCACATCGTGAATTGCTGGGAGGAGGGGGACAAGGTGGTGATGGTCGGCTGTCGCACCGACGACCCTACTCTGAAGCCCGACCGGGCCGATGGTCGAATCGCCGCCATGCTGTCGGGCATCAAGCTGCAGGCGCGACTGCATCGCTGGGAGATGGACCTCGCGACGGGCGCTACTTCCGAGTGTGCACTCGATGACCTCAAGGCCGAGTTCCCAATGATTCACCCCGACTATCTGGGAGTGAAGAGTCGCTACAGCTACCATCAGCGCATCCCGTATGAAATCCCAGCGGCCTTCCACGGCATCGTCAAGTACGACCTGCACACGGGGGGATCCGAGAAGGTCGACTACGGCGATGGGGTGTTTGGCTCCGAGTCCCCCTTCGCGCCGTCTGCCGATGCCGGTCCTGACTCCGCCGAAGACGACGGATATGTGGTCACCTTCGTCACTGACCGAGCCGACTGGTCGAGCGCTTGTCTCGTGTATCGGGCCGACGACATCACCCGCGGACCCATCGCTCGGGTGAAGCTGCCAATGCGGGTTCCGGCGGGCTTCCATGCCACCTGGATGCCGGGTGCCGAGCTTTGAGTGAGCTGACTGCGGACCAGCTGCTGGGCACCTGGGAGCTGGTCGACTTCCGGGTGGAGGCGTCGGACGGACGACCTGCTCGTTATCCGTTTGGACCCAACGCACGGGGGCGCATTCTCTATGCGCCCGATGGCCACATGACGGCCGTTCTGTCGCGGGACCCCACGAATCGGCGATCCGGTGCGTTGGCAAGCCTGGAGACCAGTCACAGATCTGCGCCTGAAGACAAGTCAGCTGCATTCGACAGCTATCTGTCCTATTCTGGTCGCTGGAGACTCGATGGCGAGCAGGTACACCACGACATTGATCTCGCGTTGGTCCCCGGCGTCGTGGGACATACCCAAATACGCGATGCGAGCCTGCACGATGGTGTTCTCAGACTGCAGTACTCTCGGTGCAGCCGGAGCGGAACCATCCACACCTTTGTCTTGCGTTGGATGCGTCCAGGAGCTTGCCGATGACACCCCCCCTGGAGCTGTTTGAGCGGCATCGCGCTTTGTTGGATGCCGCGGTGGCTGCAAACCGGAGTCGGACTGCGCTGTCGCCCTTCATCGAGTCGCCGTCGCGCAAGCACCACCCCCCTGGAGCGCATGCTGCGGGTCGTGCAGCCTACGAGGCTCGGCTCCATCGTGAGCTGGAGCTGGACCTCCCTGCCCGCACTGGATGGGTGGGTGCTGAGGTCTCTCCGATCTCTGGGGAGGCGCTGGGGGTGCGCTATCCGGCGGTGTCCGTACCCGACCTGCTGGACGCAGTGGAGACCGTCGCTTCGGAGTGGGCCGAGGCCAGTCCGCAAGCCCGAGTGGGCGTCTGCATGGAGATCTTGGCGCAGCTGGCCCAACAGACCTTTGAGAATGCGTATGCGACGATGCATACGGCAGGACAGGGCTTCATGTTGGCCTTCGCCGGCAGCGGCGCCAGCTCGCTTGACCGGGGCTTAGAGGCGCTCGCGATGGCCTGGACAGCGATGTCCCAAGTCCCCCAGCACGCAGTGTTCTCCAGAAGGTTTGGCGGCCCATCAGAGGTGGTGTTGGACAAGTCCTACCACCTGCTTCCGGTGGGTGTGGCGGCAGTGGTCACGTGCGGGTCCTACCCGGCTTGGAATGCATGGCCGGCGATGTTGGCCAACCTCGCCACTGGCAATCCCGTCGTGCTGAAGCCGCATCCAAACGGGGTGCTGCCGGTGGCTATCGCGGTGGAGACTGGGCGTAGAGTGCTGCGTGCTGCGGGGTTCTCGCCAGACTTGCTGACTCTGGTTGTGGATACTTCCGAGGCGCCGGCCACAGAGGCGCTCCTGCTCCACCCTGCGGTGCGCATCATCGACTTTACCGGCAGCCAGCGCTTTGGGACCTGGATTGAAGCCAACTGCCGCGACAAGCAGGTCTATACCGAGACCTCGGGCTGCAACGCTGTGGTGCTGGAGTCTGCGGCCGAGCTCGACGCGGTGCTCGATGCGGTGGCCCAGTCGCTGTGCATGTTCTCGGCGCAGATGTGCACGGCCGCGCAGAACATCTGGGTGTCGCGCGAAGGGGTCACCACCCCCGAGGGTCGGGTAGGCGTGGACGCGGTGTGCACACGCCTTCACGCTGCGGTGGAGCGTCTGCTGGCAGACCATGAGCGCGCGTTCGGGCTGTGTGGCGCCCTCCAGAATCCGGCGGTAATCGAAGACATTTCAGCACTGCGAGACTTGGCAAGAGACCGCAGTCTTGGGTTGGTGTGTGACTCCCGCAGGATCGGCGTGGCGGACTGGCCCCACGCCCGCACAGCGACGCCGCTGGTCGTGCGCTGTGATGCCGGCGACCGCGACCTCTACGGCCGCGAGCACTTCGGACCAATGGGGTTCGTCATTGTGGCCGATACCCGGGCGGAGGCCCTGGCCGGCGCCACCCGAGATGCCCGAGAGCGCGGGAGCATCGCTTGCTACGCCTACACGGTGGAGCCTGCGCGGCAGGTGGCCATTGCCCATGCGTTTGTGCGGGCGGGCGCTTCAGTGGGCATCAACCTGCTGCGCCAGCGGCCCATCAACTTCACCGCGGCCTTCAGCGACTTCCACGTGACCGGACTCAATCCGGCTGGCACGGCCACTCTGAGCGACCTGGCCTTCGTGGCGCGTCGCTTCCATGTGGTGCAGGTCAAGACCGAGCGACCCGCCGCTTACTGAGTGAAGCCGGCGGGTCGCGAGAGTCTGGATGCCGAAGCGGAAGACTCAGTAGGAGAAGGAACCGTCGTAGCTGACGGGGATGGTCAGGCCGGAAGCCTCCATCTCGGTGGAGCCAGCCATCGTGGCCATGGTGGTGGTGCCGTCGGAGCTGCTGGTCCAGTTCATCGAGATCTCAGCACCCACGGAGGTGAGCATGTCGAAGGTGCCGCTACCAGTCGCGCCGTCGGTGGTGCCGGTGATGGTGCCGGTCTGATCGCCGGAGAGCAGCGCCCCGAGGTCGCCCTGGAAGGAGCATGAGCCGGTTCCCGAGACGGTGGAGCCATCGTCGGTGACAGTGACGCTGCCCACGCAGGTGTCGGCGTAGTCGTCGGCGCCCACGGTGGCCGTGACGGCGATGCTCAGGTTGGCGTCGGCGTCGGCGTCGGTATCGGTATCGGTATCGGCGTCGGTATCGGCGTCGGTATCGGCGTCCGCGTCGGTGTCGGCGTCGGCTTCACCGTCGGAGCCGGCTGAATCGGCTTTGTCGCCACCACAGGCGGTGAAGAGGCTAATTCCAATTGCAAGGAAGAGGTGTTGAAGCTTCATAGTGTCTCCTCAATGCCCGCGTGTTGTGCGAGCGAACTTGACCCCAGCTGGTAGGGCAGTCCCCGCAACATGCCCGATCACCGGCCGGTTCTCAAGCAAAAATACGGGTGGAATTAGTACTCGCGCAAGCTCGCCCAGCGTTGGCGGTGCCACGTGGTGTCGCCGTGGAGCGATGCGGCGCACCAGATTCGCTTTACGTATAGGCCAGCATCGTGTTCGTCCGTCATGCCGATGCCACCGTGCATCTGGATGCCTTCCCGGGCGGCCTGTTGGACCGCTTCGCTGGCCTGTGCTTTGGCGAGAGATGCCCCCAGAGGACATGGATCGAACGCTCCACCCAGCACGGCAGAGCGCGAGAGCTCCAGTCCCACAAATACATCCACCGCCCTGTGCTTGAGCGCCTGGAATGACCCCAGGGGCCGGCCAAACTGCTCGCGGGTGCGAAGATAGTCGAGGGTGCGCTCGAACAGGGCGCTGCCCAGTCCCAGCAGCTCGGCGGACAGTGCGATGGTGCCCCGGTCCACCGCCTGAATCAGCTCGGCCACTCCGCCGGGTACGGACACTGCGTCGCACTCTTGAAAGACAACGTTGGCGACATCCCGGTGATCGATGCGAGCGAGCCCGTGCACCTCAGCGGCTTCGGCGGAGACGTACACCAAGCAGATCTTGCCGTCTTCGTCGAGCGCAGAGACGACGAAGCCCTCGGCGTGGGTTCCGTCGAGCACGAGACTCTTGTTCCCGTTGAGCTTCCCACCGGCCCACCTCGCAGACACTTGTGCAGGATCGGGTCGGCGAAGGTCTTCTTGCCAGGCCAGCGACACTCGGCGGCCATCTGCGATGCCGAGCTGGGGCGCGAGCGGGCCGACCATGATGGCGGAGACCATGGGGGTCGCCGCAATTTGGCTGCCGATCGCCTCCATCAGGCCCACGGCCACCGGCAGTCCCATGCCCAGGCCGTCATGGTCTTCGGGCACCATCAGTCCGGCCCAGCCCTGGTCGACCAGGTGCTGCCATAGCGAGGCGTCAAAGACCTCTCCGTCATCCCGCAACCCTCTGGCCTGGGACACCGGGGCCTCCTGGGCGAGAAGGTCCTTGGCGGCGTCGAGCAGCATGCGCTGGTCTTCGTCCAACACCAGCAGTCGGCGGGCACCTTGGATTGTCTGTTCTGGGGCGGTCACTTGGGCATCCTCAGGACGGCACGGGCGAGGATGTTGCGCTGGACCTCGCTGGAGCCGCCTTCAATGGTGTTTCCACGGGACCGCAGCCACTGTCTGGCGACTGCAAGGTCCCGCTCCGAGTAGGGGGTGCCGCTCCAGCCCAGTCCGTCTGGACCTGCAATGCGCATCGCCAGCTCCCAGCGCCTCTGGTTGAGCTCGGTGCCAACCACCTTGAGAATGCTGCTTTCGGTGCCGGGCTGCGCGCCTGCCTTCATTGCATCGTTGGCCCGTCTCACCGTAAGACGCATCAGCTCCTGCTCCATCTCACTGGCGGCGACGGCGTCTCGGAGGATGGGATCATTGAGCTGGCCGCGGTCGTCGAGACCGATGACCTCTCGTGCGTGGTCGCGAACGGTGTACGGCTTGAGCACGTCGACTCGGGCACCGCCTGCGGCCACACTCTCGCCGACCATGCCGCGCTCGTGTTGGAGCAACGCCTTGGCGACGCGCCAGCCGTCGTTGATGTCTCCCACCACCTGATGTTCGGGCACCCGCACGTTGTCGAAGAAGACCTCGCAGAATGGGCTGGAGCCGGAGATGAGCTCAATGGGACGGGTGGTGATGCCCGGCGATGCCATGTCGATGAGCAGAAAGGTGATGCCTGCCTGCTTCTTGACGTTTGGATCTGTGCGTACCAAACAAAAGATCCAGTCAGACTTCTCCGCGTGAGAGGTCCAGATCTTCTGGCCGTTGACCACCCACTCATCGCCTTCGAGTACCGCGCGGGTGCGCAGAGCCGCCAGATCGGAGCCAGCATCGGGCTCGGAGTAGCCCTGGCACCACCGGACCTTGGCGTGGGCGATGGCCGTGAGGTGTTTCGTCTTTTGCGCTTCAGTGCCCTCCGACAGCACGATGGGTCCGATCATGGTGAGGCCGAAGCCGACCAGCGGAAGTGGCATGGCCATCGCCCGCAGCTCTTCCTGCCAGATCCGAAGCTGTGCAGGGGGCATTCCGCCGCCACCATAGGCCTCTGGCCAGCCGGGGGCGGTCCATCCGCGGTCCAGACAGCGCTCGAACCAGACGCGCTGTTCGTCGCTTTCGAAGCCGGTGGTGCGCCCGCCCCAGTAGCCTTGGAAGGGCGTCGACGCCGTGCCTCGAAGGCTGTGGGGCGCGTTGTCCTCCAGCCAGGCGCGCAGCGCACTCCGAAATGCAGAGAGGTCGGTGTTGGACGACGACAGCGGGTCCACGGTCGCCGATGAGTCGGGTGACATCGCTCAGCTCAACAGGTAGCGCAGGGGGGTGCCGAACATGAGCTTCAGTCCCTTCTGCAGGTTCTCGTACTTCTCGGGAGTGTAGGGGTGCCACACAGGCTCTTCGGTGTTTCCAAAGCGGTCCGAGATGATGGGCAGCTGTTGTGAAAAGTTGAGCAGGCCGTCTGCGCCGTTGACTCTCCCCATGCCGCTGGCCTTCACACCGCCGAAGGGCAGCTCGAGCGCGCCGTAGGTGAGGGCAGTCTCGTTGATGGTGACCGCGCCGGCTTCCAATACCCGCGCGATGGCTTCTCCCTTGCGGGTGTCGCGGGTCCACACGCTGGCTCCCAAGCCGTACTGGTTTGCGTTGGCCAGCTTGATGGCCTCGCGCACGTCCTCGACGACCCGCAAGGCGAGCACCGGTCCGAAGGTCTCTTCCAACATAAGGTCGGAGTCATCGGGAACGTCGGACACGATGGTGGCGCCCATGTAGCGACCGCGTCCTCGGTCCTCGATGACCTTGCCGCCAATCAACACTCGCGCGCCTGCTGCGATGGCCCCATCGAGGTGGCGCCGCACGATGTCGGCCTGAGGTTCGAAGATGAAGGGACCGAGGTCGCGGCCCACCTCCAGCTCGCTGGCCTTGGCGACCAGTCGGCCGATGAAAGAGGCTGCTACGCTCTTTTCGACGTAGACTCGCTCGATGGCGGAGCAGAATTGACCGCTGTTCATCATGCCGCCGAACAGCGCGCCACCTGCCGCCCGGTCGAGGTCGGCGTCGCCGCACACAATCATGGCGTCCTTGCCGCCGAGCTCCAGCGTGAACGGCACAAGGTTGCGTCCACACGTCTCGCCCACCTTGCGTCCGGTCGCCACGCTGCCGGTGAAGCTGACCTTCTGCACACCCGACTCAAGCAGTGCAGCCCCCGTCTCACCGTCGCCCAGAGCCACCTGCACAAGGTGGTCGGGAAAGCCTGCCCTACGGAAGAGCTCTTCGACGAGAATGCCCGCAACGGGGGTGACCTCGCTGGGCTTCACGATGACTGCGTTGCCGGCGAGCACCGCCTGAATGGTGGGGTTGATGGACAGGATGAACGGCCCATTCCACGGGGAGATGACCGCCACCACACCCACCGGACGCGTGACCAGCTTGGCCTTCTTGTGGCGCATCAGGTGCAAGGTGACCGAGCGGTCCTTGAGTACCTTCTTGGCCCGCCCCGAGTAGAAGTTCATGCTGTCACAGGCCGCGTAGATCTCGATCATCAAGGTGTCGAGACGAGCCCGGCCTGTCTCTGCAGTGAGGCGGTCGATAAACGATTCGTGCTCGGCGACGAGGATGGCCAGCGCCTTGCGCATCAACGAGACCCGGTCGCTGACCGACACGCGCGCCCAGGCCTGCTGAGCCTTGCGCGCGCGCTCGACCATGGCGGCTACGTCTTCTGCGTTGGCCACGGAGAAGGTCGTGACCTCGGTGCCGTCGACGGGATTGTCGACACGGATGCGGCGGCGGCCGTTGACCGCGTCAAGTCGGGTGAGGTAGCCCATTGCTATGTTGCCTTTGCTTCGAGCAGCTCAGCGGGGGGGTAGAATTGCTTCGACCATGCCCGGAAGGGTCCGATGGGTCCATCGCCTCTGCAGAGCAGCGGCGGGTCGATGTAGATCTTGTTTTCCCAGATGGGGATGTCTTGTTCGAGCTGGCGGCTGATCTCCGCCATGAAGGCCTTGCCGATGCCGCCGGTGATGCCCTTGCCGATGTCGCGCACGGTGAACGAAAAGTGCAGTGCGGTGCGCTCCTCGGTGATGGGCGAGGCGGAGCTGAGGAGCAAGGTCTCGACGAGTCCGTTGAAGCGCGTGGTCGTGAAGCCGAAGCCCCAAGCGTTGACCTCGATGTTGCCTTCCACCACGCCGGCGGGCGTGGTCATGGCGGTGGTCGACCGGGTCAGCAGGTGGTGCGCGTTGCGCTCGGTCGAGGTGACCGGCATCTTGGCGGTGCCGTGGAGGTAGAGGAAGTGGGCTGCGTCGACCTGGTTCTCCGCCATCTCCTGGTTGCAGGTGTTGACCACCCAGGTCTTGGTGCGAATCTCGGTCCAGCCGTCGTCGTAGCACTCAGGGATCCGCGGCATCTCCCACATGGGCGCACGTCCCGCTGCGTCGTGCCAGACCATGATGAGGCCGTTGAGCTCGTGGACGGTCCATGCTTGGATGCTGGCGCGACCGGGCACGCGGTCCGAGTATGGGATGCCGGCGCAGGTGCCGTCGCCGTGGAACCTCCAAGCGTGGAAAGGGCAGACCAGCTGGTCATCTTTGATGGTGCCGCCATGTCCGAGGTGCGCGCCTAGGTGGGGACAGAACGCATCGAGGACCTTCACGTCGCCCGCCGAGGTGCGGAACATCACCAGCTCGGTGCCAAAGTAGGACAGCGGCTTGACCTCTCCCGCAGCGAGCTCCTTCGACCAAGCGACCTGGAACCAACCCGTGGGTAGTCCAAAGGGAAAGCGTTTCTCTGACATGGCGGGCTCCGGTGATTGGATTCAGCTGGCAAGCTCGGCTGCGGACAAGGCCTGGGTGCCTGCGAGAAGCAGGTCTGTGGCGATGTCCATCTGTTGGATCACCGCTTCGTGCTCGTGCATCCCACCGGTCCAACCTACGAGTGCGCCAAACCAGACGTTCTGGAGCAACACAGCGAGGATGCGCTCGTTCTCCGTGGGCGGGGTGGGGTCAAAGTGGCCGCGGTAGACGCCGAGCAGAATCTCAATCATCCGCTCGTGGTAGCGGGTGACCCGCTCGGCGAGGTCGGGCACTCCCGATGCGACGGTGCGCAGCATGGCCGCCGACAGCTTGGGCCGGGCGGCGAGTGCGTCGGTGGCCGCTCGAAAGAACCAGCCGAGACGCTCCTGACCCGTCTCTCCGGGCAGGTCTGCGTCGCGCATCAGCTCGAGCATCTGGGAGACCTGGAAGTCGAGTGCGGCGGCGAGGATGTCTTCCTTGCAGGAGAAGCGGCGGTAGACGGTGGCGAGGGCTACGCCGGCCTGTTCTGCGAGATCGCGCAGTCGCACGGCGTCGTAGCCGTCGCGTTCGGCTAGCTCCATGGCGACCATGAGGATGCGTTGGGTGCGTTCGTCCATGCTGCGTCAGGTCCGGGGGCGGGGGGACGGTCGGCCTGTGGGGGACCGGCGGGTGGCGTCGGACCGCAAGTAGAACATGTTTCACTTCCGTGTGCTATCACCCGGTGAGGCGCCCCCGGGGGCGTGTGGAGGAGCCATGTCCGACCCGCATCTGCTTGTCGAGCGAAGGGGTCACGTTGTCATCGTGACCATGAACCGGCCCGAGGCGAAGAACGCTTGGAGCCTCGAGATGATGGCCCGCATGTGGGATGCATGGCAGGAAATCGACGGCGACAAAGACGTGCGCGCTGCCATTCTCACGGGTTCCCACGGCACCTTCAGTGCAGGCGCGGACCTCAAGCTCATGCACGGCGACCAGTCGAAGAATCCGTGGCATGCCCGGTTTCGGGAAGACCCCGAGCTCCACTGGAAGACGATGCTGCGGCACTACTCGCTGAAGACTCCGCTGCTGGCCGCGGTGGAGGGCTTCGCGCTGGGCGGCGGCACTGAGATCCTCCAGGCCACGGACATCCGGGTGGCGGCCGAGAGTGCGGTGTTTGGACTGACCGAGGCCAAGTATGGCTTGTTCCCGCTGGGGGGCTCGACGGTGAGACTGCGGCGCCAGATTCCCCATGCGGCGGCCATGGAGATGCTGCTGACTGGCCGCCGGGTGACCGCTCAAGAGGCGCTCGGCTGGGGCCTCATCAACCGGGTCGTTCCCGATGGCACCGCGCTTGATGTGGCGCTTGAACTCGCCGAGATGATTGCGGAGAATGGACCGCTGGCCGTGCAAGCCATCAAGCGGAGTGTGCTCGAAGCGGCCGATCTCAGCGAAGCCGATGGTCTCGCCAATGAGCTTGTGGTGGGACAGCCGGTGTTCGCCACCAAGGACGCTCGCGAAGGTCCCAAGGCCTTTGCCCAGCGCCGCAAGCCCAACTTTAAGGCCGAGTGAGGACTGACATGTCGTTCCAGCTGCCCCCGGTTCCCACGTTGTGGACCCGGACCGACCGAGACTCCCTCGCCCTCGTGGGTCCCGACCACGACCACTGGACGGTTGGGCGTCTTCAAGACGCCGCCAACCAGGTCTCCCGCAACCTGCGTGCGCTGGGCTGCACCCCCAACAGTGCGGTCGCCGTGTGCACCCGCAATCGCGTCGAGAACATCGTGCTGGCGCTGGCCGTCTACCAGATTGGCGTGTACCTGGTGCCGCTGTCCTGGCACCTCACCTCCCACGAAGCCCGCTACATCCTGGAGGACTCCGCGGCGGTGGTGGTGATCACCGGTCCTGCGCAAGCCGAGCGCTGCACCGGCACTGGGGCCAAGGTCGTGGTCATCGGCGATGCGCCGGAGGGTGTGGAAGTCGATCTTGCCTGGAGTGCGCTCACATCGGGCGACACCAGTCTTCCCGAGGACCGCAAGGCGGGCGGTCCCATGACCTACACCTCGGGCACCACCGGAAAGCCCAAAGGCGTGCGCCGCCCGCTGCCTCCTGCCCCTCCCGAGCCGGTCGCCGCAGCCTACTCCGCTTTCATGCTCATGTACGGCATGAAGATCGGTGAGGGCGTGCATCTCGTCGGATCACCGCTGTACCACACCGCCGTGCTCTACTTCGCCACCAGCTGCCTGCACCTCGGGCACACCGTGGTCGTGATGGACAAGTGGTCCGCCGAGGGCATGCTCTCGCGCTTCGACCGCTACCGCGTCACGTCGAGTCACATGGTCCCCACGCAGTTTTCGCGACTGCTTGCGCTTCCCGACGACGTGAAGGCCCGCTACGACCTGTCCAGCCTCGCCCACATGGTCCACGGAGCGGCGCCCTGCCCCGTGCCCGTCAAGCACGCCATGCTGAAGTGGTGGGGCGACGTGGTCTTTGAGTACTACGCGGCTTCGGAAGGCGGTGGCACCATGGTGGGCCCCCAAGAGTGGCGGGAGCGGCCCGGCACTGTGGGGCGTCCTTGGGCCACAGCCGACATCAAGATCTTCGACGACGACGGTGAACCTTCCGCGCCCAATGAGGTGGGCACCGTCTACATCAAGATGGCCCAGAGCTTCGAGTACCACGACGATGCCGACAAGACCCGGCGCGCGTGGCGAGGCGATGGCTACTTTACTGTGGGTGACGCCGGCTACCTCGACGAGGCCGGCTACTTGTTCCTGTGCGACCGCAAGGCCGACATGATCATCTCGGGCGGGGTCAACATCTACCCGGCCGAGATCGAGAGTGTGTTGACCGAGCATGAAGCCGTTCTCGACGTCGCGGTCTTCGGCATTCCCGACCGCGACTGGGGCGAGCAGGTCAAGGCGGTGGTGGAGGTCAAGGCGAGTGCTGAAGTCGGCGATGACTTCGGAGCAGAGCTGGTTGCCTGGGCCCGTGAGCGCCTCGCTGGCTTCAAGTGCCCCCGGTCGATCGACATCGTCGACCGGCTGCCGCGCGAAGACAACGGAAAGCTCAAGAAGCGCCTGCTTCGCGACCCCTACTGGGCAGAGACCGGCCGCCAGATCTGAAGTTCTGGGGGGTTTCTTGTGGTCCCCCCGAGAACATGTTCTACTCCCCACCGCTTCGGCGAGAACAAGTTCTCGCTGCCCCGCAACACGACCCGCCCGGCCCATGAGCGGCCGCCGTCAGGAGCACGACCATGCCCATCTCGACCTGCCAGGAGTACTTTGACACCCTCGACGAGCGCTTCGTGGCCTCTGCCTCGAAGGGCGTCGACGCCGTGTACCAGTTCGATCTCAGCGGAGACGGCGGCGGCACCTGGCACGTCATTGTCGTGGATGGCGGCATGGAGGTCGGCGAGGGCGCGCACGCCAGCCCGTCGTCCACAATCACCGCAAAGGCCGCGGACTACGTCAAGATCGCCAACAACGAGATGAACGGTCTTCGGGCGGTCATGACCCGCAAGATGAAGATTGGCGGCAACCTGGTGCTCGCTCGCAAGATGCAGGCGATGTTCCCGGTCGGCGTCTGAGCCCAGTCACTGCCCCGGGGCCGACTCGGGTCCCCTTGGTCGGAGGGTCCGTGAGCGACGCCGCCCCCTATGTCTCGTCGTTCGTGCTCGAGTACGCGTACAAGCGGTCGCTCGGGCCCGTGCTGTCGGAGTTTTTCACCTGTCTGCGGGACGGCGTTCTCATGGGTGCGCGAACCGCAGATGGTCGGGTCCTGATGCCGCCTACCGAGTACGACCCGCAGACTGGCGACGACATCGCGGGGCTGGTCCCCGTGGCGGACGCCGGCACCATCGTGTCGTGGACCTGGGTGGATGAGCCTGAGGCACGGCATCCAGTCGATACACCCTTCGCCTTCGCGTTGATTCGCGTAGACGGCACCGACACCGACCTGCTGCACGTCGTGGTCGACGACCGTGAGCGCATCCAGACCGGAGCGCGAGTGCAGCTGATGTGGAAACCCGCCGCCGAGCGTGTGGGCGCCATGACCGACATCGCCGGCTTCCGTGTGGTTGCTGGCTGAACCTCCGTCGGAGTACCGATGTCCACCGACCCCAGCTCGCCGAAAGCCCGGCCTGCCGTGACCCGCTTCAAGTCCCCCGTGCGCATCGAGTACGAGGTGGCCGCAGGCACTGTCACATCCCGCTTTCTCGACGGAATCCTTGAGGGTCGACTGGAGGGCCGGCGCTGTCCCTCTTGCGAGAAGGTCTACATCCCGCCGCGCGGTTCGTGTCCCACCTGCGCGGTACCCACCTCCGAGCCTGTGGATGTGGGGCCGAGAGGCACGGTGACGACCTTTTCGGTCATTCGGATTCCTTTCGAGGGACAGGTGCTGACCCCACCCTATGCCTGCGCCCATGTGCTGCTGGACGGAGCGGATGTGCCGTTGCTCCACATTGTCGGAGAGTGCGATGTCGACGAGATCCGCATGGGCATGCGGGTGGAGACGGTGTGGGCCGACGAGCTGAAGCCCACGCTGGAGTCGGTGCGCTACTTCCGACCGGTGGATGAAGACGACGTACCCTACGACCAGCTCAGGGAGCACGTCTGATGCGCCCCATCCATATTGCCGGCTTCGCGCAGCTCGATCAGGTCCTCCGGGACACCGAGAGAGACGAAGCCGAGATGGTCCAACAGGTCACCGCAGCTGCGCTCGCAGATGCGGGTCTCGGCCGCAAAGACGTTGGCTTCACCTGCTCAGGCAGCAACGACTACGTCATGGGCCGCGCCTTCAGCTTCACGATGGCCATCGACGGGCTCGCAGCCTGGCCACCGATTCGCGAGTCCCATGTCGAGATGGACGGCGCCTGGGCTCTGTACGAGGCGTGGGTAAGGCTGCAGCATGGTGATGTGGACATCGCGCTGGTCTACTCGTTCGGCAAGTCGAGCCTGGGCGGGGTGGCCGAGTCGCTCACCTACTCGCTCGACCCCTACTTCCTGGCGCCACTTGAGCCGGGCCCAGATGTGCTCGCGTCGCTCCAGGCCCGTCGGATGCTCGATGCCGGTCTGGCGACGGAAGCGGACTTTGCCAGAGCGGTCGCGCAGGCGAAGGCGGCAGCAGCGATCAATGGCCAGGTGCCCGATCCGCTGGACCACCGCGTCGGCACCAGCCACCTGCCACTCCGGGCGGAAGACGGTCCGGTACGCACGGATGGTGCGGCGTGCGTTGTGCTTCGTGCCGGCGGCGGGGGACCACGCATCTCCGGCATCGCTCACCGCATTGACCCCCACCAGCCCGGTGCGCGAGACCTCGCGACCTGCCCCTCGGCAGTGCTGGCCGCAGAGGCAGCGGGAGTCGACATCGCGAGGCTTGATGTGGCGGAATTTCACGCTCCATACTCTTCTCAGGTTGTGCTTCTTTCCCGTGTGCTGGGGCTTTCGGAACGAACCACGGTCAACCCGTCGGGAGGCGCTCTCGCAGCAGACACCCCGATGGTCGCAGGCCTGGTGCGCATCGGTGAAGCCGCGCAGGCCATCCGATCAGGACGGGCCAGGCATGCTCTCGGACATGCGTCCTCCGGACCCTGTCTACAGCACAACCTCATCTGTGCTCTGGAGGCAGAATGAGCGGTGCTTGCGCCATCATCGGCATCGGTCAGACTCGCCATGCCGCCAAGCGCGCCGACGTATCCATGCCTGGACTGGTTCGGGAGGCGGCCAAGCGGGCCCTCGAAGATGCCGGTCTTGAGTGGAAGGACATCGACGCGGTCGTCATCGGCAAGGCCCCGGACATGTTCGAGGGAGTGGTCCAGCCCGAGCTCTTCCTCGCCGGTGCACTCGGCGCGGTCGGCAAGCCCATGTTCCGGGTGCACACCGCCGGCAGCGTCGGGGGCAGCACCGCCATTGTGGCCAGCCACCTCGTGTCGTCGGGCGTGCATCGCAGAGTGCTCACGGTCGCCTACGAAAAGCAGTCCGAGTCCAACGCGATGTGGGCGCTTTCCCAGCGCTTTCCCTTCCGTCCGCCGATTGCCGCGGGAGCGGGCGGCTACTTTGCGCCCATCATCCGCGCCTACATGGCCCGCACCAACGCGCCCGACCACATCGGTGTGCAGGTGGCTGTAAAGGACCGGCTCAACGCGCTGGACAATCCCTACGCCCACCTCAAGCTACCCAACATCACCGCTGAGCAGGTGGCTGCTTCGCCAATGCTGTGGGACCCCATCCGGTATCTGGAGGCTTGCCCGAGCAGCGATGGGGCGTGTGCGTTGGTGCTGTCCGCCGATGAAGCGGACTGCAAGAACCCCGCCTGGGTGCATGCCACCGCAATGCGCAGTGAGCCGATGCTCTTTGCCGGCCGAGACGAGGTCAGTCCGCGTGCGGGGGCCGACTGCGCCAAGCAGGTCTACGCCGATGCGGGCATCACGCCCGACCAGCTCGATGTCGCCGAGATCTACGTGCCGTTTTCCTGGTACGAGCCCATGTGGCTCGAAAACCTGGGCCTGGCGGAGTCTGGGTGGCGCGCAGTCGACGCGGGCGAGACTCAGCGCGACGGCCGCCTGCCCATCAATCCGAGCGGCGGTGTGCTGTCTTCCAACCCCATCGGTGCGAGCGGCATGCTGCGCTTCGCCGAGGCGGCCCTGCAGGTGCGGGGTGCAGCCGGTGACCACCAGATTGACGGCGCACGCCTCGCTCTGGGCCATGCATATGGCGGCGGGTCCCAATTCTTCTCCATGTGGATTGTCGGGAGTGAGCGCCCATGAGTTCCTTCAACCTGGCCGACCTCTTCGAAGCTCTGGCGGACTCCTTTCCGCACCGCACCGCACTGGTGGTGGGTGGAGACGTCATCACCTTCGGGCAGCTCGACCGACGGGCCAATCGCCTGGCCCAGCACTGGATGGCTGCGGGCGTCGGGGAGGGGGACCACATCGGCCTGTGCCTCTTCAATGGCCGCGAGTATGTCGAGGCAATGCTGGCCGCCTGGAAGGTGCGCGCACGCACCATCAACGTCAACTACCGCTACCGGGCCAAGGAGCTCGCCTACATCTTCGACAATGCCGATATGAAAGGTGTTCTCTACGAAGATGACCTGGCGGACGATGTACTTGAGGCCCTGCAGCCTGGGATGGCCCACAACCTCCGGCGCGGCGACGAGCTCGAAGCGGCCCTGGCTGCGGCACCCGACACCCGCGATGGCTTCCCCGAGCGGTCCGAAGACGACCTCGTCATCATCTACACCGGCGGCACCACTGGCATGCCACGCGGCGTGATGTGGCGGCACCGCGACCTGTTCTTCGCGGCCCTCCAAGGTGGCAACCCCGGTGGCGAGCCCTTCGAGACTCCCGAGGAGCTGGTCCGTCAGGTCACCATCAATGGAGACGGCATTCACGTTCTCGGGGCGCCTCCGCTGATCCACGGCTCCAGCCAGCTCGCGAGCTGGATTGCGATGCTCAACGGCGGTGTGGCAGGACTCGTCCCGGGCCGGAGCTTTGATACCGACGCCATTCTTGACCTCGCCAGCCGGTCGAACATGCACACCATCAACATCGTTGGCGACGCCATGGCCATCCCGATTGCCGATGCGTTGGCGGCCAATCCAGGTCGTTGGGACCTCTCCGAGTTGCTGGTCATCGCTTCGGCGGGCGCGGTGTTGTCGGGCAGTGTGCGCGAGCGGCTTGAGGCGCTGCTGCCCAACGCGATGTGTCTCAACAACTTCGGAGCGTCGGAGACCGGTCACCAAGGGGCGGCCTTCTACGAGGACGGCAAGCCGGTATGG
>Ga0315322_10000734_pt1 | contig 24608 bp, 15 predicted proteins | sample M110021515metaG_FD_203461 | JGI IMG/M metagenome (GOLD analysis project Ga0315322, IMG submission 203461) | Ammonia-oxidizing marine archaeal communities from Monterey Bay, California, United States - M1 100m 21515 | ecosystem: Environmental > Aquatic > Marine > Intertidal zone | place: USA...
GCCGGGTCGCGACGTTGATGATGACGGAGTGGTGGACCTTCTGCGCGAGATGAACTGGGGCCACAGCGTCAATGCCGCCAAGCGCGATGCGGGCGCGGTTGCAGCCACCGACTTCACCGCCGACGCCTGGGACGCCTTCTACGCCGGGCGCGTCTTGCTCGAAGAGACCGCGGGGCAGGGCCTGTCCGCCGAGCAGCTCGAGACGCTGCGCGGCCATCGAGACGCAGCTGTTCTGGCCTGGGAGCAAGCCATCGCCGCCACGGTGGTCCACTACATCAACGATGTGCTGCAGGACATGGTCGCGATAGAGGCCGACGATGGGTACGACTTTGGCGACCACGCCAAGCACTGGTCTGAGCTGAAGGGCTTCGCGCTCGGCTTCCAGTTCAATCCCCGCTCCCCGCTGTCTGAGGCGGAGTTCCAGGCGCTCCACGACCTCATCGGGATGGCGCCTGTCCTCGGAGATGCCGACGCGGCCGAGCGAGCAGACTACGCGGACGACCTGGTTGCTGCGCGAGCCCTGATTGCGGATGCCTACGGCTTCGATGCGGCCAATCTGGGGGACCAAGATGGCGAAAACGGCTGGTAGCAGCTTGTCCTGGGGCGTGCTTTTGGGGCTGGGGGCTGCGGTGGCTGTGACCCCTGCCGGGCAGGGCTGTGCGCCGATTGAACACAAAGAAGAGGCGGACTGGATCGACAGCGTGGTGATCTCCGACGTGCTGATGGCAGTAGGATCTCATGTGGTGGCGCCTGGCCTCGTGCGCTTCGATGCCGCCTTGGTGGACTTCGAGGTGGCGCTTGCCGACTGGGGCGATGCGGTTGGCTCTTCCGACGCCGACCCCGCGCAGCAGCTCGCCCAGGACCGCTGGATCGACGCGATGCTGATCTGGCAGGAGCTCGAAGTGGCTCAGGTGGGACCGGCGGGCTCCTCGCTCACGGCCGTTGCTGGCGAGGATGTGCGCGACGAGATCTACTCCTGGCCCACCGTCAACCCTTGTCGGGTGGACCAGGAGATCGTCTCCAAGGGCTGGCTCGACGAGGGCTGGTTCGACGCCACTCTGGTCAACAGCTACGGCCTCGATGCTCTGGAGCACCTCGTCTACGGGGGCGAAGACAACGCCTGCCCCGGCCAAGTCGACATCAACGCCGACGGCACCTGGCAGGCCATGACCCCCGATGAGGTCGACCAGCAGCGGGTCGCGTTTGGACTCGCGCTCACCGACCATCTTCGCCAGCAGTCCCAGGACTTGGCCGAGCGCTGGTCCCCGGAGGCCGGCAATTTCTCTGGCGCCCTCGCACTCGCCGGCTCGTCCCCCTACGCATCCGCCCAAGAGGCCCTCAACGCGGTCTTCGACGCCCTCTTCTACCTGGAGCTGGTCACCAAAGACCGGAAGCTCGCCCAGCCGCTTGGCCTGTCAAATTGCTCTACCACCACCTGCCCCGACGACGCCGAGCACCTCATCTCGGGCATCTCGGGCGACGCCATTGTTGCCAACCTTGTGGGCTTCGAGCGCTTGTTCACAGGTGGCGAAGGAGCTGGCCTCGACGACCTGCTGCGTGATCTGGGCCACGCCGAGCTGTCAGATGAGATCCTGGCCGAGGTGGCTGTGGCCATCGAGACCGCCGAGCAGAGCGGCCTTGCGGTTCACGATGGGGTGGAGTCCAACCCCGCTGAGATGCGGGCGGTGTACGATGCGGTCAAGGGCGTCACAGACTTGCTAAAGGGGGACTTGGTCACCGTTCTCGCCCTCACCATCCCGTCCGAAGCGGCGGGCGACAACGACTGATGTCATTCTCTTTTGGTGGCACATTCGGAGGCTTCCTCGGCCAAGCAGCCGACTTGACCCTCCTCGACGCCATCATCGGCCCATTCGTGGACCCTCTGAGCCGCACCTGGTGGCCGGGTCTCATGCTGACGGGACTCGTAGCTGGACTGGTGTGGTGGCGGCGTCGACCACCGAACTGGTCGTGGCAGGCCGTTCGAGAAGCGCTTGTGCACCCGTCTTCTCGCCTCGACGTGCAGCTGTTGCTGGCCCGTCAGCTGACCCAAGCGCTGTTCGGGGCAGCCGGGGTTGGACTGGCGTATGCACTGGCGACGCGCGGGGTGCTGGCTGCCGACCGCATGTGGGGTCGCCCGACGGTGCCCGACCTGCCTGAAGCGCTCATCTCCACGCTCTACACGGTCACGCTCTTTGTCGCTTGGGACGCGTCGCGATTCCTGCTGCACTGGCTGATGCATCGCTTCGCGCCGCTGTGGGCATTTCACCAGGTGCACCACAGCGCAACCGTTCTCACCCCGCTCACCTTCCACCGCATTCATCCGGTGGAGTCGGCGCTGTACCGCCTGCGCGGGGGGCTGGTCACCGGAGTGGTGGCCGGCGCGTTCTACTGGCTGTTTCGAGACGCTGCGACCACGTGGACCTGGCTGGGGGTACCCGCCCTCGGCGTGGTCCTCAACCTCACCCTCGGCAACCTGCGCCACAGCCCGGTATGGGTGCGCCTCCCAGCTTGGGTGGAGGGCTGGCTGCTGCTCAGTCCGGCCCAACACCAGCTCCACCACAGCGTCGAAGAAGCCCACTACGACACCAACCTCGGCACCTGGCTCCCCATCTGGGACCGGCTCGCGGGGACCCTCCTCGTGACGGACACTCCGCCAGATGCGTTTGGCATTCCCGCCGCCAACCGCAACCACGACGACCACCTGTTGAGCGCGTGGCTCGGTCCGTTCACCGCACTGCGCGGCCCTGCTGCGGCCGCTTTGATGCTGCTCGCCGCTTGGCCGGCCCACGCCGAAGAGTCCGACGACGACGAGGATGCGTCTGGGGAGTTTGGCACTGAGATCATTGTCACCGCCAATGAAGGCAGCCTCCGGGTGGCTGGCGCTGCGCAGAAGATCGACGAAGAGCAGCTCGAACAGTTCGAGTACGACGACATCGAGAGGGTTCTCGCGCAAGTCCCAGGGGTGAGCACCCGTGGCGAGGACGGCTACGGACTTCGCCCCAACATCGGCATTCGGGGCGTCAACAGCGACCGCAGTGCGAAGGTCACTTTGATGGAGGACGGCGTTCCGTTGGCGCCCGCGCCCTACGCCGCACCCGCCGCCTACTACTTTCCGATGTCCACTCGGCTGACTGGCGTGGAGGTCTTCAAGGGGGCTGCCGCGACCCGTCACGGGCCCCAGACCGTGGCTGGCGCCATCAACCTCCTCACCCGACCTGTGCCCGAAAGCACCGAGTGGGAGGTCGACCTCGCGGGTGGGCTTCGGCAGACCGCGCGGCTTCATGCCTTCGCGGGATCTGGAGATGAGACGGCCGGCTGGCTGGTCGAGGGCGCTCACCTGCGCACAGCGGGCTTCAAGGAGCTCGACACGGGCGGTCCCACCGGCTTCAACCGCTCGGAGCTGATGGCAAAGGGACGCTGGGCGCCGGCCGCCGACCACCAGCTGGGCCTGAAGCTGGGCTTTGCCAACGAAGCGTCCCACGAGACCTATCTGGGACTGTCGCGCTCGGACTACGAGGCGAATCCCTACCGGCGTTACGCCGCCACCGCCGAAGCGCTGATGACGTGGAACCGCACCCAGGCAGAGCTCTCGTGGGTCGCGCTGCCGTCCGAGCGCTGGTCGGTGCGCACAGTTGCCTACCATCACTACCTCACCCGGGCGTGGACCAAATTCGCCCGCTTCGGGGGCACGGTCGACGGGCATGCGCTCATGCAAGAGGACCCCACCACCGGCCAGGGTGCCGTCTATCTCGACATCTTGCGGGGTCTGGAGGACACCACCACGCCTGAGCAGGCCATCCACATCGGCACCAACGACCGGCGCTTCCACGCCTACGGAGTGCAGACCTACGCCCGCTTCGTGGACAACACCGGCACTGTGCGCCACACCGTCGATATGGGGGTGCGCCTTCACCTCGACGACATGGTGCGGGTCCACACTGAAGACCCCTACGACATGCAAAACGGGCAGCTGGTGCGCAACGACACTGCCACCCTCACTACGCTCGACAGCGTCGCCTGGGCCCGCGCCCTGTCCGCCCATGTCCACGAAGACCTTCGCTGGAAGGTGCTTCACCTGCTGCCCGGCGCTCGCATCGAGGTCGTGCGCACCCAACGCAGCGACCAGGGCGAGCCCACCGATGCGCCCCTCACCCGCACCGTCGTCCTTCCTGGAGCGGGTGCGATGGTCGACGTCACCTCCTCGTGGAGTGTGTTTGGCGGCGCCTACCGCGGCTTTTCGCCAGTACCCCCCGGCGAGCCCGAGGAGGTGCAGCCGGAGCTGTCCTGGAACCAAGAGGCTGGCACCCGCGTGGCCTTCGGTGACCTCTACGCGGAGTTAGTGGGCTTTCTCAACGAGTACGACAACCTCACGGGCCAGTGCACCATCTCGGGCGGGTGTGGCGGTGATGCCCTCGACCAGCAGTTCAGTGGCGGCTCCGCTCGAGTGCACGGCGTGGAAGCTGCGCTTCGTCATGTGGTGCTGTTGGCGGGCGCCTTCACGATGCCTCTCCAGGGCTCCTACACCTTCACTCGTGGCCAGTTCCGCACCGCCTTTGTGTCCGACTTCCCGCAGTTCGGCGAGGTTGATGAGGGCGACTACCTGCCGTATGTCGCCGAGCAGCAGGGCTACGGTCGCGCCACGGTGGCCCATCCCCGCTTCGATGTGGGGGTGGGGGTCACCTGGCGCTCCGAGATGCTCGACCAGGCCGGGCAGTGGCCCGCCGGAGAAGACGACGTGCCATCGCTTCTCTTGGTCGACGCGGGTGTGCGCGCCTTCGTCACCGATCGGGTCACCACCTATGTGACAGGGACCAACCTCACGCAGTCCACCGACCTCACGTCGTGGCGTCCGATCGGCGCCCGGCCGACTGCCCCCATGCAGGTGATGCTGGGGGTTGAGGTGCGGAGTCCAACACCCTGAAGAACCTGATAATCACGCCGTTTCGGGCTTTTCCAGGTAGGTGTAGCTGTCGAGGCCAGCGCGGTACATCGCCACCAGCCGCCCCGTCTCATGAAGCGGTAGGGTGCCCGCCTTCACGGCTGCCTCACAGGCCTTGCGTACCTTCTTCACGAGCAGGTCGCGGTCGTAGTGCACGTAGCTGAGCACCTCGGTGACCGTGTCGCCCTCTTCGACCGTCTCGATGTCGTAGCCGCCGCTCTTGAGCAGGTTCACGATGACCGTGTTGGTGTCGCCAAAGAGGTTGTGGAGGTCGCCGAGGATCTCCTGGTAGGCGCCGACCAGAAAGGTCGCGAGAAAGTACGGTGCGTCGCCGGGATCGTGGAGGGGCAGCATCTCCTTGGCGTGGTGGAGGTCGATGAAGCGGTCGAGCTTGCCATCGGAGTCGCACGTGATGTCGGCCAGCACGGCACTGCGGGTGGGCTCGGTGTTGTGGCGATGAATGGGTACGACCGGGAAGAGCTGGTCGACAGCCCAGGCGTCCGGCATCGACTGGAACACGCTGAAGTTGCAGAAGTAGGTGTCGGCGAGAACCCGGCGTAGGCGGGCAAACTCGTCTGGAACATAGGCGAGTTCAGAGATCACGCGTGCAATGCGGCCGGCTAGCTGCCAGAACATGCGCTCGGCTCGGGCGCGCTGCCGAAGGTCGAGCAGGCCGTGGTTGAACATCGACAGAGCCTGCTCTCGGGTGCCGAGAACGTCGTGCCAGGTGGCCTGATAGTTCCTCTGAGTGATGCCGTTGGACAGCATCTCGGCCAGCTCTTGAAGCACGGGAGGGTCGCTCTCACTGACCTCGAGTGGTCCGTCCGCGGTGGGGTGCTTCGACACCCCCAACACGTCAAACACCAACACGGCGTGGTGCGCCACCATCGCCCGACCGGACTCCGTGATGATGTCAGGATGGGGCACGCCGGCCTGGTCACAGGCCGACTGGATGTAGGCGACGACGTCGTAGGCGTACTCCTGCACCGAGTAGTTGACTGAGCTCTCGAAGGTGCTGGAGCTGCCGTCGTAGTCGACGCCCAGCCCGCCGCCGACATCGAGCCACTTCATCGGGGCGCCCAGCCCGTGAAGCTCGACGAAGATGCGCGAGGCCTCTGCCAAGGCGGACTTGAACGACCGGATGGCGCTCACCTGACTTCCGATGTGGAAGTGGAGCAACTGCAATGTGTCGAGCATGTCTTCGGCGGCGAGGTAGTCGATCATTTGCACCATTTCGAGGATGGTGAGGCCGAACTTCGCTTTGTCGCCGGTGCTGGCCTTCCACCGTCCGGCGCCCTTGCTGGCGAGCTTGGCCCGGACGCCGAGAATGGGTCGCACCCCGTGCTTTCGGGCGACCTCCACGCACAGCCGCGCCTCGGATGCTTTCTCCACCACGATGATGGTGCGCCGGCCGAGCTTCTGTGCCAGCATGGCCGTCTGGACGTACTCTTCGTCTTTGTAGCCATTGCAGATGATGACCGCTTCGGGGTCGTCGAGCATTGCCAGCACCACCAGCAGCTCGGGCTTGCTGCCGGCCTCGAGGCCCAGGTGCCAGGGTCGTCCCAGCTCCACAACATGCTCCACCAAGTGGCGGGTCTGGTTGACCTTCACCGGGTAGACTCCGCGATAACTGCCGGCGTATTCGTACTCTTCGATGGCCGTTGAAAACGCCCCAGCGATGGTGCGAATGCGGGCACTCAACAGGTCGGGAAACCGCAGCAGGATGGGAAGGGCGATCTCCCGCTCCCGGAGGTCGCGCACGAGCGCGTGGAGATCGGCGGAAGGCCCATCCGGACCTTGCGGTGCGAGCACCAAGTTGCCGGCGGTGTTGATGTGGAGGAGCTCGCGGCCCCAGTTCTGGATGCCATAGAGCTCTTCACTGTCTTGGGTGGACCAGCTGGGCATGGCACCTCCAGGTTCACAGGGGTCGGGTTCGCGAGGCGCGCCGTCGGCGAGTGAAGCGGGGGCTCTAACTTTTATGGAGGAAGGCGCGGACGCGGGTGTGTGGACCGGTTGTCAGGCCTTTTGGTCCTGCTCTACTCGGTGGCTTCGTCCGCCCGGATCTGCCGCTCACGCACCCGCCGCTCGGGAAAATTGAACCCCCATGCCTCTCGCAAGCGCAGCCCATCTTCAAGGACGGAGGCGTAGGGCACCATCTCGAATGCCATGCGTCCACAACCGCTCACTGCGATGGAGGCGGGCGGCAATGCCTTCGGGTCCGGTTGCGCGGCGACCGAGGCCAGCACCGCGTCGGCAAGGTCGTAGGCAAAGAGTGTGGAAGCGGCGCAGGGCACGTTGATCTCGACTAGGTAGGGGCCCGTGGGGATGAGCGCCTGGAAGCCGCGCGCGGCCCAGATCCCGCGGTCCACCAGCTCGCCGAGCGTCTCCTCTGCCGAGTCGGTCGACACCTTGGACACCCGCAGGACCACAGGACTGAAGATGCGTTGATCGTGGGGAGACAGGCGAAGCTGGAGTCGCCAGCCTCCAGGTCTCAGAGCCGTACAGCTCGCTTGCGCCTTGGCGGGGTCGACCTTCCAGGCCGCTCGGTGAACCTCGGACATTGAGGAACGGGGCGCTGTGGGAATGGGTTCGCCGGGGGTGGGACAGGGAGGAAAGACGTCGCTGACCGGCTCCCAGGCAGGCTCCACCGATGCGTAGTGAGCGTAGGCATCGGCCATCCCGTCGGACCATGCCTGCACCTGCGCGGGAATGTCCTGGGCGGCTGCGACCGCGACAAAGAGGAGCATCATGCTGCGTCTCCGGGCGGCGACCAGCCCGAGAGGATGTGGCCGAGGAGGTGCAGGCGGTCTTGACCCCACACGAGGTGGGTGTCGTCTACCAGGAACGACGGCACCCCGCACACGCCCGATGCGACGGCTTCATCGTTGTTCTGGCGAAGCAGAAGCTTGTTGGACGGCACCACGGCAGCCTCCAGCACGCGCTCGGGGTCGAGCCCGCACTCTGCGATGACTTGCGCGACCACCTTCGGGTTTCCAATGTCGCGGTCGTGGGCCCAGAGCGCGCGGTACATCGGCATGGTGACCTCGGGAGCCACCAATGCGACTCGGAGCGCGAGCACGGTGCGCACGGGAAAAGTGCTCGGAAATGCGTAGGGCGCTTGGTGGTGGGCAGCCCAGCGGTCCAGCTCGGCGCCATTCCAGGCCTGCTTGGCGGCACTCATCGCAAACAGCGGTACATCGGGGGTGCCGATCTGCCGAAACAGCGCCCCGAGCAGGATGGGACGCCAGCGTACCTGCGCGCCGTGGGCCTTGGCGATGCGCTCGATCTGGGTCGCTCCCAGGTAGGAGTATGGACTTGAGAAGTCGTGGAAGAAGTCGACCTGGCGGGCGCGCTCGATGACTGGAGGCGGCACGGGCACCGTCTGTGGCACCCGCTCGCCGCTCAGCTCGGAGGCGACAAAGTGCATTCGGTCTGCGCCCCAGTGCACGGGGCCTTCGGTGCCATCGGGATGCACCACCTGCAGGCTGGGTACACCGAAGGTACCTCGCTCAGCAGCCTTGGCGGTGGTGTCGCGCAGGGCCTGTTTGGTGGACTGCGCCTGGATAAGGCGGGCGTCGATACCGTGATGATCGGCAATCTCGGCGAGCACATTGAGATCCGCGATGTCTCGACCTTCGCACCACAAGGCCTGGTACAGGGCCAGCGACAGGGCAGGCCGCTGGTCTGGAGTCGCGAGCACACAGAGTCGCATCGCGTGGACGGTGCGCACTGGATGGTTGTCGGGGAAGCGCAGCTCGGGCAGCCCGTGGAGCGCAGCCATTCGGAGCACATCGCGGCGACCCAGTGCGGCCTTTGACTCCGCCCAGGTGGCGGCGGGCACATCGGGCGAGCTGTGGTGGCGGAACACACCGCCGAGCAGGACGGGCTCCCAGATCACGGTGGCGCCGTGGGTGCGAGCGAGCGCGACGACGTGGCTAGCGGCCATGAACGCGTAGGGACAGACGACGTCGTAGGTGAAGCGGACCTGCATCAAGGCTCCGGGGCGGTGGCAGAGTCCCCTAACGAAGCGGTCGGCCTGCATGAGGGAGGTGCGTCCCCCCCCCTTATTTGTCCGGATGGGTCAGATCGCCTTCAAGGCTTCGAGGGCGGTCCGAAGAGGAGGGTGTGCCCGGGTCAGCTCCGCTGCTTCTACCTGGACCTGGGCCGGTCCACGACCAACCCGCTCTCGCGGGAAGGGGATGCTCCGTGAGCAACCGCCGCAGGCAATACCGCGTCACAGCTCGGTTCGATGAACTGGTCGAGATCGAGCTGCTCGGACCCAAGGTCCACGCCCGAAACGTGCAACTCCAGGACCTCAGCGCAGGCGGCGCCGGCATTGTGCTTCCCGCCACAACCACTGGCATGTTCCGGCTCCGCGACCGGATCGAGCTTCGCTTGCGGTCTCCCAAGCTCAGCGACGGACCGGTCACGATGTTCGCCCGCATCTGCCACCTCGACGAGCGCATGCGGCGTCCTCAGGTTGGCCTCGCCTTTGAAAGCTGGCGTGAGCACCGTGCTCTGCTCGACTCCGATCTGCGCGAGCTGTTCAACGAGCGCGAAGCCTTCCGCGTGGAGCCAGGCGGCGACGCCATCATCACCGAGCTCTCGACGCTCAACCGTCGGGTGCGCCTGATGGGCCGCGTGAAGGACATCTCGGTGCTGGGCTTCGGCCTTGAGCTGCCGATGGAAGCCTGTGAACGGCTCAAGTCGGGCACCACCGTCATGCTTCGCTTCACCTTCCCAGGCGGCCGCCGCGTCATCCAGGCGCCTTCGCAGCTCCGCTTTCTGCGGGCCGACACCATCAGTCGTCGCGCGTGCGCTGGGCTGCGGATGCACGACGGACCCGGGCAACACACCGTCAGCCATGCCGACCGTCGCGACATCGTTCAGTTTGTGATGAGCCGTCAGCGCGAGCTGCTGCGGATGGGCGTGCGCCCCGACGAGCCGGCGATGAGCTCCGCCCGACCTGACCTTCGGATCTGAGCGAAGTCCCCAGCCTGGAGATAGGCTGGTGGCATGAAGAGTCCAACGACCACAGGGTCCGTGCGCCTTGACAAGTGGCTGTGGGCGGCCCGTTGCTTCAAGACCCGCTCGAAGGCCTCTTCGGCGTGCTCGGATGGCCACGTCATGCTCAACGGCTCCACCGGCAAGGCCTCGTCCAAGGTCAAGGTGGGGGATCGCGTCGAGGTCGTCATTCCGGGCGGCCGCTTTCGCATTCTTGAGGTGAAGGCCCTGCTCGACAAGCGCGGTCCCGCTGAGGTGGCGGAGCAGCTGTTCGACGACCACAGCCCGCCACCGCCGCCCAAGCACGACCCTTTGTTCGACCCCTCTGTCGAGATCGAGCGCGGCAAGGGTCGACCCACCAAGCGTGACCGCCGGCGCTACGACGACCGCTTTGGGTGGTGAGGGATGGCAGCCATGAAGTGGGGCATCATCGGTCTTGGCCGAGCGGGCCGTGCCCGTGCTCGGGCAATTATCCAAGATGAACGCTGTGAGCTTGTTTCAGCGTATCGAGGTGACCCCGAGGCGTTGGGTGTGGCCACCGCGGCTTCGGTGGACGACCTCATTGATGCGGTCGATGCGGTGGCTGTGTGCACTCCCGATCACACCCATCCGAGGCTGGTTCGGCGCGCCCTGGAGGCGGGTCGGCACGTGGTGTGTGAGTTCCCGCTCGCAGGATCCGCACTCAAGGCCCGCCGGCTGTATGCCCTGGCCGACGAGGTAGAAAAGACCCTCCACGTGGAGCACATCGAGCTGCTCACGCCGGCTGCGCGATGGCTGCGAGCGCATGTCCGTCCGTCCCAGATTGCGGCAGGCGCAGTTCGCTTCCAAGGCCCGGTGCGGCGAGAGGTCTTTAGCGTCGCTCACGCCAACCTGGCCCGACTGCATCGCTTGGTCGATGTGGGTGGAGAGCCCCGTCGCTTCGAGCTCACCGAGGCCACGCTCACATCGCTCGCAGGTGTCTTCCACCTGCCGGGCGCGGCCCACGTCGACTTCAGCTTTCACATGGGCGAAGGCGTCACGCGGAAGATGGAGCTCACGCTCGACCTCGGTCGCCGCGGGATGGTGTTGTTGCTCGGTCGCACCTTGATGTTCAAAGGGGCGCCGGTTGACCTTCCGTCTGGGATGTCGTTGTTCGAGGTGGATCACAATGCCGCGATGGACGCCATTGTCGGCAATCATCCCAGCTATGTGGAGCGGTCGAGGGTGCTGTCTGTGCTCGGACTCGCCGACCGTCTCGACGCAGCGGCCCGTCAGCATGGGGCCTACGACGCCGAGTAGCGTCCGCATCTGTTCGCTGGACTACTTGCGGTCGCGAGGAATCAGGGTCTGCACGACGATGGGGGCCCACTGCTCCAGCGTCTCCGCGCGGTCCTCGGTCGCCGATAGAGTCTTGGGGTCGAGATCGAACTGGGGCGCATCGAAAGGCAGCTGCACCAGCCCCACGGCACGGGTCACGCCGCCACCGCTGGCTTCGATGTGGACCACACCGGCCGTTCGCCCCGAGGTGTAGGTGACCTGGGCGATGCCGCTGGCGTCTGTCTTTGCGGACTTGGGGAGCTGGCCGTCGCCGCTGCGAAGATCGAGCACGAGGTCGGTGTCGGCAACAGGGTAGCCGAACTCATCGAGCGTTAGGATGGTGATCGTGGCGCCGGACAGGCCGTCGGGCGGCAGGCGAGTGCGGGTGGGGACCATCGTGAGGTCGCGCACGGGGTTGCCTGCGGCCGGGGCTTTGATGGTGGCCAGGATGTCGACCGGACCACGGCCGGTGGTGTTGAGCGTAGCGGTGTAGGTGCCGTCGGCATTGTCGGTGGGGGGGCCGGCGAGCCGGGCACCTGCGAGAGTGAACGCCAGCTCGCGACCGGGCAGTCCAGCGCCATCGGGACCCTTCACCTCCACGTCGACCGTGAGGGTGGTGTCGGCCTTCGCGAGACGCTCGGGGGTGGTGGTGAGGGTGAGGCTGCTGGGTCGGATGGGAACCAGCTGGAAAGCCACCTCGGAGACCGTGTGGGGCTCGCCATCTTGGGTGAGCACGGCGGAGATGGTGGCGGCGGTGACCGCGGGGAGCTTGGGCGGCGTGTAGGTGGCCGAGTAGACCCCGCCACCTTCGTGGCTAAGGCCGCTGATGAGGCCGTGGCTGGCTTCGAAGACGAGGTCGGCCCCACCATCCGGCGTTCCCTCGGGTGTGACAGCGAACGCACGCACTGGCACCTGCATCCGGTCGTCAGCCGGCAGACCGGCATGCACCGGCATGAGCTGCACCCGGGTGACTTCGCTCTCCGGCAGCTCCAGCTCGGACTCCCCGGCGGCATCGCATTCGAGCACGGTCTGGGTGGCCTCCGTGACCCCCGGCGGGATGACCACGGTGACGGTGGCCCGGCCGCGGCTGTCTGTGGGCTCGGGGCCGTACTCACGGTCGGCTACCCGCAACATCACCTTGCAGTCGCGTTCGGCCTTGACGGGAACGTCGCTCTGTACAGCGAGGGGAATCGCGAGATGGCCGTAGGTGCGGCTGGGCTCGCGGCGGTCGGCGACGCCGATGAGGGCGAGGTGAGGGGCGTCGGCCTCGGGAGGGGTGTAGAGCGCCGCGTAGTTGCCGCCACCAAGTGGGGCGGGGGTGCCGATGACACCGGAGTTGACGGTGAACATGAGATCGGCGCCCGTGCGCACACCCTCTGCCCCGCCTGCGAGGTCGACGGAGAGGCTCGCCTGGGAGTCCTGGCCGAGAATGAGCTGCTGGGGGTCGACTTTGATGGACACTTGGTGACCGTAGGGGGGCTTGACCGGCATGGACCAGGTGCGGTCGATCTTCTGCTTGTCGAGGGTCTTGCCCTTGAAGCGAATGTCGACCACGGCGGGCGCTTCGACCAGCTCGGGAGTCCAGGGGATGCGGTAGAGACCGGCCGCCACCTCTTCGATGTCACCGACCTCGCCGGCGGTCACCTTGGCCTTGGCCACGATGCCTTCGATGGGGGCGCCATCGGGCGCGAGAATGACGATGGTGAGGTCGTAGCGGTCGAGTCCGCTTCCGAGCACTTCGCCGGTGGGAGCCATCTCGACCACCATCTCGTTGAAGGGAGCGTCGGCAGCCCAGGCGCTGGAAGCAACAGTGGACAGGAGCAGAGCGGACAGAAACGACGGCATGCGCAGGCTCTCCAGCGGGACGGGGGCGGCGGGGCCAGGGGTGGTCAACCGGCTGTCCGTGCGGCGAAAGACGCTATCACCTCGGCCGTTCTCCGCGCCCGGCTGGACGCCTGAACCGGGCGCGATCTTCCGTGTCCTTGACGATTACCAGACGCCCACCAGACGCCAACCAGACGCCCACCAGACGCCCACCAGACGCCGCGCTTCTTGCAGTCAGCGGCTTGCCTTGACCTCGGCTAGGGTGGCCAGCACGTCGTAGCGGGTGCTCTCTTCGGCCAGCACGAACACGAACAGCTCAGTGGCCTCGGCGACCTCGATGGTGCAGGAGCGCTCGGCGCCGCAGACGGCGTCGAGGGGAGAGAAGCGCGCCTCGGTAGACACGAACATCTGAGCCGAGGACGTGTCGCTCGCAATGGAGACCGCCCAGGTAGTGTCCGGCTCGACGGAGACGGTGTGACGCATCACGCCAAAGCCATCGATGGCGGCGGAGAAGCGTGCAGGCGACTCCGCGAGCGCGGTGGAGGCGGTGAGACCGGCGAACCCAAGAACGGCGACTGGGAAGGCTTGGCGGATGGTGGGCAGGATGGGCATGGTTTCTCCTCAGGGCGGGAGGAAGCTACTGACCTCCTTCGCTGGGGCCCACGGGTTGCGACAGACCTGCACAGTTCGTTGCGTTTGATGATTTCCGCCTACAAAATACGACATCACAACATTGAATGTCGCAGACGCAGATCGGCCCCCTGCCGTGGTGCGTCCGCCTGATTAGGTCTGCTGCTTGTCCGGGCCAAGCGTCCGGCGGAGGTCGAGCTCATGCCCCGCTACATGACCCGCGAAGGCTTTGAGGCTATCGGAGCGGAGATCAAGCATCTCTGGCACGTCGAGCGTCCCGAGATTGTCGACTCGGTCCATGAGGCCGCTTCGCTGGGCGACCGGTCCGAAAATGCGGCCTACATATACGGAAAGAAACGCCTGCGGGCCATCGACGGTCGGCTTCGATACCTGCGTCGAAAGATCGATCAGGTCACCGTGGTCGATCTCGGAGAGATGAAGCAGTTCGACCATGTGCGCTTTGGCGCGCTGGTTACCCTCGAAGACGACAATGGCGAAGAACGCATCTACCGTCTCGTCGACAAGGAGGAGTCAGACCCCTCGCGCGGGCGCATTAGTGTTCAGTCCCCTGTGGGTCGAGCGCTCTTGGCCAAGAAGGAAGGCGACTGCTTTGAAGTAAAGCTTCCCAAGGGGATGACGAGTTTCGAGGTTCTTGCCATTCGCTACGGCGACGACGATCTGGAATAGTTCCGCGCGCCGGGCGAAGCTCCCTCCGCCACGCAACAGTCGGTGACATTTGCCGTAATGTCCTCCCGTCGAGCATCTTGGGCCGTGGCAGTTGGCGCAAGAAGTGATATCGCGCGAGGCGCGTTCCACGATTAGCAGGAAGGATGAATGTCCGAGTTCTTGAGCGTCGCTTTTGCTTTGCCGACGGCGCTGTACTCGGTCACCTTGCTGTTCGTGTTGGCCTACTGGATGCTGGCCATTGTGGGACTGTTTGACCTTGATATGGCCGATGCGGGCGTGGAAGGTGGCGAAGTCGATCTTGACCTCGACGGCCCGGACCTCGACCTCGACCTCGACGGTCCCGACCTCGACCTCGACGGCCCGGACCTCGACCTCGACGGCCCGGACCTCGACCTCGACCTCGACGGTCCCGACCTCGACCTCGACGGTCCCGCCCTCGACCTCGACGGTCCCGACCTCGACCTCGACGGTCCCGACCTCGACCTCGATGGTCCCGATCTCGAAGGCGTGGGTCAGAGCATCAGTGGCTTCGCCCGTGTGATGGGTGCCCTGGGCTTCCATCGGGTTCCACTCACGGTGTCCATCAGCTTTGTGACCTTCTTTGGCTGGGCGCTGTGCTTCCTCGCCATGGACGTGGTCGCTCCGCTGTTGGTCGACTCCGCTCCCTTCATCGCCATTCAGGCGGGTGCCGCGGTAGGCAGCTTCTTTGGTGCACTTCCCTTTGCGAGCTTGACCGCGCGGCCGTTTGCGCCCTTGTTTTACATTCACAAGGCCAATCGCCGTCGGGCATTTATCGGTCACAACTGCGAGCTCACAACGCTTCGGGTCGACGACCGCTTCGGTCAGGCGGAGATCGCGGATGGTGGAGCCGGCCTCACCGTGCAAGTGCGCTGCGACCACGAAAACGATCTCGCCAAGGGCGGCGACGCCTTGGTCGTCAGCTTCGACGAAGAGCGTGAGGCCTACGTAATCGAGCCCCTCGACACCCCACGTGGTCAAAAGCTGCAGCGTCGGGTGGAGGAGCTACGAGCCGCTCGAAGGCGATCGGGGGCGAAATCTCGTTCGCGTTCCGTCCGTAGCTGATCAGGTGATTCCCATCATTTGGAACGAGTCCAATGCATCGCTGACGGTCACGCCCCCGTACCCAACTTTCCACTTCCCCCTTGTCGTCCCGCGGTCCAGCCGACCGCCCCAAATTTCAGCTGAGGATCCATGAACGTCTTCATCATCATCTTCTTCGTAATCGGCATTATCATATCGATTGGCATCGCTGCCTTCGTGGTGAGTTGCTACAAAAAGGTCGATCAGGGCCACGCACTCATCATCAACAAAATGGACTCCGAGCCGACCGTCACCTTCACTGGTGGTGTGGTCATTCCGGTGATTCACCGCAGCGAAGTGATGAACATCTCGGTGAAGACGGTCGAGATTGACCGCCGCGGCAAGGAAGGCCTCATCTGCAAGGACAACATCCGTGCAGACATCCGGGTCTCCTTCTTCGTCAAGGTCAACAAGACCCAGGAAGACGTGCTCAAGGTCGCCCAGAGCATCGGCTGTACTCGGGCTAGCGACCGCGGAACCCTCGAAGAGCTCTTCGTGGCCAAGTTCTCGGAAGCGCTGAAGACGGTCGGCAAGCGCCTCGACTTCGTCGAGCTCTACACCCATCGGGACGACTTCAAGGACCAGATCATCGGTGTCATCGGCCGCGACCTCGAGGGCTACATCCTCACCGACGCCGCCATCGACTACCTCGAGCAGACTCCTGTCGACATGCTCGACAAGGACAACATCCTTGATGCGCAGGGCATCCGGAAGATCACGGGGCTCACCGCGACCCAGAACCTCCAGACCAACGACCTGCGCCAGACGGAGCGCAAGGAGCTGGCTCGTCAAAACCTCGAAGCAGACGAAGCCATCCTTGAGCTTGAAAAGCGTCGTGCCGACGCCGAAGCCAAGCAGCAGCGTGAGATCTCCAACGTGCGCGCCCGCGAAAAGGCTGAGTCTGACCGCGTGACCGCTGAAGAGCATCGCAAGGCGGAGCTGGCTCGCATCAAGGCCAACGAAGAGATCGAGCTGTCCGAGATCAATAAGAGCCGTCAGCTCGAAGTTGCCACCAAAGACAAGGAGCGCGTGGTCGCCATCAAGACCGAGCAAGTCGCCAAGGAACGCGACCTTGAGGTCATCGCCCGTCAGCGCCAGGTCGAGCTGATGCGCATCGATAAGGAAAAGGCTCTCGAGGTTGAAAAGAAGAACATCGCCGACGTCGTGCGGGGTCGCATCGCGGTCGAGAAGAATGTCGCCGAAGAAGAAGAGCGCATCAAGACCCTGCGTGCCACCGCAGAAGCCGACCGCCAGAAGGAGGTCACCATCACTTTGGCCGAGGCCGAAGCGCAAGAAGGCTTGGTCAAGGAAATCAAGGCTGCCGAGGCGCAGGAAAAGGTCGCTGAGTTTCAGGCCCGCGAGCGCCTTGTCACCGCGAACGCCGCGCTTGAAGCTGCCGAGAAGGAAGCCCAAGCCAAGATTCGTCTCGCCGACGGCACCCAGGCCGAGCAGGCGGCCGCAGGTCTTGCCGAAGCGCGCGTAGAAGAGGCCAAGGCCACCGCATTCGAAAAGACCGGCATGGCCAAGGCCCGCATCACTCGCGAGCAGATGAGCGCTGAGGCCGAAGGCTACAAGGGTCAGGGGCTGGCCGAAGCCGAGGTTCGGGAAGCCAAGGCCGTTGTGGTCGAGCGCGAAGGTCGGGCCGAAGCCGAAGCCGTCAAGCTCCGCGCGCTGGCCGATGCCACTGGCAGGAAGGCGGATGCGGAGGCTGTCGAAGCCCATGGTGTCGCCGAAGCCCGCGCCGTGAAGGAGCTCATGGCTGCCGAGGCTGCCGGTCTTTCGGAGAAGCTGGCTGCGATGAAGGCGATGGAAGGCGCTGCGCGCGAACACGAAGAGTTCCGCCTCCAGCTCGACCACGCCCGCACCATTCGCTTGGCCCAGATTGATGCTCAGAAGGCCGTTGCCGACGCTCAGGCCCGCATCCTTGGCGAAGCCTTCAAGAGCGCCGACATCAAGATCATCGGCGGTGAGGCTCAGTTCATGGACCGCTTCACCAACGCGGCCATGATGGGACAGACGGCCGAGTCGTTCATGGACAACTCCCCGTCGGCCCAGAAGGTGCTCGACAGCGTCACCACTGGCGAAGGCATGGGCAACCTGCTCACCAACGCCAGTCTGGCTGCGATGCTCACCCGCCTGATGGACCGCACCGATGGACCGTCGAAGGACAAGCTCGCCCAGCTGCTCGACCAGGCCAAGGCTCTGGGTGTCGACGGCCTTAAGAGTTGAGGCCACTGGCTCTCCGCTGACCTTCTCTCAGCGGTATGCCTCGCGCTGTCCCCTGCGCTTGTGATGGGTCTCCCGTTTGAATCGGGGGACCCACGGTGCGTGAAGCCGTCCTCCTTCTCCGGGAGACGGTGCCCCCTTCCCCCAGTCTCTGCGGACACCCTCAATGGCAGACCCCGCCAACTCTTCGGACACCGCGTCTCCAGGCGCTTCTGGTGAGCAGCAGCTCCAGGGCGGCAACTACGAGGTCATTCGCGCGCGCCTCGAAGAAGACGCCCGCGTGCTCGGTGGCCTAGCCACCACGCTCAACGACCGCCGCAAGGACATCTTCGGAGGTCAAGAGCTGGTGGTGGTAGGCAATGAGCGCATTCGTACCGAGCACAACTGCGTGCCGCGCAACATCGTCAATGTGCGGGGCAACCTCCTGCTCGGCTACAACGTGCAGTTCGCGTTGAAGAAGCAGGTTGCGGTGGGTGATGTGTTCAGCTTCCATCGCTTCGCCGAGGTCGACGAGGGCTTCGACCTCGCCGAGATCCCTGATGAAGAGGGAGTGCTCACCGATGAGCGTTTTGTCACCGAGTTCGAAGAGCTCTACCGCTACTACAAGAATGCCCGTCTTGAGACCCTCCGGATGCACGGGGGCAAGTTGCTGGCCGTCTTCCGCATCGGCGAGCGAATAGAGGACATCCGGGTTTTTCGGTGGGACGCCACACCCGGCCATCCGCTTCGCTACATCGACAATCGGGGCGAGCGCGACCACACCTTTCCCTCCAGCCACGACTTCGACTGGGTCAAGCCTGGTCGTGATGCCCACTCGTTGGGCGCCCACCCCCACATCAACATCCAAGACAAGGTGTTTGTCGAGACGGTAGGCGGTGACCTCACCATCAAGGTCGAAGACAACACCTCCGACGGCCAGGGCATCTACCGCGAGCCAGTCGACGACTTGCACCAGTCGCTCGACGATGCCGAGATCTACTACGCCGAGCTGGGCACTCTGGTGCTGCTGTCGATGCGGCCCTTCGGCGAAGAAACCACCCGCTACTTGGTGTTCAACACCCGCACCCAAGCTGTGAAGCGCATCGATGCCATCGGCCAAGCGTGCATCCAGCTGCCCGAAGACCACGGCATCATCTTCCCTGGCGGCTACTACCTTCGCAATGGCGCGGTCAAGGTCTTCGACGCCAGCCCCGAAGGTCTCGTCTTTAAGAAGATGGTTCGTTCCCCGAACGGCGAAGACGTGCTGTTTGTGTTCCACAAGCCGGACACCGGCCACTATGTGGTGTTGCCGTACAACCTCATCCGGCAGGAAGTGGCCAGTCCCATCCACGGGCATGGCTACACTATGTACGAGGACGGCCGCATGGTCGTGTTCCGTGCGGAGTCCGACGAGCCTACACGGGTCCATCCCGTCCAGATCTGGGACACGCCGTTCACTTCAGCTGAATTTGCGGCCCAGAACCCCGTCGAGGGTGGATACCTCGCCAAGGTCGGCAATGCCGACTTAGTGCGCGGCATCTCGGATGTGTTCGCCATCCAGCGCCAGATGGCCAACCTGGTGCCGTCTCGACAGGTCTTCGAGGACCTCGTGTCGGCGTGTTCGCGCACCATCGACCATTACCACTGGATTGCCCATGACGAGACGGGTGGTCTCAAGGAGGCCCTCGACCACGCGCGGCGCAACGCTGAGCTCATTATTGACGAGTTCGAGAAGCTCCAGGCCTTGCGAAAGAAAGCTGCTGCTGCGTTGGTGCAGATCCGCACTGACCAGGACCGTGTGTTGCTGGATGCGCGCCCCGACGTGTGCACCAGTGTGCAGGACTTCATGGCGGGCATGGCCCACCTTCGGGAGCAGCGTGGTCGGCTGATCACCCTCCAGGACGTGAGGCTCATCGATCGGCCCGTCCTCGATGAGCTGGAAGCTGTGGTCGTTGCGCGCTTCGACGAGCTGAGCGCGGGCTGCGTGCAGTTCCTGCTCCAAGAGGGCTCGCTGGCGCCCATCATCGCTGACATTGGAGACATCGAGAAGCGGCTCGACGGAATCGACCGTGCCATCGACCTGAAGCCCGTCACTGAGCAGATGGACACCACGGGCAGTGGCCTGGAGATGCTCATCGAGGTCATTGGTGGGCTTGATGTGGGCGACCCCAACGAACGCACCCGCATTCTTGAGAACATCAGCGAAGTGTTCGGGCAGCTCAACCGTGTGCGTGCTGTGTTGGAAGGGATTCGCCGGTCGCTGCTTCGCAATGAAGCCAAGGCCGAGTTCGCCGCGCAGTTCAAGCTGCTGGGCCAGGGCGTGTCGAGTGCACTCGCGATGTGCGACACCCCCGAGAAGGCCGAAGAGCAGCTGTCGCGCCTGATGGTGCAGCTGGAGGAGCTGGAGGGACGCTTCGGAGAGTTTGAGGAGTACCTCGAAGACATCACCGTCAAGCGGGAAGAAATCTACGAAGCATTCGAGAGCAAGCGCCAGCAACTGCTTGAGGCCCGTCAGCGCCGGGTGCAGTCGCTCCACTCATCGGGGATGCGCATTCTCGAGGCGGTCGGCCGGCGCGCCCGTACCTTCAAGGAGCCCGAGAAGCTCAATGGCTACTTCGCCGGCGACAGCATGGTGCTCAAGCTTCGCAAGCTGTCCGAACAGCTCACTGAGCTGGGGGACTCGGTCAAGTCCGAAGACCTCCTGGGCAAGCTCAAGTCCGCGCGTCAGACCGCTCTGCGGGGACTCCGCGACCGGTCCGACCTGTTTGTGGACGGAGGCAACAGCCTGAAGTTCGGGCGCCATCAGTTCTCGGTGAACACGCAAGCCATCGAGCTCACCATCGTGCCGCGTGGCGACGAAATGGCGGTCCATCTCAACGGAACCGAGTTCTACGACGTCATCACCGACCCCGAGTTCGTGGCCACTCGGTCGTTCTGGAAGCAAGCCCTCATCAGCGAGACCCCTGCGGTCTACAGGGGCGAGTACCTCGCAGCCGTCATGCTGTTTGCGGCAGAGGCCAACGAGGAGGGACTCACCGTTGAGCGGCTCGACAAAGAGCGACTGTCCGAAGAAGGACTGCTGGCGACCGTGCGGGCGTTTGCAGCCAACCGCTACGAGGAAGGCTACGAGCGCGGCGTTCACGATGCGGATGCGGCTCACATTCTCGAGAAGGTGCTCCACCTGAGGCACACCGCTGGGCTGCTGCGCTTCCCGCCCGTGCCACGGGCTGCTGCGGCTCTGTTCTGGGCCTTTTTTGACGACAGCACCGACCGCGAGGCGTGGCAACGTCAGGCGCGCTCATTGGCTCGGATGCGGGAACTGCTGCCCAATCCCGCCGCCATGGAGCGCTTTGCTGGCCTGCTGGGCGGTGCCATGCGCACCTGGCTCGACGCCCATGCCCCTTCCTTTGCCGCCGACCTCACCGTCGACGACCTCCAGGTGGCCGGTTCCTACCTCGCGGATGAGCTGGCCGTCGAGCATCCGCGCTTTGTGTTGGGTGCCCAAGCCAATGCGCTGGTCGATGGTCTGTACAGCGTGCTCGACTCCCATCGTGTCCGGGCAGCCTTCGACGACGACATGCAAGCGCTGGAGGGTCGTCTCGACGAACGCCTCAACCTCGCTCGCCAGTGGCTGCGCGCGTTTGTTTCCCACTCGCCCGACGAGCGCCTGCGCAAGCTCGACTTCCTCGTCGAAGAAGCCGCTGTCGCTATTGTTACCGACCGCAAGATCGACCGCGAGGAAAGCCGGGCCGGCACCACCGTCGAGGTCACTGCACTCCTCGGTCAGCACACCCGCATCCACGACCGGGTGTTGCATCTGCGTCTCGACGAGTTTCTCGACCGCCTGCGCCACTACGTCCAGCATCGAGTGCCGGGCTTCCGAGCCTACCGCAAGCTGCGCCATGAGTTTGTCGAGCGGGAGCGCATTCGCCTGAGGGTCGAGGAGTACAAGCCCAAGGTGATGACTACCTTTGTGCGCAACCGCCTCATCAACGAGGTGTATCTGCCCATCATCGGCGACAACCTCGCCAAGCAGATCGGCAGCGTGGGTGAGGGCAAGCGCACCGACACGATGGGCATGCTCATGCTCATCTCGCCGCCAGGCTACGGCAAGACCACGCTGATGGAGTACATCGCGAGCCAGCTTGGCCTGGTGTTCATGAAGGTCAACGGACCCTCACTTGGCCACGAGGTCACAAGCCTCGACCCAAGCGAAGCCCCCAACGCCACCGCGCGACAGGAGGTGGAGAAGATCAACTTGTCGTTCGAGATGGGCAACAACGTGATGCTCTACCTCGACGACATCCAACACACTGATCCAGAGCTGCTTCAGAAGTTCATCTCGCTGTGTGACGGAACCCGTCGAGTCGAGGGCATCTGGAATGGTCGCACTCGCACCTACGATCTCAAGGGCAAGAAGTTCTGTGTGGTCATGGCAGGCAACCCCTACACCGAGACGGGCGCGCGCTTCCAGATTCCGGACATGCTCGCCAACCGCGCCGACACCTACAACCTCGGCGACATCCTGGGCGGTCGCGAGGACCTCTTCGCGCTGTCCTACGTCGAAAACGCGCTCACTGCCAACCCCACCCTGGCACCGCTCGCAACCCGCGACCCGGCCGATATCCACCGCATGATTCGGATGGCGCAGGGTGAAGAGGTTGACCAGACCAAGTTTGGCTACGACTACTCGGCGGGCGAGCTCCAAGAGTACGTCGCGCTCTTCAAGATGATGTTTGAGTGCCGAGACACCCTGCTCAAGGTCAATCTTGAGTACATCCGCTCGGCTGCGACCGACGAGGAGTACCGCGCGGAGCCGGCGTTCAAGCTCCAGGGCTCGTACCGCAACATGTCCAAGCTGGCCGAAAAGCTGGTGTCGGCGCTCAACGACGAGGAGGTCAATCGACTCATCGAGGACCACTATGTGGGCGAGTCGCAGACCCTGTCGGGTGGTGCAGAGAACAACCTGCTCAAGCTGTGGGAGATGCGCGGCACCCTGTCTGGAGAGCAGGCCGAGCGGTGGGCCACAATCAAGAAGGACTTCGCCCGCAATAAGCTGATGGGCGGCGGAGACGACGACCCGGTTGGGCGCGTCACCGGCACTCTTGCGGGGCTTGGCGAGCAGATCGAGGCCATTGGGTCTGCGCTCACCGGTGCGCCTACGCTAGAGGTTCCGCTGGCGAGCCTGCAGGCCGAGATGGCCATGCTACGGGCCACGCTTGGGGACTCCTCGCAGACACACGACGCGCTTGGTGAAGTGGTCGCTGGCCTGTCAGGCATTCGGTCGACCCTGGGCGACGCCAGCCAGACCCGCGATGCACTGGCTGAGGTCGTGGTTGGGCTCACCGGCATCCGGTCCGGCCTCGATGCCGCGGTCAAGCAGCAAGGTGCACTGCCTTCCGCGCTCACCGTGGCCCTCGAAGAGACCGGCGGGGATGTGGCCGAGGCCATCAGCAATCTCCAGCTTTCCGTTCCTGCTGCTGCTGCTGCTCCTGCTGCTGCTGCTGCTCCTGCTGCTGCTGCTCCTCAGGGGAACTGGATGGTGCCAAACCTCGAGGTGGGTGCAGAGGCCGACATGGTGCTCCGGCACGCAGTTCTACTCGAAGTGCAGCGCGCGCTGGTGTCGTATGGCCGCATGAAGCACACGAGCGCCCGCCAGCTGCGGGTTGGCGAATACGTGCTCGCGGGCACCCTGCCGGTGCTCCAGCATCTGGTGGACCACGTCACCTCTTTGGTCCACTCGCGGCTGCCAAAGCCTCAGCAAGCCGCCTTCCTCGACGAGCTGCGACGCGGCGTCGCCAAAGCCATCACCGAGCTGTCCGAAAAGACGGGGGAACGGATTGCTGAGCTGCCGACCGGTCCCACCCGCGCAGTGGCTCCCGCCCGCCCGCCTCCTGTGCGTGCGCCTGGTTCGCAGCCGCCCCGTCGCGACCCCGTCGGCGTTCCGCGTCCGCCAAAGCCGCCCAAGGTCCGCACTGTGACGCCGCGTACAGGATCGGCGCCGCGCGGGGATGATGAGTGAGTCCTCCGCAGTCTGAGTCCGAGCTGATGGCCCGGGCCGATGCCTGCGCAGGCCGCACACTCGGCCAGATTGCTCTGCGGCTCGGTGTCGTCGTCCCCGAAGACCTGCGCCGTCACAAAGGCTGGGCCGGCAACCTCATCGAGCGCGCTCTCGGGGTGGAGGCCTACGGTCGCCCAGGTCCCGACCTTCCCGAGCTGGGCATCGAGGTGAAGACGATTCCTGTGAGCCCGATCGGCCGTCCCCATGAGTCGACGTGGGTGTGCACGGCGCCCATCGACAGCTTTGAGCCCGGTCCTTGGCGCACCTCGCCTGTGAGAGCCAAGCTCGCGCATGTTTTGTGGATGCCCCTGCTTGATGCCGACGCGCTGGCCCATCGCCTGGTCGGTGCCCCCATTCTGTGGACGCCCTCCGCCGAAGAAGAGGAGGTCCTCGCCCGCGACTGGGATGTGCTCACCGAGCTGCTCGCAGAAGGCCAAGTCGACCAATGGCATGCCCGTCATGGTGTCGCGCTACAGCTTCGTCCCAAGGCCGCCCGCGCCGACGACCGGGTTTGGGTGGTCGATGCCGATGGCGAGTGGGTGCAGACCAACCGCCGCGGCTTCTACCTCCGCACCTCATTCACCTGCGCCATCCTCGCCCGAGAGTCTCGGCTGCTCCATCCTTGACCTGCAATCGTGACCTTCGGCTCTCCGGGCTCCCGATATGCGCGTCGAATGAATGCCCCCGTCTCCCATGCCCCCACCCCCGACCCTCGCGCTGCCGACTGGGATGCGCTCACCGCTGACCTGGATGAGCTGGGCCGGCGGCTGCGCCAAGAAGGCGTGGATGACGACCTCTCCCACATGCATCGCATTGCGCGGTGGGGTCGGATGTGCACCCTTGTTGGGGTAGCAACCGCCT